>RCNF010002560.1_pt1 | contig 11554 bp, 6 predicted proteins | sample 2041311 | NCBI WGS metagenome assembly RCNF01 (sample SAMN09708228, study PRJNA481090) | Marine sediment metagenome, whole genome shotgun sequencing project. | biome: marine sediment; feature: ocean; material: sediment; isolation source: Sewage treatment plant 2 marine sediment (STP2) ... | reverse complement strand
GCCGCAGAGGTAAGTGAGTATAAATCGTCCGATGGAATTTATCGTGTGCCTATGCCTGCATTAATAGGCTCTGCAATAAAATAGCTGTCATTTGAAATATATTTGATGCGGCACGAAAAAGTACATAACAAACTGTATAAGAAATAATATCGGTTTTGTACAAAATTGAAAGGTTGTGTTTTTTAATCTGCTACTATTCTTATACTCACCGTGAAATTCTAGTTTTAAAACAGTCCCGTAAAATGAACCATTTTTGAAACTCCTTCGATCTTTACTCCTAGTTCTTTTAATCGGCCGTTTTATGGGACTAGGAATTTCTTTAGATGCCATTGCCCGTATTCAAATTCTCTGCTTCCGTGAAAGCTAGTTAAAGGTGGGAATAATTACAGTGCACTGCCTAAAATCAAAAATTAGTGCTTAATGATCCTATCTTTCCATCCGGTGTAATTGTGCTTGCCTCAATCTGAATTACTGATTCTTGAGATGATGTTGGAATCCTAAATATAGCCTCTCCATTTTCATCGGTTTCCAATTTTGGGTTCCAATACAATATATTGGACTTTTCCCTTGCTCTTTTTGAAAGGCCTTGTTGATATGATTCAAACTCAAGAATGGGTTCGTAACCTTGATAAACCAACTGTCCTTCCTTTCTTGAAATAAATTCCCGTTCTCCTCCAGATCTAGTATATATCGCAATTACTCCACCAGACCCTCTTGAACCATAAATAGCTGCATCTGCTCCAATCAGTAATTCAATTCTTTCAACATCTACTGCAGAAACCAAATCCATAATATCACGCAATGAACTTCCAACAGCGCCTCCTAAACTCGGTCCATTATCTCCTTGTGCAAGCGGAAAGCCATCTAAGACCCATAAAACAGCCCCCGAGCCTCGAGGAATTGTCACGGAAGGATAAAAATTTCCAATTCCTTTAACCACCACACCAGGAACCTCAGATATCATTTGAGCTATACTTCTTGGTGCTCTTGGGTTTTGATATTTTATTCGCATTTTAGGTACGTCAATCCCATACATAGAAGGCATGGACTTTCGCTCTTTTATCTTATTTTCACTTACCTCTACTTCTTCCAATTCGATCAATCCTTTGGGGTCCATTAATTGCTGAGGGGTAGTGGGTGTGGTACGTATCCGTTCTTGTTTTTTTGCGCTTTTGGCAATAGATTTAGCTTTTTCCTGCTCCCAATCTTTAGTCAATTTGACCTTGACCAATCTGGATTTTGGGTCCTTCCCTTTTGTCCTAAAAACCAACGTTGTATTCCCGATTATCTGCAATTCATCCAGTTTCAACAAACCGTTAGCATCTGTCTCGGTCTCCTCGAACCACATCTCGTCCTCATTTAGTGCGATGATCTGAATCTCGGTATTACTCAAAAGTTTGTTATCCAGATCATAGGCGTAACCGGTAAGTTCCAGCCCTTTTTGAATGGGGAATTTTATACCATTCTCCAAATGGCTCCCATTAGACGGATTATTATTCAACTCAATTTCGGACAACAAAACATTTAAGTCCAATAGAAAACGGTGTTTTCTATCTGTCGAATTGTTATCTCCGATTGCTATTTCCGGAAATGTGAACAAATCAGAGCAGCCAATGGAATTGTTCCCAAAAGTAATTTCGTACCCCGGATCAAAGTTTTTTGCGCTTACCGCTACTTGTGCTTTAACAGGCAAATTATTCTTGTCCGTTACCCTTATCTTATATGTCGATTCCCCAGTGTCTGAAGCTATAGGACTAATATCGATATGAATTCGCTCGGCATCTACCAAGATTGGCCTTGAAGCATACTCGGTTCCAACCTCATCCATTAGTTTTAGGAATAGTGTTCCATTAGGAATACCCTTTTTGGAAAATTCAACGGCTGCAATGTTACTATCCTTAAAGTCCAATTGTTTTTCAAAATATCTTATCCCACCGAATATTCCCACCAATTTTACAGCTGTCCCGGCAACTTCTGAAGATGCCGTAACCCGGATCTTGACACTTTTTGCATCCAGGTTATTGACGTGCAAGAGATATCCTTGATTTAGCGCTCTGGGAATTGGGTATATGGATCCATTCTCCAACTCTAGTCGGTACTCCCTGTCCTTAATCGGTTTATAAATGGCGGTACCCATACATGTTGAATAATTGTTTACAATAGCTACCTCATTGTTCTTGTCATCCAATATTCTTCCAACTTTTCCTTCCTTGTTATGGTGCATTTTGACAACTACCCTGTTTTCATGCCCACTTAATAGGGTGCCTCCCTCAGGGAATATGAGGATATCTGATTTGTTACCAATATCCGTTGTTTCTCCTAAGGATTCACCTATCCAGATTTGCCTTTTGGCATATAAATCCTCACCATAGTTCTGCATCCAACGTGTATATGCCCTTACATAATACTTTCCCGGTTTAGTATTTTTAGGGAGTTCTAGGTTCCCCACCACCATTCCATCGGCAATCCTATGGAATTGCCTTTTTATAACAGCACCGGTCACATCTAACAATTCTATATTTAATACGTTACTGGGACTATACCTATTTTGTTGAACGCCGGTTATAAGATATCCTTTAAAAAAAACTAAGTTATCCTTGTTCGCGTGTTCATTGGCAATGTGAAGGACAATATGTTCCTGCCATTGGACCAAAGAATCCCGATTGGTTTCCTGCAAATCAAAATAAGGTTCATTCCAGTCAAGCTTATTTTGATTAGGGCCAAAGTTCTGAGCGGAACCAATTGAAAAAATCATCATCAGAAGAATGGAAAGGGCATAATGCAATCGAATATCCTTTTTCATAATGTTGCTATTTAGTAAGCATTGAATTATTAAAATACGAAATATAAAAAGAACCATGGGTCAGTTAAAATAAGTTTAACTATAGTTTTTAATTCTTTTTCCCAGTTTCATAAAACGAACGTTTTTTGGGACATTTCCTAAAATATATTGATATACTTAATTCCATCTTATATTATCATCAATTACGAAATGGTATAGAATATTCCTGGAGCTTGTGAAATCAGGCAAGACACTATTGGTACACAACAAATAGAAATTTGAAACTAATTTATCAAATACTGAATCACAATTAGAACTATTATCTGAAAGATTCTTTTGTGAAGGATAATATCATCATCATCGGTCTTCAAATTTCTATTCAAGAATTTTTATTGCCTGTTCCATTTCAAATCCAATAAAGAGGATGGCAGGTCAAAAAATATCTCCCTATTACACGGCCAATAAAATGGCTACGTAATGACAGACAGCGGCTGCCAGTACAAAAAAATGCCAAACAGCATGGTTGTAAGGATATTTTTTCCACAGGTAAAAGACAACGCCCAAAAGGTAAAGTACGCACCCAATAAGAATCATAATCAATATCTCAGCGGGAATACTTTCAAAGAAAGTCCGTCCGCCTACTATCATAATGCATCCCATTGCTATGTAAATAAGCGTCGAAATAATATTCCATTTGCCGGTAAAAAAAATCTTAAAAATAATTCCCAATGCAGTCAGACCCCACAATACTGAGAGCAACGTAATGCCAAAAGCATTATTCATATAAATTAATAAAAATGGAGTGTAGGTGCCGGATATCAGGAAATAAATACTGATGTGGTCAAGGATTTGAAATACGCGCTTTACCAGAGCATGTTGAAATCCGTGGTAGAGTGTAGAAAAAGTAAAAAGTTGTAAAAAACAAAATCCATATATAGATGCGCCGATAACGCCCAGTGAATTATTACTTTTTATGGCAAAGGCTATTAGTATTGGAATACTTACGATGCCAAAAATAATTCCAAAGCCATGTACAATACTGTTTACGAGTTCTTGCTGAATTTGTGTATTGGGTTCTGGGGTTTTCATGAAAATGAATTGAGGTGGCGTGTCAATTGAAACTTTTGCAAAGTTACCAAAATCAGTGCAGATTTTTTAATTCTATTGGCGGTATAGCTTACAATTTTACTTCAAACTATAATTGCGCAAATAATATGGTATAATTAACCTCACCTTTTACTGAACTTTTCAATTCTCTATAAAAAGTCTAATAAAACGGTAGTTTATCTCTACCTAGTGCAAGTCCTATAAAAGGAACGTTTTTTGGGACATTCCCCTTTTTCTTCTTTCCGTTCTTTCAATCGGCCGTTTTATGGTACTATCTTTTTATATTACAAAAGCTTAAATTCGTAATACTAATAAACTAGCAATATGCGTACTTATACACATATTCTATTGTTAGCAAACATAAGAAACGAACATTTTATTATTAATGATATTTTTCGTTTCTACTATTTCTACCAATTTTTCAATTGTTAAAACAAACTTTAGCAATACTATATTAATACTTTTTAGCTTTAAAGCATAGCTTATTTTAACTTAAATATATGCTATATTAACATTAATTATATTTAAAACGTAAATAATAGTTAATACAGAACACATATTGGCTAATATAGATGTTTTTTGAGCCTACTATCAGTTCTACATTTGTCTTTTTGAACGTTAAAAAAAGCAAATCATGAAAAAAGTATTTAAAACCCTTAAAAAAAGTATCTTATTGGTATCATTGATTTCTACCTCGTTAAGTTACGCCAACGAACCTTATTCCTTTACATTTAATGAAGATCCTAAAAGAACTTCCTTGACAGCAGATAATGCAAAAGAAGGAGAACAACTGACTATTAAAGACGATGCCGGATTGATACTATATAAAGAGCGAATTCAAAAATCTGGAACATATTCTAAAGGATTTGATTTAACATCAGTACCTGAAGGGTTTGATTTAACATCTCTACCTGATGGGGAATATCTCTTTGAACTTGAAAATGACAAGGAAATTAAAACAACTCCTTTTATTGTGAATTCAAATCGAGTTGCTTTCAATAAGGAAAAGGAAACTACAATTAATAAACCTTATGTTTTCTTAAAGAAGAATTTTATCCACATTAACAAATTAGCTCCTAATGACGAACCATTACAGCTAAGTATTTATTATATAGGTAATAATCGTGGTACACTAATACATTCTGAAACCATTAAAGATACAAAAGCTATAAAAAAGGCTTATAAAATTATGAAGCATGATAATGGCACCTATATAGTTGTATTAAATTCTGACAATAGAACTTACTATGAATATTTTGCGCAATAAAATTATTAAAATAAAAATTGTTGAAAGTGAGTCCATTTAGGGCTCACTTTTTTTGATTGCTAAATAACGCGTATTTATAATTATTGTATCTAAACTCGAGATTTAAAAAAAAAGTGAAACGGAATTATAAAGAATATATACGTTTGCTAACAACGTGTCCTATGAAAAGCCATAGTCTAGTTCCTTAAATTGAAGGTTTTATGGGACTCAAAAAAGAATTCAAGCAAATCAAGATCATAATCTATCCTAATGCCTGATTTATATCATCAATAATATCATCAATATGTTCCAATCCTACAGATACCCTTACCATTCCATCTGTAATACCAACAGCTAGCCTTTCTTCATTTGAAAGTTTGCTATGGGTCGTTGATGCCGGATGTGTAACAATACTTCTTGAATCCCCTAAATTTGCAGATAACGAGAGTAACTTAATTGCATCGAAAAACTTACGCCCTTCTTCCAATCCGCCCTTCAGCTCAAATGCTACAACACAGCCACCTGCTTTCATCTGTTTTTTGGCAATTTCGTATTTTGGATGTGACTTCAGAAATGGATATTTGACCCAGTTGACTTTATCATGTTGCTCCAAATACTCGGCCAACTTCATCGCATTCTCACAATGCCTATCTACCCGAACAGCCAAAGTCTCTAAACTTTTGGATAAAACCCATGCATTAAAAGGAGAAAGTGCCGGTCCTGTAATTCGGGAAAAGCGATATATCTTATCTATCAATGCACTACTGCCAACTGTGATTCCTGCTAAAACCCTGCCCTGACCATCCATTAACTTCGTGCCCGAATGGATTACCAAATCTGCTCCAAATTTGATGGGTTGTTGTAAATAGGGCGATGCAAAACAATTATCAATGATCAATATCAAGTTATGCTTTTTGGCGATCTTGCCCAGCGCTTCCAAATCCAATATATCAACTCCTGGATTGGTTGGCGATTCTGCATAAATGATTTTGGTTTTTGGAGTAACAAGTTGATCTATGGTATCCAACGCGTCAATCTTAAAAAAACTATGTGTAATATTCCATTTTGGAAAAAAATTCGTGAACAAACTATGTGTAGAACCAAAAACACTTCTTGCAGAGAGAATATGGTCACCACTATTTAATAATGCCGCAAAAGTTGAAAACACCGCCGCCATACCAGAGGCAAATGCAAAGCCATCCTCTGCCCCTTCCATTTTGCAAACCTTATCTATGAATTCAGAGGAATTTGGATTGGAATATCGAGAATAAATGTTCCGCTCTTTTTCTTCAGCAAATGAAGCACGCATATCCTCTGCATCTTCAAACACAAAACTCGAAGTAAGATACAACGGACTCGAGTGCTCCAAAAATTGGGATCGCTCTAATTGCGTTCGTATCGCATCAGTCTCAAATTTATGTTTATTGCTCATAGCTAACCTTTTTCTGCAATTCGAAGTATATCTCCAAAGACGCCCCTTGCGGTTACCGCAGCTCCTGCTCCAGCACCTTGTATAACCAAAGGGTGCTCGCCATACGACTCCGTATATATTTCAATGATGGAATCAGAACCTTTTATCTGCCCCAATGCACTTTCTTTAGGCACTGAAATCAATTTAACATCCAATTTACCCTTTTCCTTTCTTAAATCGCCATGCAAATCTCCAACGTATCTTAATACATGATTGGGTTTTTGATTCTTTTTCAATTCATTGAACTTATCATTGAGTACATCTAAATTACCCATAAAATCATCTACACTTCCATTTTGTAATAATTCTGGTATCAAATTTTGAATTTTGATATCTGAAAATTCATTACTCAACTCCAACTCTCTTGCCAAAATCAATAGCTTGCGACCTACATCGTTACCCGATAGATCCTCTCTTGGATCTGGTTCAGTAAAGCCTTTTTTCATTGCATCTTTTAAAATTGCCGAGAAAGAAGTCTCGACTTCAGAAAAGGTGTTGAAAATATAACTTAAGGAGCCTGAAAAAACTCCTTTTATCCTAGTTATATTTTCTCCTGACAGGTGCAATAGTTTAATTGTATCTATAAGTGGCAATCCTGCACCAACATTTGTCTCGTATAAATACTGTTTTTGGTTTTTCGCCAATTCTTCCCGCAATAATTGATAGTAATCGAAACCTAAAGTGTTAGCTATTTTATTGGAAGAAACCAAATCAAAACCGTTTTCTACAAACTCAAAGTAATTGGCCACAAAATCTTCACTTGCCGTATTATCGACGGCTATCAAGTTCTCGAAGTGATGCTTTTTGGCATATTTAAAAATATCTTTTATTTGATACTTAACCCCTTTCTCTTTAATATCCGTCTTCCAACTTTTAGGAATCCCTTTTTCGTTGAACAAGACCTTTTTGGAATTGGCGATTGCGAAAACATGAAGATCAATACCTTTACGTTTTTCAATGGTTTTGGATGATTTTAATATTTGGTCAATCAACGTACCGCCAACATTTCCATGTCCAAAAATTGCAACATTCACCTTTTTATTAAATCCAAATATCTGACCATGCATTACATTTAACGACTTATGTAAATCAGATTTCTTGACAACCAAACTCACATTCTTTCCTGAAACCGTATTATTGAATAATAAAGGAACCACTTGGTTTTTAATAAGTGAGTTATATGGTTTGTGGAAGGTACTTAAATCCTGACCCACGATTGAAATCACAGATACATCTTTCACAACCGTAATCCTATTAATATCCTTGGACTGAAAATCACTGGAAAACTCACGCTCCAATGCAATTTTAGCCCTTTGTGATTTATCCGCATCAACAACCAAACCTATACCCCTTTCCGAAGAACCTTGCGAAATAATACTAACACTGATGTTATTTTCGCCAAGGGACCTAAAAATCCTGGCATCAATGCCAACTTTTCCTAAAAGCCCGCGGCCCTCCAAATTAATAAGTGCCACATCTTCAATTACCGACAAGGATTTAATTCCCTCTTTGCTCGTTTTAGCACTTATAAGTGTTCCCTCGCCATTATGATTGAAGGTGTTCAGGATTCTTAGTGGAATATTCTTCTCTATTAAAGGAATTATTGTCTTTGCATGTAAAATATTGGCGCCAAAGTTCGCTAGTTCATTGGCCTCACTATATGACAATTCTGAGATACGTTCTGCTTCCGCTACGTAATCAGGATTAGCAGTAAATATGCCATCTACGTGCGTATAATTCTGAAGTTCTTGGGCATCGAGATAATTGGCTAACATAGCTGCCGAGTAATTGCTGCCGTTTCTTCCTAAAGTCGTTGTCTCATCATTTAAAGTTGAGGCAATAAATCCAGTAATCACAGGTACGGTATCATGGCTCAAAAGAGAAAATTCACGCAGCACATTTTCCTTTGAGACTGCCTCTATCACATGGGCATCACCAAAAGTATTGTCCGTTTTAATCAATTTTCGGGAATCCACCCACTTCGCATTGATTCCTTTCCCAATTAATAATTTGGTTATTAATTTCGCAGAAATAACCTCGCCGAAAGCCAATACTTGATCCCTGATTTTAGCACTATAATCACCTAATAGTGAAACCCCTTCGAATAGTTTGTACAATGCCTCATATTCAGCAGACAGATTTACATTTTTATAGGTATGGGTCTGATAGTTTTCGAAGGCCGTAAAATCTTCGGAATAATCTTCCCCTTGAGCTGCCTTTTCCAACATGGCCTCTAACTGATCAGTCGCTTTTTCCCTTGCAGATAGGACAACGGCAATATTCTCACCATTCCCGACTTTTTTCGTAATTATCTCTAATACATATCCTAATCCTTCACCGTTACTTAATGATTTACCTCCAAATTTTAGAATTTTTATACGTTCCGTTTTTCCGTTCGTGTTGAAAATTTCATTGAGCAATTTCTGCATTTGTTCAAACTCAATCAAAAAAGCGTCATGACCGTGCAAAGACTGTACTTCACCATAAGTAACATTACTTTTAGCCTGTGCTAATTGCCTAAAGGTTTCCTTGTTTTCCTTTGCAGTGAAAAAGAGATCTGAATCGACCCCGACAATATGAATATTGGTGTCGCTATTTTGAAGATCTATAAATGCGGATTCCCCATTTCGAGTGATATCGATAGTCTTCAATAATTGGTTCATTAATTTATAGGCCGATACTTGAAAACGATCTTTTAATTTCTCACCATGGTGCATCAACCAACTTTCAACATTGAAAACCTGTAATTCCTCGTTCGTGCTTCTTTTAAAACGTTCCTTAAATGATTCTGGCGTACGATAGCATAACATGGCGTGCATACGTGCATCATGAACAGGTTGTTTTGAATTGACCAAAAACTGTTCTTGAATCTGACAATTGGCAATAAGCCAATCCGTAGATTTCCAATCCGAGGCAACCGGAATCAAATGGGTAGTTAATTTAGGATTTAAAGCAGCCATTTCCCAGGCGATTCCGCCACCTAAAGAGCCGCCAATCAAAGCGAAGAGTTTTTTAATATTCAATTCCTTAAGGCCCAGTTAAAAAAATCTTTGCAATATCACCAGCAACAAAATCCTTATAATTTTCAATTACAAAACTATCATATCCATTCCCAGGTATATTGAAGGCCATAATAGTGTACTTGTTGGTATCAATACATTTTCCCTCGCCAATGAGTGCTGACCACCAGCCGTCTTCACCTGTAACATTTGAATTTCCGGTCAAGGCATGATTAACAAATACAATGGGCGCCTCATGAAGTGGCTTCCCAAATAATTGATAGGACAGTGAAATATCCTGGGAAACCCCACTAAGGGATGTATAATTGTTTATTTCTAATTGATGTAGCATTATATTGTGCTGTTTAATTTTAAAATTTCCCTTTGCAAGTATACCTAAGGGAATTATGCTAAAATCGACTTGTCAATCGTAGCAAAGGCTTGTTCTAAATCAGCTTGTAAATCATCAATATTCTCTAATCCAACCGATAATCTAATCAAGTCTTTCGTTACACCTGTTGCTTCTTGTGCAGCCTCATCCAATTGTTGGTGGGTTGTGCTCGCAGGGTGGATAATCAAAGATTTTGTATCCCCTATGTTTGCCAATAATGAGAACAACTTGGTTTCATCGGCCATTTTCTTAGCTGAATCAAAGCCCCCCTTTACACCAAAAGTAACGATTCCACTTTGTCCATTAGGCAAATAAGCCTCAGCTTGTGCAAAATATGTACTTGACTTTAGACCAGGATAATTAACCCAAGTTACCTCATCCCGATTTTCTAACCATTGCGCTAAGGCCAAGGCATTTTCACTGTGCTTTTTAATTCGAATTTCCAAAGTCTCTAATCCTTGAATAATCTGAAAGGCATTAAACGGACTTAAAGCGGCACCATGATCGCGTAAACCTTCAATTCGTGCTTTGGCAATAAAAGCTGCTGGTCCCAATGCCTCATGATACACCAAACCATGATAACCTGCAGATGGTTCTGTAAATTCTGGGAAATTACCATTACCATAGTCAAATGTGCCTGCGTCAATTATGGCTCCGCCTAAAGCTGTACCATTTCCGTTGATGTATTTGGTCAAAGAGTGAATTACAATGTTTGCGCCATGTTCAATTGGATTTAACAATGCAGGAGTGGCAACTGTATTATCAACAATAAATGGAACTTTAGCCGCCTTGGCTTCTGCAGAAATGGCTTTTAAATCCAATACATCCAATTTAGGATTACCCAAAGATTCCACAAAAATGGCTTTTGTGTTATCCTGAACCGCTTTTCCAAAATTATTTGGGTTTGCGGGATCCACAAAAGTAGTTGTGATGCCCAACCTTGGTAAAGTAACATTCAGTAAATTATAGGTACCTCCGTAAAGACTGTTCGAGGCAACAATATGATCTCCTGATTTTAGCAACACAAGTAATGTAGTTGAAATAGCCGCAGTTCCGGAAGACAGACGCAATACCACCTTCCAAGGTTGCCAAGCGTTGCTCCAAAATATCATTGGTAGGGTTATTTATCCTTGTATAGATATTTCCAGTTTCCGCCAAGGAAAAAAGGTTGGCTGCATGGTCGGAATCATTAAAAACAAAAGCCGTACTCTGATATATTGGTACTGCCCGGGTACCTCCGTTTACTGTAGTGTCATGCCCAGCATGCAATGCATTTGTAGAAAATTTTCGATTACTCATGATTTTAATTTTTTTTAATTAATAATAAAACAAATCAAAACACTAGAACCTATGTTACCGAAAGCAACAAGGAATAATCAAAAAGTTAAAAAGAAAGAGACAATTACATTTACGTAATTAGTTTCGTTATCTGTCACGCCGTCGGCGTGATAGAATTTAGCACCTTCTTTGCAAGATACAAAGGGTTGCTAAGGCTTCATAGGGTCTATTCCCTCCACCTTTCTTGATAACAATTCAATATGTGTTTGAACTTTTGAGC
>RCNF010001748.1_pt1 | contig 11554 bp, 8 predicted proteins | sample 2041311 | NCBI WGS metagenome assembly RCNF01 (sample SAMN09708228, study PRJNA481090) | Marine sediment metagenome, whole genome shotgun sequencing project. | biome: marine sediment; feature: ocean; material: sediment; isolation source: Sewage treatment plant 2 marine sediment (STP2) ... | reverse complement strand
GCCCCATGGTCGTCCAGGACTTTGCGCCACGGGCCTGGTGGCGCCGTCTCATCGGTTGGCTCGTGGTGAGTCGGGAGTGTCGCGCCTACTCATACCTCGGGCCCCTGCCGTTTCTTCCGGAGTTCTACGGGTGTGTCGACCGCAACGCCCTGGCAGTCGAGAAGATCGAGGGCATCGCTCTTGCGCACGCCCCTGATCGGGAGGCTCACCGCGAGAACTACCTGACTCAGATTCGCACGGCGCTGAATCGTCTGGCCGAACTCGGTTTTCTCCACCTCGACGCCCGCAACAACAAGAATCTTCTCCTGAGTCTCGACGGCCGGGTCATCTTCATCGACCTCGCCGGTTCATTCTGGATCCCACCCGGAAAGATTGGACACGGTCTCTTACGGCGTATCAGCACACTGTATTACGAGGCCAATGTCATCAAGTGGGAAACCGTGCTCCACCCCGGTGGCGACCCCCGTAAGGGCATGAAAAAGCCACCGCGCTACCTCAATGGGCTCTATGATTTACGCGCCGCGCGGAAGCGTCTTCGGGAACGCGAGAAGTCGTCAGTCTGACGTGACATGAATTGTCACTGGTGACTGATCACTGGTGACGTTCCCTCGAAATGTGAGATCCACCATCCCCACCCACCCTGAGGTCGGTTGCATCCTAGATCCTGCATCACTCTTGTCCAAGACAGCTTCTCAGAAAGGAAAGCCGCGGAGCGGCGATAGATCGTAGCCTGGGGCGTGAGCCCCAGGAACACCGGCGGGGAAAAAACCAAGCCCCGGAGGGGCGACAGATGAATGTGCTCGACGTCCACGGACGGCGCTGTTGGCTGAACCTGTCGCCCCTCCGGGGCTTAAATCTATTTATTTGGCCTTGGTCCTGGGGCTCACGCCCCAGGCAATTTTCGTTCGCCCCTACGGGGCTTGCTCGGATTGCCGACTCGTAGGAGGTGGCCCATTCATGGGATTTGAGAACCCCGACCTGAACCGGTCCGGAAACAGGCTACAAAAATCTTGTTTTTAGAAGGGCAAACTCACTGTCAGCTCTGTTTTGGACGGACCTGATCCTCCGTCCTGCTACCCCATCCCGATCACGTTGCCCTTCGGCGCCGCCTTTTTGAAAGCGTCCACGGTCGCGGTGTGGCAGGTGAAGAAGATCACCTGACGGTTCGCCGAGAATTCCGAAATGACCTTTACGGCCGCCATACGGCGGGTGTCGTCGAAGTTCACTAAAACGTCGTCCATGATCACCGGCAGCGCGGGATGGGCGTTGGCGAGGTTTTCGACGTAGCTCAGGCGAAGGGCGAGAAAGAGCTGCTCTGCGGTGGCCCGTGAGAGTTTACCGGGCTCCTTGCCGGTGCCGCTGCCATCGCTGACGATGGGTTCGAAGCGGCCGAGGGGCGTCGCCAACCGGGTGTATCGGCCCTCGGTCAGTGAGGCAAAAATCTCCTGCGCCCGTTGGATGACGGCCGGTTGTTTCTCGGCCTCGTAGGATTCGAGGGTCTGCTCGAGCAGACGGGCGGCCAGAGAGCGAACGGCATAGTTTTCGACGGTATCGGTGATCCTCTCTTCGAGCCCGGTCTCGGCCAGACGGAGCCGCACTGATTCGCTCTCCTCGGCGGCCCGCTGGAGGCGCCCGTCGAGAGTGCCACGGGTCTCGAGCATTTCTCCGCGCCGCGCTTCCACCTCGGCCGTGGTGCGCCGCGCCACCGCCGCCGCTGCCTCGAGATCGGCCAGCGACCCGTCGCCGAGGCCAGCTCGTCGGATGACAGATTCGAGACCCTCCAACGCCGTGTGGGCTCCCTTTTCGGCAGCCTCCGCCCGTCCCCGGGCGTTGGCTTCCTCGGTCTTCAGCTCCCGCCGTTTTTCATCGAGACGGTGGGCTGCGCCGAGACGGGCAAGAATCGAGCGCACGGAGTGCTCGATTTCCTCGTAAGCTGCAAGGTCCTCCGAGTGCTCCGATTCGGCGCCGATCTTCCGGGCTTCGTCGACGAACTCCCGGCAGGAGGCGTGGCGCCCTTCGATGAGCGCTTCCAACTCCTGCCGGCCTTCGAGCCGGGTACGGAGGTCCCGAAGAAGCCGCATCACCCGACGAACACTCTCGGGCTCACCGGACCTCGTTTGGAGATTGTGCTGTTCGAGCCATTCGAGCCACGCGGCCCACTCGCGATCGTGCACCTCAGCCGCCGTGCGCTCGGCGCCTTTCTGCGCCGTGGCCTTGCGGCCCAGCTGGTGTTCGGTGGCCCACAGCTGACGAACGCCTTCGAGCCGGCTGCGCGTCTCTACCAGCCGCGCCGGCGTCGGGACCTCCTCGAGACCGAGCACGGCCACGAGCGAGGCAACCTCGGACGGCACCCGGCGGCTCTGCAGCCGGCTGCGAACAAAGAGTGCCGCCGCCATGACTGTGGGCAAGACGGCGGCCCAGATCAGATGTCGGTCCTCCAACACGAGGCCCGCGACCACCATCACCACCGCAATCACTACCGCAGCGATACCGGGCACCAGGGACGCCCGGTCCGTTTCCCGCGAGGTGCCGATGGTCAACAGACGATCCACCGACTCCATCCGAACACCGATGACATCCCGAACGACGTCATCGCCACCGAGCCCCTGTTCTTCGGACCGGGCCACGGCGTTTGCCCGTGCCTCGAGGTGCTCGTTGTGCGCTTCCCGGGCGCGACGGGTTGCGGCGTCCCGTTCGAGACGCAGATTCTGGATGCGTTCCTCAGCCTCGCCCAGATGGTTCTCCAGCTCGAGGTCGAAGTGCACGTCCGACGCTTCATCGAGCGAGAAGTTCTCACCCATGTCTCTCGCCCTACGCTGCAGGTCTCGCTGCACCTCCTGGAACCGATCCTCATCACGCCGCAACTGCTCCACCTCGGTGCGGAACAGCTCGAATCGCATGCCCAACCGTTCGATGGCTTCCGTCTTGGCCAACAGACCTTCGTCCACGTCGATAGCGGCCGCCTCACGGTGGGCCCGGTCGGCCTCGAGACCAACCTCCGCCGCGGTTTCTTCGTTTTCGGAGATCTTCTCCTCGAAGCGCCGCCCCTCACCAAGCAGGGCGGACAATCGTTCCTGCTCGGTACGCGCCGTCTGCAGGGTCTGCTCGACGATCACCAACTCGGCGGCGACCTCGCCCCGTCGTACCCGATCGACGCGGAACCGTTCCGCCGCCTCGTCCACGGCACGCCGATCCTCGCGCGCCTTTCGCAACTCCTTACCCAACGTATGGAGCACTTTGGTTCGGGCGCGCGGCGCCCACAGGCCGTCTGCCTGCTGCCGAAGGTCCTCCACCACGTCGTAGGGGTTGACCTTGAGCCCTGCCGTCGTCGCGTAGAGCCGCGATTGGATGTCCGCCAACGAACCCATATCGCTGAGCTCCTCGAGCGAAAATCCGAAGACCGTACGGTAGACGCCGCTGCCGACACCGGCGGTGATGGACTCCAGCGGGTCGCCACCCACCTCCCTGCCGCCCATGGTGGCCACGCCGACTTCGCCTCCGCGCACACCCTCGGTGCGCTCGAATACCACATCGCCATCGTCGCCGGCGAATACCAACCGCCCGACCCGGTGGTCACCCGCAGGTGGGATATAGAGCCGTTCCACGACCCGTCCCCGCGGAAAGCCGTAGAGAACGTGGCGGATGAGCGATGTAAAAGTGCTCTTGCCGGCTTCGTTCGGCCCATGGCAGAGGTTGAGGCCCGGTTTTAAATCACCGAGCACGGCGCCCTGGAGCTCGCCGTAGCGCACCGCCTCGAGCCGTTTGAGATACATCTCAGTCATCCTCGGAGAGACGATCGACACAGAGATCACACGCTTGCTGGAGGATCTGCTGCGGGGAGAGGCCGTGCTTTCGCTGTCCCGGAAGCTGACCGAACACAGGTGCCAACAACTCGTCGACCATTGCATTGGCACCGTCGGCGTCCTCAACCCACCTCGCCGCCAGACGCACCAGATCACCCCGCAGACCTTCTTCCCGGGCCACTGCCTCGAGATCCACGTGGGGCCGCGTCCGGTCGCGCAACCGGTCGATCCAGAACCAAGGCTCGGCGCCGAGCTGTTCTTCGCGCAGATCGGTCAGGAGATCGCTCAGGACTCCCGGCCGGTTGAGATCGGCGTGTAGGGCCGAACGGCCGGCCAGGTCGATCCGCAGTACCACGGGCCGACCACAGGATTCACTGCGTGCGACGTCGCAGATTTCGGTCACCGCCGCCCGAAGCTCCTCGAAATCGATCAGATCGGCGGCGTTGATTTCAACATTCTTCCAGCGGATGGACGCGGTTTCGACGAATTCCTCGCGGGCGCCGTCACCGTCGAGCTCCACGACGAAACAACCTCGCGGCCCCTCCTCGGTGGGGTTCAGACCCTGGGTTGAGCCCGAATACAGCGCCACCGGGTTGTCGGAGATCCTCCCCGGCACGTGGATGTGGCCAAGGGCCCAATAGTCCATGCCCGCACCCCGCAGGTCCTCGATCGTGCAGGGCGCGTAGTTGTCCCAGGCCGCCAGCCCCCCCACGTTGGTGTGGAGCACCGCCACCGCGAGCGGGTCGGTTTTCTGCCGCCGATACTCACGCGCGAGATTCTCGGTCACCTTTCGTGAGGGAAAGCTGCGACCGTAGACCGCACACACCACCTCGCCGTCGCGGACAACTTCGCGTCGCTCCACGTCCCGGGCCGAGAAGACCACCACCGACTCCGGCAGTTCGAGCCCCGCCGACCAGCCGTCGGCCGGGTCGTGGTTGCCCTGCACGATAAAGGCCGGGATGCCCTTGTCGGCGAGCCGGCGCATCGCACGCTGAAAGGCCAACTCGCCGCGAAGACTGCGGTCGGCGCTGTTGTGGAGATCACCTGCGATGACCAGGAAATCGACTTCGCGATCGATGCACAAGGCGACAACCCGGTCGAGGGCCTCGATCGTGGATCGGGAAAATGCGCCCGCCACCGTATCGTCGTTTGCGTCCACACCTCCGAAGGAGGCATCGAGGTGAAGGTCTGACGCGTGGACGAAACGGATCTTCGCGGTCATCCTACAATCCGAGGTAGATGATTGAGAGGCCCGCCGCCGCAATCACGCAGCCTGCCATGACGTGCGACCACCGCTCGAGCGGCCCCAGGCGCACGAACTTCAGCCCTTCATAGCCGGCCATCACTGCACCGATCATCGACACAAGCGTCGCGATTCCGAACACAACTGCTGTGAGCGCGGCTACATCCCAACGCCCCTGGCTCGCCGGGAGGGCGAAGAGCGGAATCAAGGGCTCGCACGGCCCGAGGACGAAGATGATGAAGAGCGCCCAAAACGAGGTGTTCGCGCCCACCTTCTTGTGTTCGTGCCCGTGTGGGCTGAGCCCGTGGGTGTGGATGTGGACGTCACCGTCGTGGATGTGCGCTTCGATGCCCTTGCTCTTGCGAAATGCGTGCCGCACACCCCACAGGGCATAGGCAACGCCGAACGCCACGAGCGCCCAGGCGGCAATCGGGCCGCGGCCGGTCTCCACAGATTCAACCTGGGCGATGGCAAGACCGAAAACGATGCCCAACCCGCCCAGAATGACGGACGAAGCGATGTGACCGACCCCGCAGGCCGTCGTCACGACGATCGTTCGTACCCGGGACCACCCCCGGGCCTTCGCCAACATGATGAAAGGCAGGTAGTGATCGGGCCCCAGCAGGGTGTGGACAACCCCGACGCCAAAGGCAGCAGCCAGCAGGCTCCAGGACGATGAGGACACGTCCATCAACAGATCCTCGGCAGGTCGTGCCCGGACAGGAGGTCGAGGGGACGCTCGCCGCCCACCGCGGTCTTCAGGATCACCGGCGGCGACCCGGCCTGTCCCGCCTCCATGTGCCCGATGACGGCAGTCTCCTCCCCGGCCGGGTGGGAACGCATTGCCTCGACGGCGCGGTCGACATCCTGTGCGGCGACCCACACCAGGGCCCGTCCTTCACACGCCAGGGCCAACGGGTCCATTCCCAGAAGATCGCACACGCCGACCACCTCGCGGCGGACCGGCAGATCCCGCTCCACCAGAACCGCGCGGCAGCCGCTTCGTTCCACCACCTCGTGACACACGGTGACGACGCCTCCGCGCGTTGGGTCGTGGAGCGACCGCACTGCAGCACCGCTGTCGAGCAGCACCTCGACAAGGCCAGCCACCGACGCGCAATCGGATTTCAAACCCGGCGCGTCCATGCCGTGGCGGTGGGCCAGGACGGTGGCGCCGTGGTCGCCGATCGGCCCCGACACCAGGATGGCGTCGCCCGGAGTGATGTTGGCGTCGGAAATATCGCGACCGGGCGGCACGACTCCGAACCCGGCGGTCACTGCAAACACCCGGTCGGCCTTGCCGCGTGGAACCACCTTGGTGTCGCCTGCGACGATCATCACTCCCACCTCTTTGGCGGCTCGGGCGGCGCCCCGGACGCAGGTCTCCAGAAGCTCACCGTCCGTGCCCTCCTCGAGGATCAGCGCCCACGTCAGCCACAGCGGCCGGGCACCCGACATCGCGAGATCGTTCACCGTACCGTACACGCTGAGACAGCCGATATCGCCGCCGGCAAAGACCGGGGGATCGACGACAAAGGCGTCGGTGGTCAGCGCCGGTCTACCGGCCGGCATCTCAGGCAGCACCGCGGCATCGGTCAGGGTGGCAAGGTGGGGATTGTCGAGGGCGGGGAGAAAGAGGCCCTCCACCAGTTGGCGGGTCAGACGCCCGCCTCCCCCGTGGGCCAGCAACACCCGGTCCGGCGCCTTCACGAGCCGGCCTCCACGGTCCATCGTTCGTGACGCCACCACGCGGCGCAGGTGCCCTCCGACGAAACCATGCAGGCGCCGATCGGCGTGTCCGGATTGCAACCCGAATCGAACAGCGGACACTCCGGAGGGTCGATCACTCCGCGCAGCACATCGCCGCACCGGCAGCCGACCGGTTCGTACGGGGGCGGCAGCTCGACCTCGATCAGCGAGGCGTCCCGGTGCGCCCACTCGTCGCGCAGCCCGAGCCCCGACCCCGGCACTTTGCCGAAGCCGCGCCAGATCTCGTCCGATGACTCGAAGTAACGATCGACGAGATCACGTGCATGCTGATTGCCATCTTCGGTCACGACTCGCCCGTAGACATTGCCGATTTCGGGACGACCTTCGAGCGCCTGGCCGACCAACGCCAGCACCCCCTGCATCACATCGGTCGGCATGAAACCGGCAACCACGCCGGAGACGCCGAAATCCTCGGTCAGGAATTCGAAGAGCTTCCATCCGGTGACCACCGACACGTGGCCCGGTAGCAGAAAACCGTCGACATCGAGCTCTGGGTCATCGACGAGCACCCTCATGACCTGGGGCATGGTCTTGTTGCCCGGCAGCAACATGAAGTTCTCCACGCCCTCTCTCTCGGCCTCATCGAGAGCTCCGGCAATCGTCGGGGTCGTGGTCTCAAAGCCCACGGCCAGGAAGATCACGCGACTTCCCGGGTTGGCTCGAGCCATCTCAACTGCATCCCGCGGCGAGTAGACGACCTCCACTCTGGCCCCCTCGGCCCGGGCCTGCTCGAGACTGATGGTGCTCGAGGGCACCCGCATCAAGTCGCCGAAGGTGCGCAGAATCGTGTCCGGCAGAGCGGCCAGCGCGAGGGCACGATCGAGGTAGTCCACTGGAGTCACGCACACCGGACAACCCGGCCCCGATATCAGACGCACGTTGGCGGGCATCATCCGGCGCAGACCGGCCCCGGCAACGCTGTGGGTGTGGGTCCCGCACACCTCCATCAAGGTCACGCGGTGATCGAGTTTGGCGGCCTGCGTTGTGAGTTCCTTCAGCAGACCCGCCATGGCCGTCGGATCGAAGTGTGGTCCACCGCTCACAGTTCCACCATGGCGTCGGAATACTCGCGCAGCAACTCGAGGGTCTTGGCGGCCTCCTCGGCATCGACCTGGCCGATCGCAAAGCCGGCGTGGACCAACACATAGTCGCCGACTTCGGCCTCGGGCACATACATCATCGAGACCTGGCGTCTGACACCGTCGATCTCGGCGACCCCCACGAACTCGTCCCGTTCAACCACTACCATGGGAATGGCGAGACACATAGAACCCTCCATTCAACCGAACGGTGTCCGCCGAACCGGATCACCGGGTCGTGTCGTTCCCCTATCCTACAAGCACCCGGACAATTTCCGAATGAACCACGAGCATTCACTGGAAGTTGGTCGGAGGTTTAAATTCTAACGTGTTTTTTTACCTAAGTTTAGGCATCCGACAGACCGTCTGCAAGCTGCCAGGGACGTACGAAACGAGCCGCCGCTACAGTCGCGACCACCGCCTGGCCATATGACAGACCACCGTCACCGGGCGGCAGGTTCTTCGCCCGCAACACTTCGAGTCCGGAGGGACCGAGTTCCGCCTGCATTCCGGCACTGAGGATACGGTTGACCAGACAGCCGCCGCTCAAGGCGACCAAATCCTGGCCAGCCATGACTTGCCGCGTTATGTCCCCAGCCAAACGACAGAACGTCGCATGGAATCCGGCCGCCACCGCGGCCCGATCTTCTCCAGCGACCAATCTTCGCGCCGTTTCGGCCAACAGCTGCGATGAGGGAAGGACGGGCAGTGACGATCCACCTGTCACCTGCACATTTGGCCAGGGGGGAGCGTTTCGTTGCCCGCGAGCGGCCGATTCCAGGAGAGCCGCAGCCTCGCCTTCCCAGCGATTGACACCGGTCAGACCCAACAAAGCGCCGGCCGCTTCGAAGACCCGTCCCGCCCCCGACGCGCGCGGCCAATCCTGATTCGAAGCGAGCCCGACCACCGTCTCCAGGCGCTCGCGATCGACGAGACCCGCCATCGGAGTTTTGAGAATCAACTCCTCTTCCCCCGCGGCCGCCAGGGCCGCAACGGCCACTCGCCAGGGCTCCCGGACCGCTGCCTCTCCACCAACCAGCGGCAAGGGCTCGAGATGGGCCAGTCGGCGCCAGTTCAGATCACCGTCGATCTCGATCCACTCGCCGCCCCAGGCGGTGTGGTCGGGTCCCCACCCGGTGCCGTCGAGCGCTACGCCGAACCCCTTTTCACCGCGTCCGGGAAACGCACCGTGCTCGGCGAGGACCGCGGCGACGTGGGCAAGGTGGTGCTGGACCGGCAGGACCGCGACTCCGTGCGCCGCGGCGAACTCCTCGGCCATCCAGGTGCTCGGGTAGTCGGGGTGGGCGTCGCACGCAACCAGACTCGGCTCCACCTGGAGAAAATCCAACAGCCCCTCGATCACCTCGGCGAGGAAGGCCCGCGCCGGCACCGAATCCAGGTCCCCAACGTGTTGTGATGGAAAGGCCTGACGGCCCTGCGTGACACAGGATGTGACCTGGAGGTGGCCGCCGGTGGCGACCACAACCGCTTTCGAGTCCTCCGGCAGCAGGATGGGCTCCGGGACCCATCCGCGCGCCCTGCGGACCATGATGGGCCCGTCCACGGACGCTCGCACCACCGAGTCGTCCACCCGGCGCACGACGTCCCGGTCGTGCAACAGATACCAATCGGCGATCCCCCGCAACCGATCCACCGCCTCGCGATTGCCGCGGCACAGGGGCTCTTCCGTGAGGTTGCCCGAGGTCATCACCAGCGGCGGCATCGCCGGGTCCTCGAACAACTCGATGTGGAGCGGCGATGTCGGCACCAGGACCCCGAGGTCATCGAGACCCGGCGCCACCTCCTCGACGATTTCGGACGGCAGTCTCCGCGGGGCAAGGACGATCGGGGCCTTCGCCGTCGCCATCAAGGCCTCGGATGCCGGATCGAGCTCGACCAGTGCGCGGACCGCCTCGAGATCACGAGCCATGACGGCAAACGGCTTCCCGAATCGCTGCTTGCGCTCGCGCAACCGGGTCACCGCCCCACTCGAGTCGGCGCGACACGCAAGTTGGAACCCTCCGATACCCTTCACTGCCACGATTCGGCCCGCCAGCAGCTGGTCTCGGGCCGCCGCCATCGGTTCGGCGGCTTTGGTGTCCGTGCCGTGCGCGTCAGCCAGCCACAGCCGGGGACCGCACGCCGGGCACGCCACCGGTTCGGCGTGAAAACGGCGGTCTGAGGGGTCCGCGTACTCGCGTTCGCAGTCCGGGCAGAATGGGAAGCACCCCATCGAGGTGCGCTCGCGGTCATAGGGCAACGCCAGCACGAGCGAGAACCTCGGGCCGCAGTTCGTGCAGGTGGTGAAGGGATAGTGGAACCGGCGATCCCCGGGCGTCGCCATATCGGACCTGCAGTCGACGCACACCGCAGAGTCAGGCGGGACCAGAGCGCCCTCACGACGGCCGAGGGTCGATGTCCGAACTTCGAAAACCGTCTCGCCGAGCGGCTCGCGCGCTTCCCGTTCCACCTCGTCGAGACGGGCCAGCGGTGGAAGTTCGGCCACCAACCGATCGACGAATCCATTGACCATCTCCGCCGGGCCCTCGATCTCCAGGGTCGCCCCCAGCGGGTCGTTGATGACCCAGCCCGTGAGCCCGAGCGAGGTCGCCACCCGGTGGACGGTCGGCCGGAAGCCGACCCCCTGGACGGTTCCCCGGCAGCGGACCTGGAGTCGAATCACTGCGTCGCGCGCCTCTTGGTCGCGAACCGTTGGCGGAGGAGATCGAGCCACCCGTCGATGCCCTCCCCCGTCAACGAGGCGGTCACGAGAATCGTCCCGTCGGGGTTGAGGCTGGTGATCTGCGAGCGGACCGAGTCGAGATCGAACGGCACGTGCGGCAGCAGGTCGGACTTTGAAATCACCGCGACCTCGGCGCGCGAAAAAATGGCCGGGTACTTGACGGGCTTGTCATCCCCTTCTGCCACCGACAAAACCACCACCTTGAAGTCTTCTCCGAGATCGTAGGTAGTCGGGCAGATCAGATTGCCCACATTTTCGATGAACAGGATGTCGACGTCGGGGAGATTTCCCGCGCTGAGACCACCCTCCACCTGGCGCGCGTCGAGGTGGCACGACCCGCCGGTCAGGATCTGATGGGCAGGAACGCCAAGAGCGCGGATGCGGTCGGCGTCGTTTTCAGTGGCGATATCACCCTCGAGAACGGCGCAGCTCAGCTCGCCCTCGAGGCCGCGGACCGTCGCCTCGAGCAGGGTCGTTTTGCCCGAACCGGGCGACGAGATCAGGTTGACCACCAGAGTCTTCGACTTTGCAAATCGGTCCCGCAACGCCTGTGCCCGTTCCTCGTTGGCCTCGAGGGCGCGGCGTTTGACTGTAACGACCTTTTTCATCAGTGTTCCTCCGTTATGAATGGGCCGGGAACCACCAGAGCGTCATCAAGGCGCCTCACGCCTGTCCGCACCGGTCTCCTGTTCTCCGACTTCGATCTCCTCGTCCGGCTGGTCCGACTCGAAGCTCAGATCGAGGATGTCGAGCTCGTCCCCGCCATCAACCTGGAGCGGCATACCGCAGTCCGGGCACAGGCGAAGCCAGCTTCCCTCGGATCGATCCTTGGACTCGCCGCAGACCGAACAGTGTTGGTTCGCCCGGTGCCACACGACTTCGAGCTCGGCGTCGCCATCGGGGGTCTCGTCGACCA
>RCNF010001746.1_pt1 | contig 11560 bp, 6 predicted proteins | sample 2041311 | NCBI WGS metagenome assembly RCNF01 (sample SAMN09708228, study PRJNA481090) | Marine sediment metagenome, whole genome shotgun sequencing project. | biome: marine sediment; feature: ocean; material: sediment; isolation source: Sewage treatment plant 2 marine sediment (STP2) ... | reverse complement strand
GATCCAGCACAGATAGGCAGCGCCTAAGTATTTCACCACGGCAAATGCAGTCGTGGACTGAACCAGGATTAGCGAGATACCAAGCACCAATAGAGCACCGTGCACATAAAAAGCCGTCACATAACCAGCCACATTTGCGAAACCTGCGCTGCGCCCGGATGTTGGGGCCGTTTTTGCAATCAAGACCCCATTTGGATCGGGCGACATGACAAGCAATGAATGTAAACGTCCCAATTTCTGACCAAGCCATGCCATGCATCTTCTGTGCATCCGTTTCGCAAGACATTGGACGCCATCGTGGTCTAGCGCAAGCAGTACGTATGGGCTCAAACCGGGCCTTTGCCGCAGCTATTCCCAAGATCAGTTCTGAGCCGGCGGAGACGGCCGAATGCCTATCAGTTTGTTTGCAGGAACAAACCTTCAATGGCCCCAATTCAATACTTTCTGGAAATTTTGCGTGAAATCTGCTTCAATTGGGTCGTATACACGGGAGTTTTCTCATGCGTTTCAGTGCAGCATTGTTTTTGTCGTTTTTCCTATCGCTTCCCGCATCGGCCCAAAATCAGGCCTCGACCATATTGGTTTTAGACGGCTCGGGCTCAATGTGGGGCCAGATCGATGGCACCGCCAAAATCACCATCGCACAAGATGTTATCAGCGATTTGTTACAGACTCTGCCGCAGGATCAGGCGCTTGGCCTAACGGTATATGGCCATCGCCGCAAAGGTGATTGCAGCGACATTGAAACGCTGGTGCCAGCGGCCAACGGAACCCAAAACGCCATTTCCAGCGCAGTGAACGCCATCAAGCCAAAGGGTAAAACCCCAATGACCGACGCGGTGATCGCGGCCGCGCAATCGCTGCGCTACACCGAAGAGAAGGCAACCGTCATCCTTATCTCGGACGGGATCGAGACCTGTCACCCTGACCCCTGTGCCGCGGCCCGTGCACTTGAAGAGGCGGGTGTGGATTTCACCGCCCATGTCGTTGGTTTTGACATCAACGATCCCGATGCCGTCGCCCAGATGCAATGTCTGGCTGCTGAAACCGGTGGCACTTTCCGCTCTGCGGATGACGCGGGTGAATTGGGCGCCGCCCTGATTGAAATCGCCGCCGCCCCTGAGCCCGCGCCGATGCCGGCCACAATCACCTTCCGGGCGACACTCGGCAAAGGCGGTCCAGTCATCAGTGACGGGCTGATCTGGTCTTTTGCACCTGACGGCACAGCTGATCAGACCGCCGCGACGGGCACAACACATCTGGATTTGCTGCCGGGCAACTATTCGGCTTCGGTACTGCGTCTGGAAGACGAGGCGACAGCCAAAGCAAGTTTCACGGTCGCCGGTCAGGACAAATTCATCACCTTCGAATTACCTGAAATCGCATACCAAGCAACGCTGAATGCCGCAGACAGTGTGCCAATCGGGTCCGCAGTTGATGTTACCTGGGACGCTGAAATTGGCGAAAAGGACTACGTGACGGTTGTGCCGCTTAACGCCAAACCGGGGAAGTATCTGGATTATGCCTACATCTCTGAGGGAAATCCTGTTTCGGTACATATGCCGCTGAAACCCGGCGCGTATGAGTTGCGCTACATCCGCCGTGTCCCCGGCAAGCAGGACGTATCAGCCACCCGCCCGATTACCGTCACTGATTTGGTTGTGACGCTGGCTGCCGCAGACGAAGTCAACGCCGGCTCGGTCCTGGACGTGACATGGGATGGGCCAAACTACGAAAACGACTACATTGCGATCACCCTCCCTGATGCCAAGGACACGGCTTATGACAAATACACCTACACGGCCCGAGGTAATCCTGCCCCGGTAGCATCGCCGATTGAGCCAGGATCTTATGAAGTGCGCTATATCGCACAGGGAAACCCGGCACGGGTGCTGGCGCGACGTGCCTTGACTGTAGTGGCCGTCAGCGCAGTTCTGAACGCCGCTGACGAGGTTGTAGCGGGCAGCGCTGTCGACGTGGCGTGGAGCGGGCCTGACAACAAAAACGACTATATCTCGGTCGCGGCACCGGATCAGGAACCCCACAAATACACCAGTTATTCTTATACGCGGCGCGGCAATCCTGCTTCGGTCAAAATGCCGCTTGAACCCGGTCAGTATGAACTGCGCTATATCGCAGCCGGCAACCCCGCCAAGGTGATCGCAACCCGCCCTATTACAGTTATTGCGGCCCAGGTCACGCTTGACGCGCAGGTCGACGCGGTCGCGGGATCGCGAATCGACGTCACCTGGACAGGGCCGGACAATCAGAACGATTACATCTCGGTCGCAACGGCAGAACAGGAACCCCACAAATACGAGCACTATGCCTATACCAAACGCGGCAACCCGGCATCGGTCAAAATGCCACTCGAACCGGGCGATTATCAGATCAGATATATCGCCAGCGGCAACCCGGCAAAGGTACTGGCAACGCGCAACATCAGCGTGGTTGCGCCACAGGTTTCGCTTGACGCGTCAAACAGCGCCGAAGCCGGATCGACGATTGACATAAATTGGGTTGGGCCGGACAACCAAAATGACTACATCTCGGTCGCGGCACCGGATGCGAAACCCCAGAAATATTCACATTACACCTATACCAAACGCGGCAATCCATCCAAACTCAAGATGCCGCTTGAGCCGGGTCAGTATCAGATCCGCTATATCGCACAGGGCAATCCGCAGCGCATCCTGGCTCAGCGCGAGATCAGCATCGTTGCAGCCAATGTGGTTCTGGACGCGCCTGATACTGCTGTCGTCGGCACCGAATTTGACGTGTCCTACATCGGCCCTGACAACCAAAATGACTTTGTCTCAGTCGCGACCATTGGGTCAAAGCCCGGTGAACACCTCGGCTATCAATATACTAAACGCGGCAACCCTGTCAGGCTGAAGGCGCCCTTAGAGACAGGCACATATCTCATCCGCTACATTGCCCAAGGTAACCCACAAAAGGTCCTCGCGCGCCGCTCACTCAAAGTTGTCGAGATCAGCGCCGCCGTGGCCGAAGCTGCCGTTCTAGAAGCTGTCGACCGGGCAACCGCTGGGGCAGAGCTTGAGGTCTTCTGGATTGGGCCGGATGGCGAGGGTGATAGCATCGCCATCATTAAAATCGGCTCTGAGGCGGTGGAAGCTTCAGTTGCAACCGCCAGCAGTAACCCAGCCGTTTTGCAACTTCCGGCCGATCCGGGTGAATACATGCTGCATTACATGTCTGGACCAGATCAAATCTCGATCGGCAGGCGCCCTGTATCGCTTGAGTGACATCTGGCAGCAGTGTTCAAACTGCCTTGCGCAGCATTTGACAAGGCGATGGAGCCTCATTGGGTCAGGTGCGAAACCGACTCTCATGAATGGATTGCCCCGGACAGCTCATGGTGGTGTGCAATTTTGAACAGGGTGAACATTGGCCCCTGACGACGCAAGACTGGCATGCCGATGTGAACACATTGTACCCGCTGCGAAAGGCCAAGTCCTGCCCTTCACGACATATGCTGTGACGGGGCTGAAGGTCCCTAACGGGCTTATTCCGTTAAAAACTCCCCCCGGTTCGGGAGCCACGACAGAATCATTCAAGCGAAGCAAGCAGTTGACGCTCGTTGGACACATGCCTTGCGATCAGGTGTGCTTGACGTTTCCCGGATGGAATGAGCCGCCGCGCGGAAAGCGGCCATTGGGTTTCACCTACTTCCGGGAACAAAGTCAAAAGCTCATCTTGAAGGCCATCAGGCAAGGATCGAACCGCCTCCGGGCCGAGAAAAAGGCTTTCTGTTGGGGCCCCCTCTGCGTAAATGACCTCGTGTCGGGCGAAAACCAAATGGTAATACGCGATCTCGGCGAGGTCTGACTCTACAAAGATGCCTGGGATTTCAATAAGTTTGTGCGCAGCAACAAGAACCTCTGAGACGCCGAACATCCGGCTCACTATCGGGGACGATATCAACATGCGGTGTTGCCGCGACACTAATAAATCGCGTTTTGGAAGGCCTCTGCCAAGTGCGCCGGCGCATATTCTGACAGGACAGAGCTTGGGGTTGAGCGCCATGTCTGATGCCAAAACCAATCGTTTCATTGACAACAAGACCGGTTTCAATTCGCCTTCGATCGTCGATACAAGCGCGCCTGAAGAAAGATCTTCAACCAGCACTTGCCCGGCGCCGGTATCGATCAGCGTTCCGCCGGTAAGGCAAGGAATCGCACCCGGCGTTGGTGTGGTCTGAACGGTGTATGTTGCGCCGCCATCGTCACTTTCAAGCGATGAACCGGCCCCCGCACTGCCGATCTCGGTCGAGGTCATGCCCGCCGCAGGTCCGGTAGTTGCGGTAACGGGTGCGGGCGTGTTGGTGAAAGACACAAATGAATAGACCCCGCTGCTGTCAGACAGAGCGAGCCCGTTTGACGCAGCCAATCCAGAAAATGTGCCCGACGACGTTGTATCTATGACATAAACGTCTTTTCCGCCAATCCGGGTACTGGTGATCCCGACAAGGCTGTTTGTGCTGCGAATCGACCCGTTGGCGGCGTAAATCGTGATCACAAAATCGGAGATGTCAGTGTCGGGATCAAACGCAACTTCGATGAAGTCGACGTTTTTACCACCAAGGTACTTTATCTCAGAGAAGTAGGGGTCGGCCAATTTTTTGAACTCTGTCTGATTGAATTAAGAAACCAGTATACAGGCTTTTCAAAAACTCTGACGGGGAAAATTCAGCGCCATCAAACTTCAATGGCATCTGACGTTATTGAGTTTGTAGGGTCCAGCCCGCTGGGCTCTATTTATCTTGGGTTGTTCGGCACTACCTGATTTCTATCGGTCGGTGCGTCGACCTTCTGTGTGTTTACGCAGATTTGACGGCTTCTTTTTCTTTCGGTTCTTGAACGGATTTTCATCGTTTTGGGACCGCATGAACAGCCGTATTGGCGTTCCGGGCATGTCAAAGTCGACCCGTAACCCGTTGACAAGGTAGCGGGAATAGCTCGCCGGCAGCTTGTCTGGATGCGAACACATCACCACAAAACCCGGCGGTCGTGTCTTGGCTTGGGTCATGTATCGCAGCTTGACCCTTTTGCCTTGCGGCGCGGGCGGCGGATGCTGTTCCAGCATGCCCGTCAACCAGCGGTTCAGCTGTGCAGTGCTCACCCGACGGTTCCAGACTTCGTGGGCTTTCAGAATCGCTTCTTGCAGGCGATCGAGGCCTTTGCCGGTCTTGGCCGAAACCGTGACCAGAGGTGCGCCCCGTAACTGCGGCAAAAGCCGTTCAAAACTTTCGCGCAAATCGCGCAGCTTTTTCTGCTTTTCCGGTTCGATGTCCCATTTGTTCACGGCGAGCACAACAGCACGCCCCTCGCGCTCGGCCAGATCGGCGATGCGTAAATCCTGCTGCTCAAACGGGATCGCCGCATCCAGCAGGACCACGACAACTTCGGCGAATTTGACCGCACGTAGCCCGTCACCAACCGACAGTTTCTCAAGCTTTTCCTGTACTTTCGCCTTTTTCCTCATCCCGGCGGTATCAAAGATCCGGACAGGAACATCGCCCCATTCAGTGCGCACCGAAATCGCATCGCGCGTGATCCCTGCCTCGGGTCCTGTCAGTAGGCGATCTTCGCCGATGATTTGGTTGACTAGGGTTGATTTACCGGCATTGGGGCGACCCACGACGGCCACCTGCAATGGTTTGGCCTGTGTCGGAACACGGGGTGCGTCAGGGTCATCTTCGTCAATGCTGACGTCCGTGTCGGGCGCATCGTCCTGAGCTTTTTCGTCGAATGCGTCGGCCAATGGCATCAACTGGGCATACATATCGTTCAAGCCTTCGCCATGCTCGGCGGACAGACGAATCGGTTCCCCAAGACCAAGCGAATAGGCTTCGATCACACCGGCATCTGCCGCCGCGCCTTCGCCTTTGTTGGCCGCCAAGATCACGTGCGCCGATTTCTTGCGCAAGATGTCGGCAAATATCTGATCCGTTGGCGTCACCCCTGCCCGCGCATCAATCATGAACAAGCAGACGTCAGCCATATCGACGGCCCGTTCGGTCAATCTCCGCATCCGTCCTTGCAGACTGTCATCGGTGACTTCTTCAAGGCCAGCGGTGTCGATCACGGTAAAGCGCAGATCACCAAGCCGTGCTGCGCCTTCACGCAAATCGCGCGTCACCCCGGGTTGATCATCGACCAAAGCCAGACGTTTGCCGACCAAGCGGTTGAATAACGTGGACTTGCCCACATTCGGGCGTCCCACAATAGCGAGGGTAAAAGACATCAGATGCTCCGCAAGCGCGTATCAAAGGCGCGCTGTAACGTACCTTGAGCCTAACGGAAAGCGTGGAGTTGCCCACCGGAGCCAACAACATACAAAACCCCGCCTGCAACAACCGGCGCAGTGGTCGCCCCGTCGGGCAAGGCAACAGAGCCGATCAGCGCACCACTTTTTGGGTCAAAACTGCGCAACAGACCATCGTTGGACGCCACAATCAGGCGGCCACCCGCCAGAATTGGCCCGTAATGGGCAAAAATTTCGGCGCGTTTCTTGGCCTTTTGTTTAACATAATTTGGCAGTCGAACAGCCCAGACACGACTTCCATCTCTTGTGTCCAAGCGTACCAGCTCATTTGTATCCGAAATCGTGAAAATACTGTTTCCCGCAGGCCAGATCTCACCTAATGCGCCGTCTGTCGCAGTCCAGTTGCGTTCTCCGTTTTCAAGGTTCAGGGAAACTGTGCGGCCTGAATTATTGCCAACATAGACTGTATTGCCTTTGATGACGGGGGGGCCGGTTACGTCGCTGATCTTGCTGAGAGAGCGGCCAAGACGCTCGCCGGTGACGGAGGCATCCCAGCGCCTTAAACCACCCCGCCGAAAGACAGTCACAACATCACCTGAGCCAAAGGCAAACACGGCCAGTGAGTCGGTAACCGCAGGTGCCGGCGCGCCAAGAACATTGGTGATCGAACTGGATGCCCTGACCTGCCACGCAATGCGCCCGTCGTCTTTTTTCAGGGCCCATCCGGTGTCATCCCCCGCAACCAAATAAAGCAGATCGCCATAAACAGTTGGAGAACCGCTGCCCGTTGCATCCAGTTGTTGTGCCCAGATCAATGCACCAGTGGCCGCGTCGAGGGCCGCCACTTCGCCATATCCCAGTGAAACATAAACCCGCCCGCTATCAACCGCGAGCCCGCCTCCTGTTGCGTCAGTGGCGGTATCGCGGGCTGGCCTGATATCGCGTTGCCAAATCGTCGCCCCTCCCGCCGAGGTCGCTGTTACAGTGGAGACAGCATCAAGCGTGAAGATACGCCCATCAGCGACAACTGGGGTAGCCGTGATCCTGAATTTGCGGCTGTCACCTTCGCCGATAGGGGCCGACCAGATCCGTTGCAAAGCAGATCCAAGTGCTGCGTTGTCGGTCCGATAGGCAGCAGATCCGGTGCTTTGGGCCCAGTTTGCGTTTGATTTCTGAGCTGGCAGCGATATCGGTCGGCTTTCGTTGACAGTTTTTTGTGGCGCTACGGCTGTGTCCCCGTCCTGAAGAACAGACCGCAACTGCTCTCGTTGCCCTGGCAGAATGATCTGCGGCTCTGTACAGGCACTAAGCAAACCCAGTCCGACAGCCGCAAGGACGATGTTGCGGCGAAAGGCGGGAGCGATCGATATCATAGTTTTATCCTGTCTGCGCTGCCATCTGATGTGAGCCTGCCTTAGCCGTTTGCAGGCACGGCAATCTTGGGTGTACCGCCAAGCGCCACAATCACCTGTGCGGCGCGTTGTTGCAAGCCTGAGCTGACCTGTGCGTCATCCAGAATAGACTGAAGCATGGCAATTGCGGCCTCGATCTCTCCGTCTTGCACATCCAGCAATGCAAGTTGTTCCATGGCAAGCAATCGCAAAGGCGCACCGGGTTGTGCCAATGCCTCGTACTGACTGCGTTTTTCGGCGGGTGAAACGCTATCATCAGACAAACCGAGCGCTTTGAATGCGGCAATCTGGCGGTAGATTTCCGGAATTTCACCGTTCACAGCCAGCGCATTCAGAGTCTCGGCCGCTCCTGCAGCGTCTTCTGCATCAGCCTGTTGCGCCGCCAGCATGAAATCAAGCACCGGCTGGCCCGCATTCGGGCTTGCTTCGGGCGCGATTGCCTTTAAGGCCGCAACCCGCGCTACAGAGTCATTCAATTCAAGCGCTGCCAGCATTGCGTCGCCGAGATTCTCTGCTGCAGCGCGAGTCTTTGCCTTGGTCCATTCCGACCACGCAGCACCGCCTACGACCAGCACAATCAGCAGCACCGCAATCCAGCCATAGCGCTTTAGCAACGCATACAATCGGTCCCGACGGACTTCTTCGGACACCTCTTCGATGAAACTCTCGGCGTTGCTCATGGTAATCCCTGTTGTGGCCTCAGATTGTCAGTTTGACCTGATACTACGCCCCTCTTAGCGCGCCTGCAGTGCCAAGCCAAGACCCGGTCCGCACAAGGCAATGGCAACAAAACGCACCTGTGCCCGCACTGCTCATGCCACGTCTTGCGCCGCGGATCGGAAAAGTTTAATCTGAACTGGTTAGTTTAGCGAATTAAGTACCTACATTAGCGGGCATAACCTTTCGCCGAACGCGGCAAAGGTACCGTCGAAGAAAGGCACTACATGCGATTGATTCCTGCCCTCACCGCTCTGTTGGTGGCTGCATTTTTATACTTTGCGGTCTTTGAGCGCGAGGCGCTGATATTGTTTGCCGCTGGCGGGGAAAGCCCCAACGATGCAACTCTGGAGGCAGAAGAGCCGAGCATCGGCGCTGTTGGCGTTGTCGCCCGCCATTCTGTGGCCCAAACCATCGATAGCGCGGTCATACTGCGCGGCCAGACCCAAGCGAACCGTCAGGTTGATGTGCGATCAGAAGTTTCCGCTCGGGTGATCTCTCCGCCATTGCGCAAAGGTGTTTTTGTGAACACCGATGATGTGCTCTGCCAACTTGATCCCGGAACCCGTAATGCGACGCTGGCCGACACCCGTGCCAATCTGCTGGAATCGCAAAGCAAGGTGCCAGAGGCGCAAGCCCGTCTGGAAGAGGCGCATGCGCTGGTCAAAGAGGCCATGATCACCATCAACGCCGCGCAGAAGTTGTCTGAGGGCGGTTATGCTTCGGAAACCCGCGTTGCGCAGGCTGTGGCCGCCGTGCGCTCGTCCGAAGCGGCAGTGCAGTCGGCAATCTCCGGCGTTGAATCAGCCAAGGCCGGTATCCAGTCGGCACAGGCGAGAATTGCAGAAGCCGAAAAAGACATCGAGAGGCTGACCATTAAGGCGCCGTTTGAGGGTCTGTTGGAAAGCGATTCAGCCGAGCTTGGCAGTTTGATGCAGCCGGGCAGCCTGTGCGCAACAGTGATACAACTCGATCCGATCAAAGTGATTGGATTTGTGCCGGAAACCGCCGTAAATCGGGTTGAGGTTGGCGCGCTGGCAAAAGCCGATCTGACGTCCGGATTGCAGGTACAAGGGCGGGTAACTTTTCTGTCGCGCTCTGCCGATCCCGAAACCCGCACCTTTCTGGTTGAAATTGATGTCCCCAACGCAGACCTGAGCATCCGCGACGGGCAGACCGCCGAGATCGTTATCGGTGCTGAGGGCCAAAAAGCGCACCTTCTGCCGCAATCTGTTCTAACACTTAACGATGAGGGCAAAATGGGCGTCCGACTGGTCGACGCCGGCTCGAAAGCGCTGTTCCAGCCGGTGACCCTGATGCGCGATACAGTGGACGGTATTTGGGTGTCCGGCCTGCCGGACAAGGCCGACGTCATTTTGGTTGGGCAGGAATTCGTCATTGACGGCGTGCCTGTTGCCCCAACCTATCAAGAGGTCAAGCAATGACCGGATTAGTCAGTTGGGCCGCCTCGCGCGCCCGAATGGTTCTGGCCTTTATCTTCCTGTCTTTGCTGGCAGGGAGCTTTGCCTATTTCTCGCTTCCTAAAGAGGGCGAGCCTGATATCGAAATTCCAGTTCTGTTTGTATCAGTGCCATTTCCGGGCATTTCAGCAGCCGATTCCGAGACATTGCTGGTCAAAGTGATGGAAACCGAACTGTCCAGTCTGGACGGGCTCGACAAAATGAGTGCGACAGCCTCAGAAGGTTATGCCGGTGTGGCGCTGGAGTTTGATTTTGGCTGGGACAAGACCAAGATTCTCGCGGATGCTCGTGATGCGATGAATACTGCCGAGGCCAAGTTTCCCGATGGTGCAGAAAAATACAGCATCACAGAGGTCAACCTTTCCGAATTTCCGATTATCATTGTGAATCTGACTGGCCCTGTCCCTGAACGCACAATGTCACGCGTTGCAAAGGACCTGCAGGACAAAATCGAAGGGCTAGAGGCAGTACTAGAGGCCGGAATCGCGGGCAATCGCGATGAGATGGTCGAGGTCATCATCGACCCGCTGCGGCTGGAATCCTACAACATCACCCCCGGTGAGCTCATATCGGTCGTGCGCAACAATAATCAGTTGATTGCCGCCGGAGAGGTCGAGACCGCGCAAGGCACGTTTGCGGTCAAAATCCCGTCATCGTTTGATGAAGCGCGCGACATTTATGCCCTGCCCGTCAAGATCAATGGCGACCGGGTTGTCACCCTTGGCGATCTGGCAGCGATTAATCTGACGTTTGAAGATCGTCGCGGAACAGCGCGCTTTAATGGCGAAACGACGGTCGCCCTGCAGATCGTCAAGCGCAAGGGGTTCAACTTGATCGACACCGCGGCACTGGTTCGCCAAACCGTGGACGAGGCTCAGAAAGACTGGCCCGCCGAATTGCAAACCGCAGTAGAGGTCGGCAGCTCAAACGATCAGTCCCGCATCGTTGGCTCCATGGTTGGCCAACTGGAAGGATCAGTTCTGACTGCCATTGCATTGGTAATGATCGTGGTTCTGGGCACGCTTGGAACCCGAGCCGCGTTGCTGGTTGGTTTTGCGATCCCCACCTCGTTCCTTTTGTGTTTCGTTTTGCTTGCGATCATGGGCATTTCGATTTCCAACATCGTCATGTTCGGCTTGATCCTTGCCGTCGGGATGCTGGTGGATGGGGCCATCGTGGTGGTCGAATATGCCGACAAACGCATCAAAGATGGCACCGGCCCGATGCACGCCTATGTTGAGGCAGCGCAGCGGATGTTCTGGCCCATTGTGTCCTCAACCGCGACAACGCTTTGTGCGTTTCTGCCGATGCTGTTCTGGCCCGGTGTGCCCGGCCAATTTATGGGCATGTTGCCCGTTACCCTGATCTTTGTGTTGTCTGCATCACTGATCGTGGCGCTGATTTATTTGCCTGTGATGGGCGGCGTCACCGGCCGGATGAGCCGGATGTTTGGCAATACCTCTGATGCCCTGCGGGGGAGGTTGCCGTGGGCAGTTTGCGCTCTAATGGTGCCAGTCGCGCTATATTGTCTGTTTTTGGGCATGATGCAGGTGTTGAATCCACACTACCTGTTACCCGACAGTGTCGCCGACTGGGTCGGTCTAGTCTTTGGCATCGTGTTGTTTCTTTTTGGGGCTTTTGCCTCTTCCGTCACGCTGGGGG
>RCNF010001745.1_pt1 | contig 11563 bp, 15 predicted proteins | sample 2041311 | NCBI WGS metagenome assembly RCNF01 (sample SAMN09708228, study PRJNA481090) | Marine sediment metagenome, whole genome shotgun sequencing project. | biome: marine sediment; feature: ocean; material: sediment; isolation source: Sewage treatment plant 2 marine sediment (STP2) ... | reverse complement strand
TGTGTCATAGATCGAGCTTACTAGGTGAGACTATAGCATGACACTTAATCTCGACAATATGTCAAAAAAAGAACTCGAAAAACTATCGGCACAGGTGCAAAAAGCGCTGAAATCAGTGGACGCCGTGGAAAAGCGAAAGGCTCTTGAAGCGGCCAAAAAGGCTGCCGCTCAATATGGCTACTCGCTTGCAGATATTACTCAAGGTTCCGGCAAGGCCTCTGCATCCGCAAAACCAAAGCGACCGCCAAAATACTTCAATCCAAAAGACGATAGCCAGACATGGTCCGGCAGCGGCCGCCAACCTTTCTGGTTCAAAGCAGCGATGGAAGCCGGTATAGATCCTTCAAAGATGGAAATCTGAACTTTGTAGGATGCTTGCATGACTATTCACATAGGGGCCGCCCCGGGGGACATTGCAGACACCGTTCTGCTGCCGGGGGACCCCTATCGTGCCAAGTGGGCCGCTGAGACATTTCTGAGCGATATTAGGCTTGTAAATGAAGTTCGTGGCATGCTGGGATTTACCGGCACATGGAATGGTCACCGCGTAACAATTCAGGGGAGCGGCATGGGGATGCCGTCCCTGTCTATTTATGTGAATGAGTTGATCCGCGATTACGATGCCAAGACCTTGATACGGATTGGGTCATGTGGTGGAATGCAAGAACATGTTGCGGTGCGGGATGTAATCATTGCGATGACCGCGACAACAGTGAACTCCCCGTCTTCGACGATCCTTAAAGAATTGAATTTCGCCCCGACGGCAGATTGGTCCTTGCTTAGGGCAGCGGTATCCGCCTCAGAAAGCATGGGGGCAAAAACACATGTGGGCAGCATCTATTCCTCAGATGTATTTTATGACGAGCGCGCAGATCTTAATGAACAGATGGTCCGCCACGGTATTCTGGGTGTTGAGATGGAAGCCGCTGAGCTTTACATATTAGCGGCACGCTACAAGCGCCGGGCGCTGGCAATTCTGACCGTATCAGACCATCTGCAAACTGGCGAAGCATTGCCAGCAGACCAACGTGAGCGCAGCTTTGGCGATATGGTAGAGATTGCACTGAACGCTGCATTTGACAGCAAAAACTGACCCTGCAATAAAAACTGCGCGATTGCCAATGGGTTTAACCGTTCCGAACGTCGCCGGCCTATTGTTCGAATTTCTTGCCATATTGACCATAGGAATTGCGATGCTGATCAGGAGTGCTGCCGCGCGCGGGATGGCCTTCGGGGTTTGCGGCATAATCAAAATTCACCCCTGTGCCCTCAATGATCCTGTTCATCATGTTGAACAGGGCATTCACCTGCACAGCTTCATATAGTCCCTGTTCGCTCCACCCCGCTGCATACACAGCATCTGCGTCAGCCTGAACCAGTTTGCTCGGCAAATCATTGAGCTTGCGCACATAGGCGAGCAACGGGCGCAGCTTGTCAGAAACAGGAGCAGTGTCGAGGTCAGAGATCATGGCATCTATCAAAGTCGCGTCGATCCCGAACAACTCGGCATATGCTTGGTGCGACCCATAACAAAACGCGCAGGCATTAAGACCGGATGTGAAGGTTGCGATCATTTCACGCTCCCCCACGCTCAATTCACCTTCGCCGCGCAAAACCCCATCGGTATAGGCCATAAGCGGCGCCACATTCTTGCGGAACTTGGCATAAAGATCGGACAGATGCGCTGGGTCTGGCAGGCTTGGTAGAAACGGCATAGGGCCTCCTTTTCTGATCGGAACTCGTCACGTTTCGGCCCGCCAATCATCGCCCGCTAGTTTAGCGTCGTCGTCGGCCTACTGCCCATGAGTTCGGTCATATTGATTTGGTTCAGGCGACGTCCACCCGCCCAACGCGCCAGTCTTTGGTTTGTATACTTCGATTTCCAGCGGATAACAGGCGGCTGTGTCGCTTGAATGCTCAGAACTGCAATCTCCGCCAGGGCAGGCGCTCAACCCAACAATCAGATCAATTTCTGCAAACGAATCGATGTGATCCCCGGGTCGAACCGGGCTGGCTTTCATGAAATACTGGCCAGCATCGCGGGTAAACCCCGTGCACATGAACACGTTCACGACATCGTGTACGTGATTCTCGGCCTCGGATAACGACAGCCCTGTGTGATCGGCCAACGCCCGGGTCAAATTGGAATGGCAGCAATAATGATACTGCCCGCCAGCCAAAAGATTGTGAGTATACGGGTCACAACGGGTTCCGATCACGTCGTGAACTGAACCGCCAAACTCATCAAAGCCATACCAATCCAAAGTGTCATGTATGATGGTTGCCATTGCGCGGAGATTTGGAAATGAAGACCACATCCGATCGCCAGTACTCAGATGGGTGCCATGCAGCGCTCGGGTCTTGCCAGAATAAAACCTCTCGTCCAGATTGCTTGCGTTCCAAAGGTTCAGATCGCCGACCTGCGGCCCCTCAACGCTCACTATGCGAAATACGTGCCCTTTGGGGACATTGATACATCCCGCTGTGCGTGCTGGGACTGTAATGCCACCAACCTTTTCCATCCCTTCGCGAAGTCCTGCGAACCACGAAAAATCGGGCTTTGGCAAGCTGTCCGCCGGGTAACATATCACCGGGGCTACAGCACGCCGCGCCTCGGCGTCGCCCGGTTCAGGCGTCTGTGGTACACTAAGTTTCATATGGCATCTGAAGACAATCGAAGAGGATTGGAAACCCCAATTCCACCCGCAAATGCATTGCTGACTTCAGACAGTCCGCTCAAGCATCATCTTTTTTATCTCTGCAATCGCCTTGGCAGGGTTTAGCCCTTTGGGGCACGTCTTGGCGCAGTTCATGATGGTATGGCACCGATAAAGCTTAAAAGGATCTTCCAACTCGTCCAGCCGTTCCCCAGTTGCTTCATCGCGTGAATCAATGATCCAGCGATACGCATGCAACAACGCAGCCGGGCCCAGATATCGGTCACCATTCCACCAATACGATGGGCACGACGTAGAGCAGCAGGCACACATCACGCATTCGTAAAGACCATCCAGCTTGGCCCGGTCATCTACTGATTGACGCCATTCCTTGGCGGGCCGGTTGGTCTTGGTCTCAAGCCACGGCATGATGCTGGCGTGCTGGGCGTAAAAGTGAGTGAGGTCCGGGATCAGGTCTTTGACAACAGACATGTGCGGCAGCGGATAGACTTTCACGTCGCCCTTCACCTCGTCCATGCCATAAATGCAGGCGAGCGTATTGATCCCGTCGATATTCATTGCACAGGAACCGCAAATGCCCTCTCGGCAAGACCGCCGGAAAGTGAGCGTCGGATCGATCTCGTTCTTGATCTTGATCAGCGCATCCAGGATCATCGGGCCACATGAGTCCAGATCCACCCAATAGGTATCAACCCGCGGGTTTTTTCCGTCATCCGGGTTCCAGCGATAAATGCTGAATTTTCGCAAATTGGTCGCGCCAGCGGGTTTTGGCCAGGCTTTGCCCGTTGTCATGCGGGAATTCTTGGGAAGCGTCAGTTGTACCATTTTGCGGCTCCTAAAACGTCTCGGCCTGCGCCAGACTGGCTTTTTATAAAACAAGTCGCAGCTTCGGGCTGCGGTGTGATGGCCACATTTGTGTCCAACAATTTTTGGTCGACGCCGAGGACAGCGCCGTGGGCTACGGTTCCAAGATCAACCCGCGTCGCCACATCAATCGCACATTCCGAATATCGGGCTGCAGGCGACTGGGGGACGCTCAGAGAAAAGCTGCTCAATACTCCGTTTGCCTCGGCTCTATTACGTGCCAAGATATCTTTGGCCTGTTTCATATCGTCACAACCTGCAACAACCTCCGAAAAGTTCAAATGAAACCCTCGCAGCCTCACGGGGCCGCTCCCAAACCGGGCCGTACCCCGACCAAGGGCTGTAACATCTCCAGATCAACCGGGAACAACTCTCCCAATGCTTTCAATAAACCAGCATCCTGGGCCGCAATCCACAACAACGCCAGATATTCAGAATCCTCCACCATATGAACCCACCGTTTGTGGGATTCCATATCCTGATCCGGCAGGACTTTGTCGGGAAACGATGACCCGCCACCATAACGTTGCATATCTCCCAACGTATTGTCACTGACCGGTAGTCCCAACTGCTTAAGCACATCCGCGCGGTAACCCTGCGAAATAACCCACGGATCGTAACAAATCCCGACAAATCCCGGACTCTGCAATCGCGCAAGCATCTGACCGTAGCGCTCGATTGAACTCAGCATGATCCTTCCGCGAGAGACAGCGGTGTAGTCAGAGTTTATGCGCAATTTCTTAAGCAGTGACGCGCTCCAGTTCAGGAAGCTACGAAAGACGATAATATTATGATCAATCTGACTGATGTCGAAACCAGGCGGAATGGTTTTGGTATCCTCTGGATCCGGCGGCGGGCGATCCTCATAAGAGATTACAACCATTGGAGCAGCGCCTGCCTTGGGCAGGTACTTGATGGTTCGGCCTCGACGTTTTCCGTTCACTTCCAAACTCTTATGGCTATCGAACGGGCTGCGCCTTAACCCGCAATTATTCATAAAAATAGTTCCGGTGCTATTGGCAGGCGGATTGCGCAGCAACCAGTTGATAATAGCATGATTGCCTGCCCGGCGCATTCCAAACACGCACAAAGACACCGATGGAGTCAGATCAAACTGCCCCCAGCCGGCGTTGCCAGTGTTAAGCTGTGCCTGAGCAGTCATATCTTATGACCACAAACTAAGAGCAATGAGCATTCCCACTCATCACCTGGTGCTGGCTGGGTCGACAACATCCGCCAATTTGAGTTGCAGATTGGCTTGAACGCCCCGTCAAACCACGCGCTGCAATCGATCTGAAACCCAATAATCTTGCCATCAAGTCAGTACACCCTCACTTTTGGTGCGATCTTTTTGAGATCAATCCCACCATCTTCGTGTTTGGACAGCGGTTCCAGATGAACTGGCCGATAGTCCAACTTGACCTTGGTACCATCGACAACCGCCAGAGTATGTTTGCGCCACTTCTTGTCATCTCGATCGGCATAATCTTCATGCGCGTGCGCACCGCGGCTTTCCTTGCGCGCTTCTGCGCCAGAAATTGTTGCCAACGCGTTGGGCATCAGGTTCGCCAACTCCAGCGTCTCCATCAGATCAGAATTCCAAACCAGCGACCTGTCGGTGACTTTCAAATCATCCATCTTACCCGCCACATCAGTCATCTTTTTGAGGCCCTCGGCCAAGGTCTTGTCGGTCCGAAACACCGCTGCGTCTGCCTGCATCGTGCGCTGCATTTCTAGACGAAGCTCAGCCGTCGGCGTAGCACCCGATGCATGGCGCAGCCCGTCAAAGCGGTCAAAAGCCGCATCAACAGAAGCCTGATTGAGCACCGGATTGGCAGTTTCGGGGTCCACGACCTTGCCAGCCTTGATGGCGGCCGCTCGGCCAAACACCACAAGGTCGATCAGCGAATTTGACCCCAGCCGATTGGCACCGTGAACTGACGCACAGCCCGCTTCGCCCACAGCCATAAGACCCGGTAAAACAGCGTCCGGATCTTTCTTGGTTGGGTTCAGAACTTCACCCCAATAATTGGTCGGAATGCCGCCCATGTTGTAATGCACCGTTGGCAGGACCGGGATCGGCTCTTTAGTCAGATCAACACCTGCAAATATACGCGCGCTTTCCGAGATACCGGGCAGGCGCAAGGCCAGCGTTTCGGGGGGGAGATGGTTCAGGTTGAGGTGGATATGATCCCCATCAGGTCCAACGCCACGCCCCTCGCGGATTTCCAACGTCATGCACCGTGACACAACATCACGCGACGCGAGATCTTTGTAGGTCGGCGCGTAGCGCTCCATAAACCGTTCGCCTTCGGAGTTGGTGAGATATCCACCCTCGCCGCGTGCACCTTCGGTGATCAGACATCCAGAACCATAGATGCCGGTTGGGTGGAACTGAACAAACTCCATGTCCTGCAATGGCAATCCTTGCCGGGCCACCATCCCACCGCCATCGCCGGTACAGGTATGGGCTGATGTAGCACTGAAATAGGCACGACCATAACCGCCCGTCGCCAACACCACCATTTTGGCATTGAAGACGTGCATGGTGCCGTCATCGAGTTTCCAGCAGACAACGCCCTGACATTGACCGTCATCGGACATGATCAGATCAATCGCGAAATACTCGATGTAGAACTCGGCGTTATTCTTCAGCGACTGGCCATAAAGCGTGTGCAGGATTGCGTGGCCTGTCCGGTCTGCGGCAGCGCAAGTGCGCTGCACCGGTGGACCTTCGCCGAATTCGGTGGTGTGGCCGCCAAAAGGTCGCTGGTAAATCTTGCCGTCCTCAGTGCGCGAGAATGGAACGCCGTAGTGTTCCAATTCATAAACAGCCTTGGGGGCTTCGCGGGTGAGATATTCCATCGCATCCGTGTCACCCAGCCAATCCGATCCCTTGACCGTGTCATACATATGCCACTGCCAGTTGTCAGGCCCCATGTTGGACAGGGACGCTGCGATACCGCCCTGAGCAGCGACTGTATGTGACCGCGTCGGGAAAACCTTGGTTATGCAGGCGGTGCGCAGCCCTTGCTCGGCCATGCCCAGCGTGGCGCGCAAACCCGCGCCCCCGGCCCCGACAACAACCACGTCGTAATCATGTGTCTCGTATTCATAGGCGGCCATGTCTTGCTAATCCTTCAAAAGTCTTAAAGCGCGATACGCGCAATGGCGAAAACACCAGTCGCTGCGGCTGCGTAGCTCAGGCAAATCATCAGAATGATCAGCACTTGTTGCGCCATTCCATGCACATAGTCCTCGATCAGCACTTGTACACCGTTTTTGAAATGCATGAACCCAACCACAATGGTCAATGCTGCAACAATAGCTGGGAACGGTCTGGCAAAGTACGCGACCACCTCGTCGTGCGGTGCACCCAGCATCGGGCCAAAAGTAAACACAAACAATGGAATCAGCAGCAAGAGCGCCACAGCGCTCACTTTCATCGCCCAGAAATGGGCGGTGCCGGTCTTTGCACTTCCCATGCCAACAGCGCGCTTACGATCTGTCAAATAGCTCATACTACCGTCTCCTAAATCAACACGATCGTCAGCAGCGTCAGAACCACCGATCCACCAATAACCGCCCAGCCCATCTTTTCAGCCGTCTCTATTTCAAGCCCGATGGCATTGTCCCAGATCAGATGCCGGATACCGGCAAGCGAGTGATACCACAGCGCCCACAAGGATAAGACCATGATCAGGTCGCCGAACCAGCTTGTGATCAGCCCGTCAGCAAAAGCGAAATATTCGGGCGAGGTTGCCGCTGCCAGAAACCACCAGACGATCATCAAAGCCGCGAGCAACAGCGCATTGCCCGTGATCCGAGTCAGAATCGACGTCATCGAGGTGAGTTGAGGGCGATAGATAGACAGGTGCGGTGAAAGCGGGCGATTGCCCCGGTTCACGTCGGCCATAGAAGTGTCCTTTCCGGTTCCATCTCATCTGTTCTAACGGATTTTTCAGCCCTGTCACCCGCGTGCGTCATCACACCTACGGTTTTTGACGCAGTTCGTCACATTTAGACGACTCGCAGTGAAATATGTGATCACACGAATTGATGGCGTGATCACAAAGCATTCCCAACAGCCAATCGACTGTTCAAATCTGAAAGCTGCCGCACGGTTTCGCGCTGCAATTTGCGCCTAATCCGATCCGGGTAATCCTCGAATCCACTCGCTGTCATCACAAATGCGCCTTCGCCTATGATCACGTTTTCCCAGAAGTAGCTCGTCAGGTCTTTCTCATCTGTCTCGATCACAACGGCGTTCACGGTCACGCCAGCCGCGCGCAATGCCCTGTGGACGTCGCGCGGTTCGATTCCTTCATTGGATACCCCATCACCAGACACATCAATGACCTTGCGCCGACAGTCCGGCGCGCCATCAAATGTCTCCAACGAAAACTCCAATGCTTCTCCTATGGCAGTCGAGTAGTTTCGCCATACCCTCGGGTCTTGGCTTACAAGGCTGGCAAAGGCATCGATTTCGGCGAAACTGCTCATTTGAGTCCAGCCGATACTGGCGTCTTGCCGCGACGATCCGGTCCACTGCACTAGCGTCACCCACGCTTCTGCATCCATCAGCGCTTCGACCACGACGCCATCTCGAAGCGCTTCTGCCAGACCGTCCATTTGAAGCCGGTATTCCTCCGGGTCAACCGAGCCCGACACGTCAACAGCCAAAATCAATGCAAGATCACATCCCAGAGCTGGTGTCCCCAACAGGCTGGCCAAAAAACAAGGGATAAACCGTCGCATGATCCAAGCATATCAAAGCAAATTAGGTTTGCCGATCAAATAGAGGTCAACACTTCCATTGGTTGCCAGTGACAATTCGGAATTCGACTTGCGGTATCAAATTCAAACCAGTGCCCACATCCCGGTTGGTCCCAGCACCGATCGATAGGCAAGCCCACCAAATGACAATATAACAAAGTGCCCACGCCGCCATGCCCGACAATTAACAGTCGGTCGTTTGGAAAACCTTCAATTGCGGCGTCAACCTGCTTTACGATCCGGGATTGAGCATCAAGGGCCCGCTCCCATCCCCGGACAGAAACTGCAGGCTTGGCAAAGAACGCATCTGCCACCGCCTCAAACTCTAGCTTCGAAAGGTACCCGGTCGCACTGCGATCGTTTTCGTGCATGTCAGGGCGCACAACCAGCGGATTGGATGTGCGTGCCGCCAACCGCCGTGCAGTGTCCACTGCTTTTCGCTCGGCGCTTGCGATGACCTGAGTGCCTTTGCTTTCCGGAAGGCGCGCGATCAGATTGGTAACACGCGCTTCACCTATAAGATCAAGACCCCAATCAGTGACGGGCAAGGCCGGGTCGATCACAACTTCCGGATGGGTAAGATAAACGACGGTCCGGGACCTCACAGTCATCGTGGCATCAGCGCCCAGTAATCCAGGTCGAGCAACACATTCGGCAGATATATCCCGTCATCCCCTTTCAGCTCAAAAGGCGCGCCGCCTTTGGTGGCCACTAACCTTAGACGGATTGCATCGACGCCGGGCGCATCAGTTGGGCCCCTGTCCAACACTTCTGACCACGCCCGGATTGTATCCCCGCTGAGGCAAGGATTAGCATGGCTACCACCGTTGAGCGCGACAACCATCTGCGCGTTTGCCAACCCATTAAACGACAGCGCCCGCGCCATCGAAATCACATGCCCGCCATATATCAACCGACTTCCGTCAGGGCGAACTGATGTGTCAAAATGCACCTTCGCGGTATTCTGCCAAAGCCGCGTGGCCATCATGTGTTCGGCTTCCTCGACAGTGACGCCGTCGATGTGATCGATGGTTTCACCAATCGCATAGTCACCACAGCGATGTGGTTCTCCAGCCAAGCCAAAATCATAGTTTGTAAAATCAAGGCCATCCGGGATCACCAGATCATCGACGCTTAAAGCCGTTGCCAACGCGGGCACCACCGCATCCGGGGCAGGTGCATCCACATCACGTTTGCGCACCATCACCCAGCGGACGTATTCCAGTACAACCTCGTCGAGTTGGTTGAGGCCCCGAGTGCGCACATAAACAACGCCGGTCTTGCCGCTTGAATTTTGCTTGAGACCAATCACCTCCGAGATCGACCGCAGCGTGTCGCCTGCATAGACCTGCTTGAGCCACCGCCCTTCGGCATATCCCAGATTGGCCACCGCATTGAGCGATACATCCGGCACCGTCTTTCCAAAAACCACATGAAATGCTACCAGATCATCCAGCGGGCTCTCTGGCAGGCCGCAACTACGCGCAAACTCATCTGATGAATAAATCGCATGACGGGAGGGGTATAGCGCATGGTAGAGCGCTCTTTCTCCTTCGCCAACCGTCCGAGGGACCGCGTGGAGCAGCGCGTCGCCAATCGCGTAGTCCTCAAAAAACCGGCCGGGATTGGTTTTAGCCGCCATTTACTGCTCTCCCAGTTTGGTATCAGCGGTGTAGGTCCCATCCACGTCTTTGGTCACGGCCTGACCGCAGCGCATCACACCGTTGGCCTGATCAAACGCATAAGTTGGGTTTCCAAACAGCATCCAACCTTTGTTCAATGCATCCGTTACCTTATGGCAAAACGCCGAGGTATCGTCAGCAGTCAGGAGCCGGTACAGCTTCATGACGGGAACGGCCACACGCCCAGCCAGGCGTGAATGGCTGCCACAACAGAAAACATGATCAAGGTGATCACCAAAAGGCGGATCTTGGTCTTTGTTCCTGCAGTTTCAGGGGCGCTCCAGTTCGGCTCAGCCCGGTTGATGAGGATGACAGAGCCAACGGCCCATCCCAGCAAGCCGCCAAACAGTATGATCGAGGCCAGATCACCATTGACCAGCAAATGCGCCACCGCCCAGATCATTACAGACGCCAGCTGCGGATGCCGAATTTTGTTGGCGGGCCAGACTTTGGCCCCTTTTGCGGCGGCGGATCCAAAGGTCCAAAACGCAAACACCATCAGCGTGTTATTGACATGCACCATAAAGGCCGGGGGCGACCAGATATGAATAAAGTCAGCACTGCCGTAGCCTACAATCATCAGGATGGTTCCGGCCACAATACCTGCGGCAACCAGTCCCTTGCCCCGCGCACCCAGCTTCTCCCGCGCCTCCGGCATCAGGCGCTTGAAGTAATGCGCGCCGGACCACAATAAAACGCCAAGTATCAAAAAGATCATGTCAGGTTACTCCGCAGCAATGGTTTGGATGGCATGCGCTTTTGCCAAAATTTCACGCGCAGTTGCAACGTGGAGGTTTTCCACAATGCGGCCATCAACCACCGCCACCGCTTCGCCTTGGGCCGTGGCCTGGTCAAACGCCTCGATCTGGCGGTGCGCCAGATCGATCTCAGCTTGCGTGGGGGCAAAGACCTCGTTGGCAATAGCCACCTGCGCCGGATGGATCAGCGTCTTGCCGTCAAACCCCATATCCCGGCCCTGTTCGCTTTCCGTGCGCAGTCCGTCGTCGTCCTTGAACGCATTGTATACACCATCAACGATGACGATCCCCTCTGCTTTGGCCGCAAGCAGGCACAACCCCAGAGACGCCATCATCGGCATCCTATCCGCACGAAAGCGGCATTGCAGATCTTTTGCCAGATCATTCGTGCCCATGACAAACCCGGCCAAACGCGGGTGCGCCGCAATCGCCGCAGCATTCAACATGCCGCGTGGAGATTCCATCATAGCCCATATCGGCAGGTCACCAGTGATCTCGGCCAGGGCATCCAGATCAGCGGGATCAGCGACTTTCGGCAACAGCACGGCGTCGGCGTCCATCTTGCTCACTGCGCGCGCATCACTCGGCCCCCAGGCCGTATCAAGCGCATTTATCCGCACGATGCGCATCCGGTGGCCATACCCGCCTTCAGCCAATGCTCCGGCCAAAATGGTGCGTGCACTATCTTTCTCTTCTACCGCTACGGCATCTTCGAGATCAAAAATGATCGCATCTACGGCCATGGTCTTGGCTTTTTCCAGCGGGCGCGGCTTGGACGCAGGGATATAAAGAACAGATCGATAGG
>RCNF010002961.1_pt1 | contig 11567 bp, 7 predicted proteins | sample 2041311 | NCBI WGS metagenome assembly RCNF01 (sample SAMN09708228, study PRJNA481090) | Marine sediment metagenome, whole genome shotgun sequencing project. | biome: marine sediment; feature: ocean; material: sediment; isolation source: Sewage treatment plant 2 marine sediment (STP2) ... | reverse complement strand
GGCATCATAAACACCATTGTTGCCAGAGGTATGATCATATTATAGGCTTTTGCCTTGATACCTTCTTTGGGTTTAAAAGAAGTAACGGTATCTGAAAGCATAGGTTTAGCGTTATCATTAAAGAGTTTACCAGTTTCCCGGATTCTTTTTTCGGCTTTTGCCATAGGGCCAATGTCTTTTTTAAGAACAATCACCAAAAAAACAATGACTATAGCCAGGATAGGGTAGAAGTTATAAACGATAGAGGATAACATTAATGAAAAAGGATTTTCTAAACCTTGTGTTAATAATAAACCCATTATAAATGCACCCCAAGCATTGAAGGGTATTAAAATGGAGGTTGGTGCCGAACTGGAGTCGGCGATATAAGCCAATTTTTCTCTGGAAATTTTTAATTTGTCGAATACAGGACGGTATAGAGTCCCCACCGTTAAAGAACTAATACTTGTTTCAACAAATAATAAAATACCTGTCAATAATGCTAATAATTGAATTATTACATTACTGTATCCGGATTGTTTTTTCTCAAAATAAGTAATAAGGATATTCAATTTATTGATAAAGCCTTCTACGCCTCTTGAGTATTGAATAAAAAGTAATAAGGCTCCAACTAAAGCACTAAACATAATGGTTCTGGTATTGCCTTCTGACCTGAAAACATTTACAAGTCCTTCAAGGGCAGCAACGGTACCTGTAAGAAAATTCCAATCATTTATGATAACCCATGAGAACCAAATTCCGAAAAGTAGCGCTATATAAACCTGTTTTGTTCTTAATGCAAGAATAATTGCAATGACCGGTGGTAAAATAGAAAGGAACCCGTAATTGTCCATGAGTGCTGTAAAAAATGAATTATAATTCAGTTAAATATATAAAAACAATTGGAACTTAGTTGAGAATGAAATTATCTAATGAATGATAAAAAAAGACTGCCTTTAATTAAAAGCAGTCAAAGAAGATGTAAGTACGAAGAATTCGTTATTCTTATTGGATTTCCTTTTAGGGTTAGTTTTTTATAATTTTTTTGATTAATGTGCCTCTTTCTGAAGTGATTCTAATAAAATAAACTGCGTGATTTAAATTACTAATATCAAAAGATTTATTTTCCCGGAAATCACCTTTAAAACTTTTGATCAATCTTCCCGAAAGGTCGTAGATATCAACTTTATTAGCTGGGTTATTAATTTTAAACTCATCTTTAACAGGATTAGGATATATCGATAGTGCATCGGCAAAATTCAAATCTTCAATTGCTAAAGTAACTGGACCGCTTGCATACACCTTAAATTCACCGGGTTGTAAACTAATTGTTGTATTTGCATTTGTTACGTTAATAGTAGTATTGTTATTCATGAGATCATACCAGGTACCTGTTTGTTGAAAGGTTGGATTGATACTTTGGGTGGTAACTCCAAAATTTCCTATGATGTTTACGTATTTAACAGTTGGATTGGCCGCGTCATCAGTTAACTGAATTTTTTTCAAGCCATTGGTATTGGCAACGTCCAAGGTAAAATTAGCCGTTCTAAAAATGTCTTCTTGTTTTTTAAGTGCTATTAATTTAGACCATGAATCATAGATAGCTTTTCTATCCGGTTCGGTAAAATAATCCCAACGTATTGGTTTATTGCCAACTCTTCCATTAAAATCAATAGTATAATCATACCCTAATTCACCAAATTGCCATATCATTTTAGGGCCGGGAACTGTAAAATAAAACGCTCCTGCCAATTCCATCCTGTCTAATGCGGTGCTTAGGGTTTGTATATCATAACTTCCACTAGCATTACCAAAAGATAAATTTTTATACATCAAACGTTCTTCATCATGGCTTTCCATATAACTTACATTTGCAGGAACCGTCCATCCTCTATTCAAATAAGAAATCCATGAAAAATCTGATTTTTCACCATCATGATATCCCATAGTTGCTTCATTATAATTAGAATTATGATTTCCCCACACCATAATACCCTTTCCTTCTCCTAAACGATAATTTACCCATTCAGTTTCTTCTGTATTTCCACCCAAATGTTCAAAAATGATATAAAAATCAGAGTCGACCGCCCATTGGTAATCTGCATACTCTTTCAATACCGCTACTCTGTCTGCCTGATAAGCTCCCGTGCAAGATTCATCAGCAGGCGTACAGTTTTGAGTAAACCCTTTTGTTAGATCCCATCTAAAACCATCAATATTGTATCCAATATTGAGTCGTTCTTTTCACATAATCTTGTGTTGCTTGTTGACTGTGGTTGAAATCGTTAAAGACATTATAGGAATGTGTAGGTACCGGATTAAAAAACGGGCTATTAGCACTTGCTTGACCCCCGTATCCTCCGTTATCAGTATTCCACATTCTGTAATAAGGGTTTTGACCTGTGGCATGGTTGTACACCACATCTAAAATAACAGCCATACCTCGTGAATGGCATTCATCTATAAATTGTTTAAAGGCTGTAGGTGTTTAATATTTATCTAATGCCATATGGAATGAAGGGTTATATCCCCACGATTCATTTGCGTCAAACTCGCTTACGGGCATAAATTCAATAGCGTTAACCCCTAAATTTTGTAGATAGTCCAATCTGGCTTTAACCGCATCAAAACTATGCATTACATCAAAATCTCTAATGAGTAACTCGTAGATTACCAAATCAGTCTTCGTTGGAGGCTGAAAATTAGTTGTTTGCCAAGTGTAAGGAACATCTCCTGTCCTCAATAAAGTTACTGCATGATTCGTGTTCCCAGTTGGATATGCCGGTAAATTTGGATATGTTGTTCCATTGATCGGTCCGTCATTAAATTCATCTAAAATGGTGGTTGAATAAGGGTCAGCTATTTGCAATGTGCCATCAACCAAATACTGATACATATGATTGAATTGGGGCGTTAAACCAGTCAATTCGATCCAAAATCTGTCTAGAGCAGTATCCTTATTCATTTTATAGTTGTTATCAGTTTGCCAATTATTAAAATCACCAATGAGATGAACCGTTGATTTACTCGGCGCGTAAAGAACTAAGGTCGCTTTGGTATTGTCGTTAGGATCAAGATTTATTCCATCTAACATCCCATTTGGAACGGGGGAAGAAGGTGTTAGACGTGCAGTAAACATTTCACTTAAAACTTGGTTTCCGTCGTTCGCTTCTAATACAAAATCTGTATCTGCTATAACGGTAAAATTGAAACTGTAATTAGTAATACCGTTGGCAGTATTTACTACAATACCATTGGCCTTTAAAGAAAAATTTGAAGTGAAAGTGGTGTTCGCTGAAATAGTAATCAAAGTTCCTGAATCGACTATTACCGGATCAATAATTGGGGAAGTAAGTGAAAGTTGGTTAGTTTCAAGATCTACGAGAAAATCTTGTGATTTTTTATCACCATCACCATTCTTTGCTTTTACTAACATGCCCATTCTACCAATACCGGTTCGAGAATAAAAAGAGCTTGGAGTTAATATTATAGAATATGTACCATTACCGTTATTGGTCAATTTTTGTGCTTCATTCGAATTATTCCAAGTTCCGTTATTCGGCGAATCCATTTGATTTGCATTGTTTAGATCATATGACCATGCCCAAAGGTAAATATCTGTAACTCCCCAAAGTGAAGGGTTCACATTAGAGACTGTGATAGCTATTTGATCATCCTCATTAAATGAGGTAGGGTTGATACTGAAAGTTACGTTTTGGACTTGTGAGAAGCTATAACTACTTAATAAAACAATGAATAATAGTAAAAGTTTTTTCATAAGGCTAAATTAAAAATTTAAAGACAGCTTGCACTTATTTAAAGGGCCTTTTTAATAATTCATAAAAATGCTAATTATTTTATTTATTATCAATATTTACCAAATTAATCAATGAATTAGATAATTTTTAATTGGCGTATATTTGAATTTGAGTAAGTTGAACCTTCATTCATTTCAAGTGAAATATTAAAAACCGTGAAGCAAAGGATTACATTAAAAAATATTGCGAAAGAACTTGGTGTATCTATATCAACAGTTTCTAAAGCGTTAAAAGACAATCATGAGATTAGCAAAGAAGTGCGTGAGAGAATAAAAGCATACGCTAATTTTCAAAATTATAGACCTAACAAATTAGCCTTAAAATTAAGAAGTCAAAAAACGCTTATTTTGGGTGTTATAGTACCTAAGATTGTTCATTATTTTTTTTCTGACGTTCTGCGTGGTATTGAAAATTACGCGAACGAAAAGGGATATAATGTTATGGTATGTCTATCAAATGACTCGTTTGAAAAAGAAGTATTAAGTATTGAAACATTATTAGAAGGCAGTGTTGACGGTATTATAATATCAGTAACACAAGACACTTATGAGAAAGGTAATTATGATCATATTAAAAAATTAATTGATGAGAAATTTCCAATAGTTTTATTTGACAACATAATTGAAGATATTCAATGTGATATGGTTTCCATCAACGATGAGGGGGGCGCTTTTAATGCTACCGAATATTTAATAAAGACCGGCTGTAAAAGAATAGCTCTTTTAACAATGCCTGAATATGTTAAAATTGGATCATTAAGAACAAAAGGATATGTTAAAGCTTTAAATAAACATAATATTGAAATGAATGACGATCTAATTATTGAATTTGATGATGATAAGAACATTCATAAACCATTAGAAAGTTTATTTAATGATAAGGATAAATATCCCGATGCAATCTTGGCCGTTAATGGCGAAATATTTGCTAGTACTGCTATGCAAATTGCTATAAATAAAGGTCTTAAAATCCCACAGGATGTTAGTGTAATAACATTTACTGATGGTTTGATATCTAAATATTCATCTCCACCACTTACAGCCTTAGTACAGCATAGTTTTGAAATGGGAAAACAAGCAGTGGAATTATTAATTAATCGAATTGAAAACGAAAATTCTGATTATCAATTTGAGAGAAAAGTAATATCTACCAATTTAAAAATTAGGAGCTCTACAAAAGTCTTAAAGAATTTTAAACAACAGTAATTTTATAATAATAATATTAATGCATGATGCGATACTAAATCGTTTTCGTGTTAAAAACTTTGAATGTTATTGGCTTTCAGAAAGTTAAATTGTAATTATATATATTTATCTTTACAAGATAAAAACTAAGTTTTATACTTCTTATTTTACACCGCACAAATAAACAAATGTAATTTTGGCTTAAATCATTATTTTAAAATTATTATCATGAAAAAACAGAAATTAGGTTTCTGGGAGATATGGAATATGAGCTTTGGATTTTTAGGAATTCAAATGGGGTTTGCATTACAAAACGCAAATGTTAGTAGAATTTTTCAAACACTTGGAGCCGAAATTGAAGACATACCAATCCTATGGGTTGCTGCACCGTTAACGGGTTTAATTATACAACCTATAATTGGTTATTTTAGCGATAGAACATGGCATCCTAAATTAGGACGTCGTCGACCGTATTTTCTTGTTGGCGCAATCCTAGCCTCATCAGCATTATTTATTATGCCAAATTCCCCTGTACTATGGTTTGCTGCAGGTATGCTTTGGATCATGGATGCTTCCATTAATGTTTCGATGGAACCTTTTAGAGCGTTTGTAGGTGATAAGCTTCCAGACTCACAACGTACTAAGGGTTTTGCTATGCAAAGTTTTTTTATTGGTATTGGAGCTTATGTAGCGTCTAAACTCCCTTTAATGCTAACCTATATTGGTGTAGCCAATACCGCTCCGGAAGGTATTATTCCTGATTCTGTAAAATACTCGTTTTATATTGGTGGTGCTATATTTTTTACGGCAGTGTTATGGACAGTTTTAAGATCTAAAGAGTACTCGCCAGAAGAAATGAAAGCTTTTGAAGATTCTGAAAAAGAACAGTTTGTAAATCAAGGACGATCTTCAGAATGGTATATTTCAAATGGAAATTCACACTTTAAAATGGGTATTATCGCTTTCTTAATTGGAATGCTAGCAACGTATTTGATCTATTATTTCAATCTTAAAAAAGATCTGTATGTACTTACAATAGGTCTTATAGGTCTTGGTGGCTTTGCCTTGATAATTTCTGGTTGGATGCAAAAAAATAATAAATCAGAGAGTGGCTTTGTAACTATAATGAATGATTTTCAATCTATGCCTAAAGTAATGAAACAATTGGCATGGGTTCAGTTTTTTTCATGGTTTGCCTTATTCTCTATGTGGATTTATATGACGCCTGCAGTTACTGAACATATATACAACACCTCAGATACAACTTCTATTGCTTATAATAATGGCGCAAATCAAGTTGGTGAAATGTTTGCCAATTACAACATTATTGCCGCATTAGTTGCCTTCTTATTACCGGTTATTGCTAAGAAAACGAGTAGAAAGTTCACTCACTTTTTGGCTTTAGTAGCTGGAGGTTTAGGTTTAATGTCAATTTATTTTATTAGTGATCCTACAACATTTACTATAGAATGGCTGCCTATGATAGGCGTTGGTATTGCCTGGGCGAGCATTTTGTCAATTCCATATGCAATGCTGTCTGGTTCATTACCTGCTTCAAAAATGGGATATTTTATGGGAGTGTTTAACTTCTTTATTGTTATCCCTCAATTAGTGGCAGCCTCAATTTTAGGGTTTTTAATTTCAAAATTCTTTGATAACCAACCTATTTATGCACTATTTATTGGAGGTATTTCAATGATTTTGGCTGGATTAATATCATTAACCATAAATGACACCGTAACTGAATAAAAGAATGAATAGTAAAGTATTTTTATTTGATCTCGACGGTGTTATTGTTGATACAGCAAAGTATCATTATTTAGCATGGAGAAATTTGGCTAATTCTTTGGGATTTGATTTTACTGAAGAACAAAATGAGCATTTAAAGGGAGTGAGTCGTGTAAAATCTCTTGAGGTATTATTGGAATTAGGAAATGTAAATTTGTCTGAGGATAAAAAAAAGGCGTTGTTGGTTGAAAAAAACAACGAATACCTCGAGTATGTAAATAAAATGACTTCTGATGAAATATTACCGGGGGTAATTAGGGTATTAGATTTTTTAGATAAAAAAGGTGTGAAATATGCCTTGGGTTCTGCAAGTAAGAACGCATCATTAATTTTAGAAAAGGTAGACCTATTAGATCGTTTTTCTGCTCTTGTTGATGGTAATGATGTTTCAAAGGCTAAACCAGATCCTGAAGTTTTTTTAATTGGAGCTAGTAAACTAAAAACAGACCCTGAAAATTGTATTGTTGTTGAAGATGCCATTGCCGGAGTTCAGGCTGCTAATAAAGCAAAAATGTTAAGTATTGGTATCGGAAGTAGGGAAGTTTTACATGAAGCAAACTACGTATTCAAAGATATGAATGAAATTAAATCAGAATTTTTAATAAAAATATTGAACTAATAATGAATCAAGATTATTTAAAACCTCATAATTGGTCGATAATAGAAGAAGGGTTTGAGGCAGGTCGTATTAAAGCATCTGAAAGCCTTTTTAGCATAGGTAATGGTGCTATGGGACAGCGTGCTAATTTTGAAGAACATTATTCTGGACCTACATTTCAAGGAAGTTATATTGCAGGAGTTTATTATCCAGATAAAACACGTGTGGGCTGGTGGAAAAACGGATATCCTGAATATTTTGCAAAAGTAATAAATGCTCCTAATTGGATAGGAATCAACATTTTGGTTAACAATACAACATTAGATCTATTTACCTGTAAATCGGTTATTGATTTCCGGCGGGAACTAAATATGAAAGAAGGTTGGTATTTGCGAACTTTTATCGCAATTCTTCCAAATGATGTTGAGATCAAGGTCGAATCGAAACGATTTTTAAGTTTAAATATGGACGAGATTGGGGCTATAGAATACTCAATAACTCCCATAAACGGCAATGCAGAAATTAAATTTGAACCCTATTTAGATAGTGGTATTATTAATGAAGATAGCAATTGGGATGATAAATTTTGGGATACGCTAAGTATAGATCATCAAAATAACCAGGCATTTATAGAAACAAGTACCATGAAAACTAATTTTCATGTATGTACATTTATGTATTCCCAATGTTTGATTAATGATAAAAAAGTTGAGTTAGAACCTGTAATTATAGAAAACGAAACTGAGATTAGGTTTACTTATTCCGTTGCTGTAAAGCAAAATGAAAAGGCTACTATTCATAAATTTGGTGGCTATACAGTTGATAGAAATCATGATAAGAATGAGCTGATTTCGGCAGCGAAAAAGGTGTTGGTTAAAGCTAAAAAGAAAGGTTTTAACAGCATGTTGCAAGAACAAAAAATGGCTTGGTCTAAGATTTGGGATATGGCTGACATTACTATAGAAGGTGATGTCAAGGCACAACAAGGTATTCGCTTTAATATTTTTCAGTTAAATCAAACATATCTTGGGATTGATTCCAGACTAAATATTGGTCCAAAAGGTTTTACGGGTGAAAAATATGGAGGAAGTACCTACTGGGATACTGAAGCCTATTGTATTCCATTTTATATGGCAACCAAAGATCAAGAAGTTGCAAGAAATTTATTGACTTATCGTTACAATCATCTAAATAAGGCAATAGAAAATGCTGAAAAATTGGGTTTTAAAGATGGAGCTGCATTATATCCAATGGTTACTATGAATGGAGAGGAATGCCATAACGAATGGGAAATTACATTTGAAGAAATACATAGGAATGGGGCTATCGCATTTGCCATATTTAACTATGAAAGATATACTGGAGATTTCAAATATATAATAGAAAAAGGATTGGAAGTCTTAATAGCGATCTCTCGTTTTTGGTTTCAACGAGCCACATTTTCTAACGATAAAAAGAAATTTGTCATTCTTGGAGTTACTGGCCCAAATGAATATGAAAACAATGTAAATAATAATTTTTACACAAACTATTTAGCAAAATGGTGTTTAGAATACACTGTTGATTGTATAAATAAAGTTAAGCATAATAATCCTGATGAGTTTAATCGAATTCTGAAAAAAACTAAATTAAAAGGAGAAGAAACTTATAAGTGGATTAAAGTAGCTGATGAAATGTTCTTTCCTTATAGCGAAAAGCATGAAGTTTATTTACAACAAGATGGATTTTTAGACAAAGAACTAGTAAAAGTTTCAGAATTGGAGAAAAATCAAAGACCAATAAACCAAAAATGGTCATGGGATAGAATTTTACGCTCACCTTTTATTAAACAGGCGGACGTATTACAAGGATTTTATTTCTTTGAAAGTGATTTTAGCGTAGAAGAATTAGAAAGGCATTTTGATTTTTACGAACCGTTTACAGTTCATGAAAGCTCGCTATCACCTTGTGTACATAGTATTCAAGCGGCTAAACTTGGCCGTCTGGATCAAGCTTATCAATTCTATTTACGTACTTCACGCCTGGACCTAGATGATTATAATCATGAAGTAGACGAAGGATTACATATTACAAGTATGGCAGGTACCTGGATGAGTATTGTTGAAGGATTTGGAGGTATGAGAATCAAGAATGATAGCTTAATGTTCTCTCCAAAAATACCTCAACAATGGCAAGCGTATTCATTTAAGATTAATTACAGATATCAAATTCTAACAATTAAGGTTACTAATGAAAATATAACCTTTAACTTAAGTGGTGATAAAAAGTTGAAAATTCAAGTCAATGATCAATGGGTAACAATTACACCTAATAAAATAGTAACAGTTTAGCCATGAATTATGAAAAATATAATTTTTATAATTGCCCTGACCTATAGTATCTCTATGATCTCTCAAGTAGCAAGAATTGAACCTCCAAACTGGTGGATTGGTTTTAAAGAAACCAATTTACAATTGTTAATTAATGGTGAAAATATTAGCATTGCTAAGCCAGAAATACAATACAAGGGTATTTCTATAGAAAAAGTTCATAAAGGAAAAAGTCCAAATTATCTATTTATCGATTTAAATGTTAAGGCTGACACTAAACCAGGGAAATTTATAATTAAATTTAAGTTTAAGAATCGCAAGGACATCTCATGGCCTTACGAATTGAAGAGTCGTAAAAAACCCTCGTCAGAATTTATTGGTTTTAATAGTAGCGATGTTATTTATTTAATTACTCCGGATAGATTTTCTAATGGAGACTCGTCAAATGATGTCGTCGAAAATTTAAAAGAAAGATCAATAGACAGAAAACATGATTATGCCAGACATGGAGGAGATATAAGAGGCATTATAAACCATCTTGATTATATTGAAGATATGGGCTTTACTGCCATTTGGCCAACGCCATTATTAATTAATGACATGTCAGAATCCTCCTATCATGGATATGCAATGACTGATTTTTACAAGGTTGATCCAAGGTTCGGCACTTTAAAAGAATATATAGAATTATCCTCAAAGTCAAAGAGTAAAGGAATAAAACTAATTATGGATCAGGTTGCTAATCATTGCGGTAGCGAACATTGGTGGATGTCTGATTTGCCTTTTTCTGATTGGTTAAATTATCAAGAAAGTTATGAAAATAAGGAGATATTACAAACTTCAAATCATAGAAGAACTATTAATCAAGACCCTTATGCTTCTAAAATAGACAAGGAATTAATGTCAAATGGCTGGTTTGTTTCTGCCATGCCTGATCTGAATCAAAAGAATCCGTTTTTGGCTAAATACATAACACAAAATAGTATTTGGTGGATAGAAACATTGAATTTAGGGGGTATACGACAAGATACATATCCTTATTCGGATAAAATTTTCATGTCTAAATGGGCCGAGGCAATTATGAATGAGTATCCAAATTTTAATATTGTGGGTGAAGAATGGAGCCACAACCCTTTATTAGTTGCCTATTGGCAACAAGGCTCCAATAATAAGGATGGCTATCAATCGAACCTAAAATCCACTATGGATTTTCCAATGCAAAGGATTATTGTTGAGGCATTGAACGAAGAGGAGCAATGGGATAAGGGCTTAGTAAAGATTTATGAGGGATTGGCCAATGATTTTCATTATCCAAATCCTCAGTCTATTTTAATGTTTGGTGACAATCATGATATGGATAGGATCTATACCCAATTGAATAAAGATCTTGTTTTAACTAAAATGGCATTAAGTTGTATTCTTATGCTGCCACGCATACCTCAGGTTTATTATGGGACAGAATTACTGCTTGATAATAGTGATAATCCAGGAGGTCACGGTCTAATTAGAACAGATTTTCCAGGGGGCTGGAGAGGTGATAATATCAATGGTTTTACGGGGATTGGATTAACCTCAGAACAGATAGAAATGCAATCGTTTATGCGGAAAGTACTTAGTTATAGAAAAAACAGCAAAGCCATACACAGAGGTAACACAGTTCATTTTGCTCCGGATAACGGCGTTTATGTCTTGTTTAGAATATTAGATGAGGAGGTTGTAACTTTAATTCTTAATAAAAACGAATCTACTTCATTAGACCTTTCAAAATATGAAGAAATAGGTCTACAAGGAAAAACCGTGAAAAATATAATTTCAGGTGAAGAATTAGTTTGGAATGATATTTTAATATTAGAATCAAAAGGACTAACAATTTTAACAACAAAAAAATAGG
>RCNF010001742.1_pt1 | contig 11570 bp, 10 predicted proteins | sample 2041311 | NCBI WGS metagenome assembly RCNF01 (sample SAMN09708228, study PRJNA481090) | Marine sediment metagenome, whole genome shotgun sequencing project. | biome: marine sediment; feature: ocean; material: sediment; isolation source: Sewage treatment plant 2 marine sediment (STP2) ... | reverse complement strand
CACTCGCTGGGCAAGGCCGCGGGCGTCGCGACCCCCGTGTGCGAGAGCCTTATCCACATCGCCAACGCGCTCCTGCCCCAATACGACTTTTGGGCCGATGCCCGGACTCTCGAATCGCTCTGGGACGGCAGCCTGGAATCACTGCTCGAAGCGATGACATCGTAGGGATGGGTGCCACCCTTCGCAATCACTCCTTGTTGCTTTCTGAGGTCTCCTGACTAGGGATGGGTGCCACGTAGATGGGTTGACCCAATCTCCAAAACCCGTAACACTTCCGAGTTGAGCCGCCCTTCGCGCCATGCTCCCGCCACATTATTGGGCTACCTTTAGCCCATGGCCATCCCGGAAGCATCCAGTTCACGGCCCGAAGTTCTCCCCGTCGTCGGAGGCCGACTCATCCGTTCCTGGGAGATCTTCAAACAACTCGTCAAATCTCCGATATACCGTCTGTACGAGCATCGCCTCCAGAGCAAGGCAGCCGGCTGGGCCGTTCCCCAGCACATCGGCTTCATCATGGACGGCAACCGCCGCTTCGCCCGCAGCCTCGGTCTCCAGACCGTCAGCGACGGCCACCGTCAGGGCGCTGAGAAGCTCTGGGAGGTGCTGCCCTGGTGCTACGACGCGGGCGTGCACGTCGTCACCGTCTGGTCCTTCTCGCTGGAAAACTTCCAGCGGGATACCGAGGAGGTCAAGGCGCTGCTCGAGCTCTTCGAGGACAAGACGAGGGAACTCGCCGAGCATCGAGAGGTGCACAGCAGGCGGGTGCGCGTTCGCTACATTGGCGAGCTCGGGCTGCTTCCCGAGAGCCTCCAGGAGGCGATTCGCAAGGCCGAGGCGGCGACGGCAAGGTACGGCGAGCACGTGCTCAACATCGCCATGGCCTACGGGGGCCGCGAAGAGATTACCGAGGCAATCCGACGCTACCTGAGGGATCGCCTCGAGGCCGGTGACCCCGTCGAACGGATTGCCGACGAGCTCGACGGCGCAGCGATCGGCCGCTATCTCTACACCTCGGGACTTCCGGAGCCCGATCTGATCCTGCGCACCAGTGGCGAGGTCCGGCTGAGCGGCTTCCTGCTCTGGCAGAGTGCCTATTCCGAGTACTACTTCAGCGACACCCACTGGCCGGCCTTCCGCAAGATCGACTTCCTGCGGGCGCTGCGTTCCTACCACGAGCGTCAACGTCGCTTCGGGCGCTGACGGGTGGGGTGCTGTAGATGCTGATGCTGTAGATGGCTGCCACGCTTCCCATTAAAGCGATGTTGTTTCTCACTGGCACCCAGGGGCCACAATGAGGCCATGCGAAGTGTGAACCCTTAGACGTCTGGCACCTTAGAGGCCCTGACTCCTTATAGAGGCACCTTACTTTCGCGCCGCCAGCCGAGCGGTCGGACGTCGGTATGGCGAGTCGGCCTCGTCCGGCTCGACCGCCGGAAAGCACATTGCCGTCCACACCACGGAGAACCGGGGGGTGCCGTCTGATCGCTTGGGAGTGAAGGTATCCACGACCACGGAGGAGTGGTTGGGAAACGCGCCGGAGCCGTCGGGCACCGCGCTCGTCAGCAGCATGTGGGCCTCGCTGTATGGGGGCAGTTCCAGGTCCACATCCGCCACCCCCCTGTTCTCCGCGAGACCGAGAGTCGTCCACAGTTCGACCAGCAGGTTCGCCGGTACGAGCGCGTCTGCGGTGTGACCGAACCCGAAGTGTCGATCGGGCGGGGTCGCTCCCGGCTCCCCCACCCAGGGCGCGGGCCGGCCGTAATAGACGCTGTAGTCAGTGGCCCCCGCGAACATCGCGACCCGTGCAACGCGATGGAGGTGGCCGATCATGGCGGCGTGGCCCGATCCCTGCGAGTGCCCCGAAACGATGACCTTCGACCAGTCGACCCCGCCGAATCCGTCCAGAAACCGGGCCCAGTCATCCTCCGGGAATCGCTCATCGAGGTACTCGAGGAGCTTGACCAGCCTGTTGGTGATCGAGTTCGCCCGGTTGACGGCCAACAGGGGAGTTCTGTCTTCTCCATTCACGATCTCCAACCGGGCCTTCTCGAAGCACCCGCTGTCAGAGTTCCACACGCACAGTGAACTCATGGTCCACCCATTTGGGTAGCGCAGACCGATAGCGGGATATCCGAGCCGTGCGGCGTGGTCCAAGATGAGGATCGAGAACAATGGAACGTCGTACGAACCCGGCAGATGAACGAAAAGGAGATCTTTGGCCGAGACGGTGCGGTCAATATCGACCACATGGGGCTCCAGCCACTGGTCGATCGCTCCGTCAGTCTGCCAGGGGAACACGAAGTGCCGGGTCTGGGACCAGGCTGTTGTTGAACCAGTGAGCATAACGGTCGCCGCAACCGCCAGCCAGAAAACAGCGCGTTTCGAACTCATTCGTCACCTCCGGTCCCTGACCATTACATCGCAGGTCGGGCCGGGGGTCGATGACCCATGTCACATTTATCATGTCATAGGAAACAATGTTAAATATTGCCTAATCACACATGGCACCTTATATAAGTGGCACCCTTCAGCCCTCCCGTAACTTCTTGATGATCGCCGCGTCCATCCAGTAGATCTCGGCGTCGGTGGTCGTGGGCCAGGTCTCGCCGTAGCGGCGCGAGAAGGAGATCCACCGCCCGTCGGAAGGGTGCCACCCTTGATGGGTGCCACCCTTCGCAATGATGGGTGCCACCCTTCGCAATCACTCATTGTTTGCAAGTGGGTGTCTGGCACCATTATGTTTATGGTTCCGTATGTTTATGTTGGTGCGGCACCCCAGCGATGGGATGCAGAGGGTGGAACCCTCCTAAAAGTCGAAACCGAGCTGGCCCTCGGAATCTGGTTCCGGGTCCGGCTCCGGTTCGGGCTCCGGCTCGGGGGCGGCGGGTAGGTCGACGAGTTGGCGCAAGATCGACGACTCGCGTCGGAAGAAGCCCTCCGTGTGGAAGGTGTTGTCCAAGCCGTGCAACTCGTAGTCCAGGTGGTGACAAATCTCGTGGATCAGGGTGCGCAGCAGGGTCTTGAAGGCCACCACTTGACCGCGTCTGGCCGTGCGCATCCACACCTCCACCAGCGCACCCTTGGTCTCCTCTTCGTCCCAGGAGCACCGCCCGAGGAGCTCCCCGCCGTCGGTGTCCGTCGGCCGACGACCGCCGACCCTCACCCGCACACGGCTGATGCCCAGGTCATCGCACACGCCCCGGGCGACAGCAACGCAAGCCCGCTTCACCCGACTCCGATTACCGGCGGACAACGCGTCTCGCAGCGCGGTCACCGCACCCTGAAGCTTCGACGGATCTCCCAATTCCACGTGGGCGATACGATTGCTTTCCCGGTAAGTCTTCCGCTGCTTTGGCGTCAGGTTTCTGTAGTAGTCGAACGTCACGGGTTGGACCTTCCTGGCTCGCGTTCCGCATAGGTGGCGCACTTCGAGTTTGCACGGATGCCACCCTTCGCAATGATGGGTGCCACGTACACACTTCCACACTTGTTGATTTTTCTCCATGCATGGGTGCCAGATGGGTGCCACGTACAAGATGGATGATGGGTGGCACCCTAGCGTGATACCTTGACGATCTGGCGAATAGGGAGCTTTGATGACCCTCGAGATCGCGTTTCTCTTTATCCTGCTTGGCGCGATGGTGGTGCTTTTTCTCACCGAGAAATTGCCCGTCGACGTGACCGCCTTTACCGGCCTTTCGCTGCTGGTGGCTACAGGGTTGGTGACCACCGATGAGGCGTTCGAGGGTTTTTCCTCTCCGGCAGTGATCACGATGCTCTCGGTCTTTCTGGTGAGTGCGGGATTGCAGTACACGGGCGTCGCGGACGTGCTCGGCAGCAGGATTTACCGGGTCGTCGGCGGCCGGGAGATACTGCTGATCGTCGCGATCATGCTCGTCGCAGGGGTCTTGAGCGCCTTCATGAACAACATCGCGGCTACGGCGGTGTTGCTTCCGGCGGTGGTCAGCCTGGCGCGGAAGGCGGGGCTCCCGCCCTCTCGGCTTCTCATGCCTCTGGCGTTCGGTGCGATTCTCGGCGGGACGACGACCCTGGTCGGAACACCGCCGAATCTCCTGGCCTCCGAGGTCCTCACCGACCAGGGTTTGCGGCCCTTCGGACTCTTCGAGTTTGCACCCTACGGCCTCGCCCTTCTCGCCGCCGGTGTGCTCTTCATGGTCACCGTTGGACGCAAGCTTCTCCCGAATCCCAGCGGTGGCATGGCCGAGATGGAAAAGGCCAACCTCGCCGAAGTCTACCGACTCGAGGAAAGTCTGTTTTCGATCACGATTCCGGCCGACTCGGCGCTCGCCGGCAAGACCCTGGCTGAGACCCGGTTGGGGAGTGTGCTCGGCCTTCAGGTGGTGTCCGTCTTTCGCAGTGGCGAAGAGACGCTGGCACCCGAGGGTGGCTACACGATGAAAGCCGGTGATCGGTTGGTCGTTCAGGGACGGCGACGCGATCTTCAAGATCGCTTGGAGCTCCAGGATCTCGAGGTGGCAGAGCTCGGTTCGACGACAATGCAGTCGGCGGCCACGTCAGTGAGCGGCATCGTTATTCGTCTGACGGACGACTCGGACTTCCTGGGAAAATCTGTCAAGGATCTCGACGTACGGAACCGCTTCAGGGTGACCGTCGTCGAGATCCGCCGCAACGGTCAGTCACTTCGGGACGGGTTCACCGACCTCCCCTTCGAGGTTGGCGACGAGGTCCTGGCCCTTGGGCCGGTGGCTCTCATCAACGAGCTGGCCTCGCGAACGGAGGTGGACGTCGTCGCGGAAGGCCGTGACGCCATCGAGCGGCTCGAGGACGGACTTTTTGTGTTGCAGGTGGCCGAAAACTCGTCGATGGCCGGATCGACAGTCGCTGAAACCCGATTGCGGGAACGTTCGGATCTGACCATCGTTGGAGTGGTGCGCGGTGACGAAACCCAGCTGGTCGTGTCACCGAAAGAGCCGCTCCACGCCGGCGACAAGCTGCTGGTCACGGGCCAACCAACCAAAGTAGCCCAGCTCTTGGAACTCGGTCAGGTCGAAGTTGTTGACAAGACGCCCGGGGCATCCCTCGAGTCAGGGGATGTGACGCTGCTCGAGGCCGTGGTGGCGCCAAGATCAGCAGCCGTCGGTCACAGCCTTCGGGATTTGGCGTTCCGCAAGAAGTACGGACTGCGCGCCCTGGCCATCTGGCGGGGTGGGGATCCGATCCGCTCCGGGCTGCCGGATATTCCCCTTCGCCTTGGCGACGGCCTGCTGCTGCACGGTCGCCGGGATAAGGTCGCCCTCCTCCAAGCAGATCCGGATTTCGTGGTCCTTTCCGGAGGCGACACCGGACCGAGGCGGCCGGGACGGGCTCCATTCGCCATCGCGGCATTGCTTCTGATGGTGGTGCTGGTTGTGGCCGGGGTGTTCCCGATTCAGGTCGCGGCCTTTTTCGCCGCAACCCTTGTGGTCTTGACTCGGGCGCTGCACATGAACGAGGCCTACCGGGCGGTTGAGTGGCGCGCCATCTTTCTGGTCGCCGCAATTCTACCGGTGGGCGCGGCGATGGAACGAACCGGGGCGGCGGAGCTTCTCGCTGGTTCGGTTGCTGGAATTGCCGGGGATGCGGGGCCGTATGCGGTTCTGCTCGCCCTCATGGTGCTGTCGAGCCTGCTCAGTCAGGGGCTCGACGGAGCGCCGACGGTTGTGCTTTTGGGGCCGGTGGTCGTCTCGACGGCATCTCAGGTCGGGATGTCGCCGTATCCGCTGATGATGGGCGTTGGCCTGGCGGCCTCGGCCGCATTCATGACGCCCTTCAGCCATAAGGCCAATCTCCTGGTTATGGGCGCAGGCGGCTATCGATCGATCGACTATCTGAAGGTCGGCACCCCGTTGACGATTGTGATTCTGGCGATTTTGACGTTTATGATCCCGTGGCTGATGCCTTTTTGATGGGTGCCAATAAAGAGTGCCAGCTCAAGCATTCAAGGGTGCCATTGAATAGATCGTCGATGATGGGTGCCACGAAAACACTTCGATGGGTGCCACGTTCACATTTACACATTTGTTGATTGGTGCGGTTTGGCGCCAAGATCCGAGTCGATCAACTCCACGCGGCGATCTCACGCCGGGGTTGAAGACGCGACAAGTGTGGAAGTGTGTACGTGGCACCCACGCTGATCCATACCAGGCGGTGGCGGGGAGGGGAAACCCTGGAGTCGGCTTGATATTCGCTTTCGCTATTGCCCTTTTGGGGATATTCAGAGAGAATTACGTGCCTTTTAGCACGTGTAGGAGTTTCAGATGAATAGAAAACATCTCTTTATTTCAGGTTTGTTCTTCATTTTCATTAACCCCGCCTTTTCCCAGAACATGGTCATAAAAGCCGGAAGGCTCATTGATGTTGAAAAGGGAACGGCATTGAATGGGCAGGAAATCCTTGTTGAAGGGCACACCATTGCCAGAGTTGGCTCTCATCTTGACGTCCCCAGTGGGACGGAAGTGATTGATCTATCGGAATATACCGTCCTGAGTGGGTTAATTGATGCCCACACCCATCTCTGCACTGATGTCTCCCTCGATTCTTCCTGGCGAGGCAATGTCACTGAAAGATTTACCTCCTATACCCTTCAGACGTCTACAGGATACCGGGCTATCACGGGCGTCCAAAAAGCCAGATCCGTTCTGTTGAGTGGATTTACTACCGTGAGAGATTTGGGGAATGCAGGGAATTACGCGGACACGGATTTGCGAAAAGCGATTGAGGATGGTCTGGTTCCCGGACCTACTGTAATCAATTCCGGTCGAATAATTTCACCTTTTGGAGGACAGTTCCAACTGTATGCTGAACGGCCTGAGCTAGGTATTCCGGAATATGTGCATGCAGATACGAGAGATGAGCTCAAAAAAGCAATTCGTGAAGCGGTTCATTTTGGGGCAAAAGTCATAAAGCTGGTTGTGGATGCTCAACCGTATATCTATTCAATTGATGATCTAAAATACATTGTAAAAGAAGCTGAAAATGCTGGCGTTAAAGTCGCCGCACATTGCCATTCTTTGGAAGCGGCATTCAACAGTGCAACTGCAGGTGTCGCATCCATTGAACATGGTACTCATATGACAGATGAGGTGTTGCTACTGGCCAAGGAAAATGGTGTTGTTCTTGTAGGCACAGAAATGCCAAAATGGGTACTCGAACAATTAGGGATGGAAAAAAATTACCCAATCATTGTTGACCGACTCAAAAGGGCGTATAAAATCGGGATTACCATGGCCTATGGGAGCGACACTCTGTATGAAATAGGTGACAGAACTCGGGGCGAAATGGCATTGACTGGGCTGGAGTGCTGGATTGATGCAGGAATCCCCAATGAAGCGATTCTTCGCACGATGACCATTAATTCTGCCAAGTTACTTGGAGTCGAAAACGAGAGGGGAACCATCAAACCCGGTCTTGCTGCAGATATTATTGCAGTTCAGGGTGACCCACTTGCGGATATTCTGGCGTTGAACAACGTGGTTTTTGTGATGAAAGATGGGACGATCATAAAGTCCCCATAATTGAAAATTCGAATCAAGGTTTTTTGGAGAAATTTGCTTATGTGTGAAAATGAAGAATCATCAAGAAGAGCTTTTTTGAAGAATACGTCGACGGCGGCGTTACTTTCTATTTTTTCTGCACCAGTCATCAGCGGTGCGTTATCAAATTCAGAAAAATCGACCCTACGGAAAACACTTCCTTCGCCTCGTCCCATGATTCCTCCAGTACCCGCAATTCTTTTAACCATTAACGGAGATGAAGAAGGAAGATTCGAAATAGGCGTGGTGTGGACCTTTGTGATAAATAGTCACCCTCCCCAGATTGGGATAAGCGTTCATGATGATCATGTGGTTCTAAAACCGCTTCAAAAACATGGCACGTTTGTACTGAACGTACCAACAACGGATATGGCAAATTCCTTCGATCGAATCGACATGAATTCCAAGAAGAAGATGGATAAATTTAAGCTATCTGGATGGAGTAGAGGAAAAGCAATTACTGTTGATGCTCCTACGATAATTGAATCCCCTATACAGGTGGAATGTGAAGTCTTCAATGAGATCAAAGTCCCTCCATCACGAACTATCTTTGTAGCCAATGTCACCGCGACCACGGTACATGAGTATGTTTGCGACGAAAAAGGGCAGCTCGATGTCGCTTCAGTTCCATTTTTCGGAATGACTCCGGGAAGCGGAGAATTCTATACAATGGGGAAAAAGGTGGGACATATCGGCCAGAGTGTTGGCCAGGATGATTCATACTATTAGACTTGGCAAAAAGCGAGCGAAATACAGTCATCTCAATACTTACGACTCCGCGGAAGTCCTTGTTTTCCTTGATGGGTGGATGGGTGCCACGTTCACACTCATTTCATTGTGAGGGTGATTCGTGGCACCGTGCTTACCAAACAGTGTCGGTTTCGTTCGAACTGTTCACGGCCAGCGCGCCTGGGGCATAATGCCTCATGTCCGACGACGCTCCCCCGCATCGCCGCCGCGCACGGTACAAGGGCACCCACCCGCGGCGCTATCAGGAAAAATACAAAGAATTGGACCCCCTGCGCTATGCGGAAGAAACGGCGAAGGTGGAGGCTCGTGGCCAGACGCCGGCGGGCACGCACCGGTCGATTATGGTGGACGAAGTCCTGGAGCGGTTGTCACCCAAGCTCGGCGAATCGGCGCTCGACGCGACGCTGGGCTACGGAGGCCACGCCCGCGAGATCATGCTTCGCCTGCGACCCGGGGGACACCTCGTGGGGCTCGACATGGATCCCATCGAATTGCCCCGCACCGAGGCGCGGCTGCGGGACGAGGGTTTTGAAGAGGACATCTTCTCCGCCCGGCGAATCAACTTTGCCGGGCTCCCAGCGTTGATTCCCCAAACAGGCCCATTCGACTGCATCCTCGCCGATCTGGGCGCCAGCTCCATGCAGATCGACAACCCAGCCCGTGGGTTCACCTTCAAAGCCGAAGGACCCCTCGATCTGCGGTTCAACCCCCGTCGCGGGAAGCCCGCCTCCAGGCTGTTGGCCGAGCTGTCCGAGATCGATCTGGCCGAGCTTCTGGCGACCAACTCCGATGAGCGCTTCGCGCGGGAGATCGCCCACGCGGTTTGTAACCTCGAAGAATCCGTCATCAGCACCCGACAGTTGGCCGACATCATCCGAGGCGTCTTGCTTGCGGCCGGCTTTGACCGCAGGTCACCTCAGACCCGTGCATCCCTTCAGCGCTGCTTCCAGGCCCTGCGCATCGCCGTGAACGACGAGGGCGGCGTACTGGAACAGTTCCTCGCCTATTTGCCCGGCGCCCTGAAGCCCGGCGGCCGAGTGGTCATCCTCAGTTTTCACAGCGGCGAAGATCGCCGCGTGAAGAAGGCCTTTTTGGAAGGGCTTCGGGCTGGAGTCTTTGCGGATATCGCAGCATCGCCCGAGCGCCCGTCGCGCGAGGAGCGACATGCCAACCCTCGCTCGTCATCGACAAAGCTGCGGTGGGCGGTGAAGACGCTATAGGAAGGACACACGGTTCGCCAGGAGCCTCCTCCCCATGCATGGGTGCCACATGGGTGCCACGTACCGCATTGATGGTCTCCCAAGACAGGATCAGGTGCGCGAGATCACGCTCGGTTGCACCCGGTGGTCAATCTCACCCGACCTCTGTGAGCGCGTTGCGCGAGGCCGAGCTTCAGCGATTTCGCCGCATCGGCCGGCGTTACGCTATGCGACGCCTGATCAGAAGTACCGCGATTCCCGTCATCGTAAGCACGAGGACGATCATTCCGGCCGAGGACAGGGTTGGGATCGGCACTGCCAGAATCAGGGGCTCACCGATCGCGCCCACACCGAGCGGGTCACCTGCGCCGTTGTTGGCGGTGACTCGGATATTGGACACGCTCACGCTGTCCGGAACACCGAGATCCGAAAGGTCAACCTCTACGCCCCAGACGTCGGCGCTGGCCGGGCCGGCGCCACCGTAGTAGTAGCTCCGATCTACCCCGGAGTCGACCCAACTCGATGGCACAAATGATGCAGTAAATCCGTCGTACGAGGTGCGAAGCGTGTAGTCGCCGGCGTCGTAGCGGGCATCGAACACCACGATGTCGGGCCCGGCAACGTTGACGACCGGTGGGTTGAAGGTTACTTCGTAAAAGTCACCCGCCGAGATGTTGATGAAACCGTCATCAATGATGCTGAATCCGCTGAAGGCCTCGTCGATGGTCACGGGCGTGTTGACGACATTTCCCCAGACTCCAGTCATGCTACCAGTGGCTGACTCCGGTGCCTGCCCGATGTCGAACGGTCCGATCGTTTCCTGCGCATACAGTGGCTGACCCACCAAGAGTACGAAGCCCAACACGATAAGAACGCGCCGCATTTGAAACCTCCTTCTGAGACGGACTTTCTCTGTTCACCATCTTCTGCGATATACCCGAGCATGATACACATCTGAGGAGGGCTGGGCAAACCGCGGCCACCCACAGGCTGAAACGGTGCGCTCACCCCGTGATACTCTCGAAAAACGAAGGATTGCCTCGGGACAAAACTTTGGTCGAAACACGACTTCATCCCACACCTCACGTCACCGTGCTCGCACTTGCGATTTTGAGCATCGTGCAGACCGCAACATCGAGCCACGCCCAACAGTCCTGCAGCCCGTTGCCACCGCCTACGGGAACGACCATTGAGGTAGCACCGAGTGAAGTTGCCCAGCTTCGGGCTGCGGTGGCCAACGCCACGAGCGGCACGACAATCCTCCTCCAGGACGGGACGTACGACCTTTCATGGGCGCCACGTACGGCATTGATGAATTGTGGAGATCATGGGTGGCACCCCTTCAATTCACACTGTTTGACAATACTGAGGTTCGGGTGTCTGGGTTCGATCATCGAGGCCCTGCGGTGGTGGCTCAGCGACCGAACGCTTTGGATAAAAAATCCTTCTCCACCGTCAACTCGCCGATCTTCGCGTGAAGCTCTTTGATCTCCGCTTCGTGCTGGGTGTCCCGCTTCTCGCCGCCTCCGTTGAAGATGTCTACTAGACTCTCGCGGGCCCGTTTCTTCCAGTTCGCGATGAGGTTTGGATGTACGTTATATCGCGCCGACAACTCGGCCAAAGTCTGTTCTCCGCGCAACGCTTCGAGCGCCACTTTCGCTTTCAATTCGGCCGAGTACTTCCGTCATTTTGCCATCGTCCTTCGACTCCCTTCAGGTTCGGGGAGTCAACCTTACCAAGCTGTCCGAATTTCAGGGGCCACCTCTTACGACTCCGCGCCCCTCGGGTCGAAAACGCCACATCTCACGACATCTCGCGGGCCTCGCAACACGACGTGGTGAGAAGTGTAGGCTAGACGCGATGCCGATCGAAAGAAAACCTCCCCTCGCGGCTTGAAATTCGTTGGGCTGAAACCCATATTCTTGGGTGTACCGATCACGACACAACCGACGGAATCTGGGAAAGGTGCTTGGCAGGTGGGCCGATGTCGTCTCTCGATTGCCAAAAGGCAACTTCCAACAAATAAGGACTTCGACATGATCAATAAAGTGCTCTCAATAGTCATTTT
>RCNF010001741.1_pt1 | contig 11572 bp, 10 predicted proteins | sample 2041311 | NCBI WGS metagenome assembly RCNF01 (sample SAMN09708228, study PRJNA481090) | Marine sediment metagenome, whole genome shotgun sequencing project. | biome: marine sediment; feature: ocean; material: sediment; isolation source: Sewage treatment plant 2 marine sediment (STP2) ... | reverse complement strand
ACAACCGCCCGAGAAGGGCGGCTGTGAGATGAAGTGGCGGGGCCGACGAGACTCGAACTCGCGACCTCCGGCGTGACAGGCCGAACTGGGCTGTGTTGGCCCCTCTGACGGATGAGGGATATAGGAGTAACTCGTGGGCGACGATAGGCGATTAACGTGATACCTGCCAAACGATTAGCTTTACCTTGAGGGGCCGGTCACGCCAGATCGGTAACCCTTGGTGCCCGCTCGTTACCCTGTGTCGCCTGTGGCCACCGTACCCTCGATGTGGGAAATTCCGTGGGCACAAGGGAGAAACGCGACCAAGCACATTCGAGATTCGACATTGGTTCCTTGCTGGTTCTCGAATGGAATCCGGATACACCCCTGTGCCATCCCCTCAGGGACGAAAACGCAGTGGTGACCCTAGTGCTCGGGAGGGACTTTCCGGGATTCTGGGTTGCGCTTCCAGTTGTAGAGATGAACTCCGAGGAGACCATCGGCCTTCGCGGTCTGAACGTAGTCCACCCACTCCGTCTTGACGGGAACCTCGATGTCGAATGTCTCGTGATAGTCACCACAGAGATCCTCGGTAGCTGGGAGGGTGATTCGGACTGTAGCTCGACCTTCGACATAGCCCAAGATCGCCCAACTCGTCAGGAGGTTTCGGAGGATTCCGCATTCGTCACCCCTGAATCCGAACTCTCGAAAGGTCTCTGGTGCCAGGTCCCCCACATATGGCGCGACGACTTCCGATTGAACCAAGGCTTGGATGACCTCGCTGTCGTCGAATACCTTGTTGATGGGAACCCAGCCCGATCTTGGGTGCTCCGTGTCTATTGTTCTGAACTGGACGGTGATCCGCGATCCACGTTTGTCGGAGGTCCGTTGAACTTCACGGTAGGTCGCGAGCGGTCCGACAATGGCAACAAGTTCCCGGTCGGTGGTCGAAAACGTGTCGCGACTCCATCCATAGTCCGTCACTGAGTACTCGTAGCGGAAGACACTGATCCATCGGTCGCGAGTCCGGTCTTTCAATAGCTCCATTCCTCGGTTGTTCCAACGAACAGACCTTTCGACTCCGTCGTGGATCATCCTCGCTTCCTGGTATTCGGTTGACGGCGGCACCCACGGAACAGTCCATGGTTGAGGGAGGTCGCGAAGGTACAAAGAGACATCCGATGACTCAGTCTGGGTCACGATGTCACTCCGTGTCGTTCGAAGCCTTCGGGCTTCATCGAAGTAGTATCGTTTTGTTTCCGGGATCGGGAACCTGATCGAGAGAGCTTCCGAGTCAAGAGGACAGAACTCACTCACAACAGAAACGATTGCTGTGTTGTCATCAATCCCGGACACGGCCCATTGATCGACGAGGCCCCGGCGTATCACGCAAGGAAGCTCGTCGAAGGTGCCGAGAATCCGAGTGAGGCTTCCGGGCTGAAGATCCTCTTCCTTGAACTCGATCCCAAACTCGCGCCCAAGGGTCTCGATGATGTTGATCTCGTCGAACAAATCCCGAATGTCGCCAGCGTTGGGATACTGAGATCCTAGGTGCTTCACATATCGCCGGTGGCTGCCCCGCCCGGGGCTTGATTCGCTAGACAGCGAGAAGGTGACAAACGGTCCGATGATGGACTCCATCGTGTAGTTGGTTTTCGAGCCAGTGGTTGAACCGTCGGACCATGAATGAAGCGAGGTGCTGTCTTCGGCGATGACCTCAATACTCTCCGAGTGCCGGTCCCTCATGATGGCGAAGGTATTTGTCCAGATAAGTTTGCGACTCCCGAGGCTCATCTTTCGTGCGGGGCCAGTGGGGTCCAGTGGCCAATCTCCTGCTGCGATCCCGGCGCTCGCGATGATGGAGACAGCGATGACGACAATGCGATGATTCATGAGCACGGGTCCACTCCCCTCGTTGTCGCTCAACAAGGGTAGTCCAGATGAACGGGCTGCGAGATGGCCGTTATGAGGCATTCTTGGGGCTGATCGATCATCGTTGGGCGGGAGTAGACTGGATCGGTGAATCAGTCCCGACATTCAACGACTCGCGTTTTGGTCGCACTCGCGTTTCTCTTCGCCACGGGTTTCCATGTACCCGTGTTCGCTGGCGACGAAGGCGAAGATGCTGTTCAAAAACTGGGTCGGGAGATCGCAGAGCAGTTTGTGGCCGACTACTTTGGTGAGCACTCTGCGGAGTACGATCTCTTCGTATCCTCGGCGAAGAAGGACCGTAGCCACCACTTTACCGCCGACGGACAGGTGATCACGTTCTACGACGCCGAGAAGTCGGTGATGGTTTCGATCACACTCGGTCGGGTCATGTCACTGGACTTCAAAGGGCTTAACCGAAAAGGATCGTGCACGCTGGACGACAAGCGTGCGCTCGCCCCCGCCCATGAACACTTCGTGGCCGATATCCGGAGGTTCTTGGATGCAGCGGCACCAGAAGTCGATCTGGCTGCTTTGACTCCGAATCCCCACGTGAGCCTGTGTCGCGGCGGAGGACCTGTTTCATCACATACATGGCGGGAACCACCGGACGAGACGGATGTCTTCTACGGGTTCACACGGGTCGAAGTGAAGTTCGACTTGTTCACGAAGCAGATACACGGTTTCACGGTCCAATCGTCAGCCTGGAAAGACCCGATCAACGTCGATGCTGAGGACTGCCGGGAGATTGTGGCCAGCGAAATTGGTGGCCGTCCGGGCACCAAGATCTCGCGTCTGGCGCTGATTCGGGTGTTTCCGTTGGAGGGGCCTGCCTATCCCGCGTGGGTTGCCACCGTTGAAACCGATCCAGTCAACAAGATGGGTCTGATTTGGGGGAGCATGGGGTTCAGTGTCCAGGTCCATGCGTTGACGGGAGAGGTCATCGAAGACCTCAAGGAGTACAAGGCTCAACCCTCGGACCCAAATCGATAGTCGCAGGTGGAACTCACGGCCATTTTGGTGATCTGACTACATGGGGTGGGTTTTCTGATGAGAAGGATGGCACCAATGATCGCCGCGTTGTCGATGATGGTGGCGGTGAGCACTTCGGTGGATGCCACAGAATCCACCAGAGAATGCAGTTCGGACTTCAGGGATCTCCTCGTCGCCGGTGATTGGGAGCGTGTGGATGCCACGGTCGATGCGTGTATTGAATCGAGACCAACAAACGAAGTCGTCGAGTACTTCTGCATCTCGGTCGCAGACACGATCCGCTCGCCGGTGTTCATGTCGATGGAAGAGGACCATCGAGACCGGATTCTGGCGGAGTGGAAGGAAGTTCGTCGGCGTCGTCGAGGGTCATTGCCAGTTCGTTTGGTCCCCAGGTGCGGCATTGCAGTGGCGGAAGCATGGGAGACCTCCGCATTGGCTGGTGACGTTGTGCGCACCGAAGCCGTTGGTGATCTCGTTCGCAGCTTCCGCAGCGGTGGGACGTCCTCAACCGCCCTCAGGGGTGTTTTTCGCGAGTACTACTCAGATTTTTCTGCGGAGCCGCCTGGTGTCCGACAACTTGCTGAGGCGTCGGAGGGCGATGTCTCGACCTGTCGGCTTATCGCGGAGTTCTTCTTTGACGAGGTGGTCATGGGGGTTCACGAGTGCCCAAGCACTGCTTCATCTGCATCGGCCCATCTGGCCATGATTGCAATCGAACGATACGCGGTTGACTACGGTCATTACCCGAACATCGAAGGTGCGGTTCAGGCCGAAGCCCTTCTTGCCCCTGTGTGGGTCAGCCCGTTCCCAAAGCAAGATGCATGGGGGAACCCACTTGTCATTCGCTCGGACGCTACAGGCTATGAGGTTCGCTCTCTCGGGGCTGACGGCGTTGCCGACCTGGAAGCAGTGGGACCGAAGTCGAACGACCCCAGCACGGATATCGTCTGGACCCACGAAGGCCAAGTCCAGCAACACGACCTCGAAGTTCTTCCGTAATACGATGAGACCCTGGTTCGGATACACCTGTGTTGTCCCTCAGCCCAAGAGGATCAGGGACCTTCACCGGCACCTGTGAGGGGCGTTGAGGACGAGCCATGAGACGAAGTAGGGAGATATGGGATTGAGAGGTCTTCTATGCCAAGAACTTGAAGATCTGGCGGGCGAAGGCCCACGAGCTTCACTCCAGAACTCGAACTCAATCGGATGCTTTGAAACAGATTTTCTGCGTCTGTTACCCGGAATTAGTCACACCATCCAGGTCGTGTCGAATCGCCGGAAAGGAGTTCAACGCATGGTCCAGCGAGCGTCCATCTACGGTTTGACAGCGTCGCTCACATTCATCTTCACTAGCGTGTTTGGACTTGAATCGGCCCCTGTAGCCGCGCAAGGTCTTGGTGCCAAAAACGGAATCGTTATCCAATCTGCCGACTGTAATTTGGTGTATGAGTGGAGTACTAAACTTACTTTCTTCGACGAATCGCATCCGGGGTTTGCACTTGTCAGCGATGCTTTTGGCCAGTTGAGGACGGGGATGACTCGGGATGAGGTCGCCTCGAAAATGGCCTACCTGGGCTTCGACGAGTCCGCTACAAAACTGTGCTACCTGTTCGTGGATGGAATCGGGGATTATCGGCCCCACCACAGAGCGGAGCTTCGTTTTCGAGATGATCGTCTCTATTCGATCCGTACCCCTGATACCCTGACGGTTCTGCCAGAACCGGACGGACTACAAGAAACCAGTTCCCTTGTTGCTCCCCCCGACACGGTTGAAACAGCGTTGACCGTGTATCTGGACTGCAAGGGGTCCGTTTCTGACGAGTACCAACTTGCGCATATGGGAGTGTGGCAACTCTCCTGCGGTATGAACCACGAAGATGTTGCGTGGGCGCTTCATCCCATCCCAGTGTCCAACGTCGTGGATAAATGGTTGTTGGTAGTGCGCGAAAGACCGTTGGTCAATATTGAACACCACCTCATCGTTTTCGATGGACAGTCAGTCGGGTTTGTTGTCAATGACCATGACAGCAAGAAACCCTGGGAATGAACCCGGCGTGACAGGCCGAATTGGACCGAATTGGCCCGTCTGAACGCCGAGGGATACGCAGGAACCTGATGGGTGATGGTGGGCGACTAACGTAATAACTGTCAGATGAAAAAGGTGCCAGAAAAAGGTGCCAGGCACTCACTTATGATGTTACGTCTTGGTGCGGCCAGCCAATAGGCCAATAGGTCTACCCGACACCCATCAACCCAGGCGGAACCGGTTGGACTATTCACGGATCAAACGTTGAGGCACAATCAAAGGAGCGGCATTCTCCGATCATTGAACCGTCTGCTGAGTTTGAATCGAGGGGAACAAGCGCGTGCTCTGTCCAAACAAAGACTGTCGTGACTACCAACTCACGGGATTCCATGCCGAGTTCGTGGATGGAGTTTCTGTGTGTCCCACCTGCGGAGCTTCCCTGGTCGAATCACCAGGCCCCGACGATCAAGAGCAGGCGGGGGGAGACGATCAACCATACGGCAATTGCGACACGCGGGGCTTGCAGAGTGACCTCGAACCCGTGATCGAAACAGCCGACCATGAAGAAATCCTACTGATCAGATCGCTGTTGGATTCGTCTTGGATTCCACATATCGTGCTCGCATGGGATCAACTGAGTCGTTTGAAGACCGCTCGCCCGACGTTCGAATATGAGCCTCTCGAAGGGGCGTTTGTGTTCCTTGTGCCGACTGGGTTGGCCGAAGAGGCAAGGGGCGTTCTTGACGGCATCGACGATTTGGAGTGAGGGGTGCGCTTGGATCGATGAATCAAACCGTACCCGTCCTCGCTTGCTCACATCCGTGCCAGGAGAAACAAAGTTAAAAAAGTGAGGGGGGCCGGCGTCAGCTGGCGTTTTCGTAGGCTTGGAGGAATTCGTTTCGTGGGATTCCGGCCTGGCTGCAAATGGTTCTGAGGGTGGAGCCCTTGATCTTCTTGTGGTTCGGCATGGTCAGCGACGTGCTGGAACCGTCAGAGTTTTCACGCAGCAGGGCAATGTGATTGCCTTCACGAACGATCTCGAACCCGAGGAGCTGAAGCGCCTTGACGACGCGCCGCTTGGGCGCGTCAACGGGAAACTTGGGCATCAGATGGCGACCCCTGCCTCGGCGACGAATGCCTCGAGGACGGGAGGCTCCGCGAGGAGGGCCTCGCCTCCGAACGTGTCGATGTGAAACCGGATGGCCGAGCGGACGTCTGATAACGCTTCTTCGTAGGTGTCACCTTCGCCGACCACGACGCCCTTGAGCCCCAGGGGGTAGGCGACGTAGCCGTCCGAGTGCTTCTCCACAATGACCTTGATGTTTGTCATTTCGTTCATCCTCCCTGATCTGCTGGCCTGGCTTGGTAACACCCAGCGTCATTTGGACTCAGCCGGTGAATCATTCCAGGCTCGGCAGCACTGTGTCTGACGGCTTGACCGGAACGAACGCGACCACCACTATAGTCGTTGGGAATCAAGTGAAGCAAGGTCAGCCGTCTACCACAACGACCAAAGGTGCGCCCCTAGCTGGAAAAGGTGCCGGGCACCGCTTTGCGGACTTGTGGTCGGAAATGGAACGCTGGTGCCGTTTGGGGCGTGAACCAGCGAACTCTGCTGCAAACCCGGCCGAAGCGAAGAACTCTGGGGCCCGATCGAATCTGCTCGGCGAACGAGGGACGAGACGCGCACCTGGGTTCGGCAGAGACCGCCCGCTGGTGATGTTGGGACCGTGTGCCGGTCGGCACCGCCAAAAAAACAACCGCCCGAGAAGGGCGGCTGAGAAAAGAAGTGGCGGGGCCGACGAGACTCGAACTCGCGACCTCCGGCGTGACAGGCCGGCGTTCTAACCAGCTGAACTACGACCCCGCACTCTCAAATCAGAGGCTTTGGTGGGAGGTGGGGGATTTGAACCCACGACCCCCTGGGTGTAAGCCAGGTGCTCTACCCCTGAGCTAACCTCCCAAACGGATTTCCGTTGGGACGGTCATACTAGATGTCAACGAGTCTTCTGTCAACCCTGGTTATTCGGGTCGAGATCTGTCGGCCGCTGGACAGACGATCACCTCGGATTCTCGGGGCAAGTCGTTCATTCTGAGCACATGAGATCTGGGTTTAGACCACGTCTGGTGCTTTACAACAGAGACGGCGATGAACTAAGCTCGCGCCATGCAGGATTCGAATCAGATCTGGGCGTTCGGGCGTTGGATTGCGCAGCGAGATCCGAGCTCGGCAAGGCTCCTTTGGACCGAAGGCGAGCTCGTTCTCGGCGTGCGCCAAGGACGGATTCACAGTGCCGTGGGGTTGGACTCCAATGAACTGGCGGCCCGTCTCGGCTGCCCGGGATCAGGCGAGGATGATCTGCTCGCCGAGGCTCGGTACCTCGGTCAATCGAAGGGCATCCCCGAAACCCGCGCCATGGGCGCAGCCAAAGAGATCCTTCAGGAGGCGCTTCACCAGTGGCTCCTGGATCCCGACCGCCAGTTCATCATTGAAGAATCGGAGCCGCCCGAGGCTGACGGCGCCACGATTTCGATCACCCATGCGATCGTCGAGTTGGTCCTTGCGGATACCGAACACAACGTATCTGCCTCGATTCTTCCCGACAGCGAGACCACGCTCCAACGTTCGAAGGACTTTCTCGAGCTCTACGCTCCGCTCCGGCTGACCGAAGAGGCGGACCTCATTGTCGCGAGCATCACCGCAAGCGCAACCGCGGCCGACATCGCTGCCGAGTCCTCGCACCAACCCGATGAGGTGGTTCGACTCGTCGCGGCTCTGGTGGCGACGGGGATCTTGGAGGCATCGGAACCGGTCATCCTCACCGATGATCTCGAGTGGCCGGGGACCGAGTTCGACGGGGAAGAACCCTCAAGGAAGAAGATTCCCGGTTGGATGATCGGCGCAGCGGCCGGGTTGCTTCTCGTTGTCGTCGTGATCATCGCCTTTGTCGTCATGCGTGGCGGCGGTGAGAATGAACCGGTGGCGGTGGGTTCCGGCGACTGGGGCGTTGTCGTCGAAATGGGCTGCGAGCCGCAGGATCTCCAGCGAATGCTGCGCAAGCGAAACCTCGAGCGCAAGGCGCTGCGCACCGTCAAGGCCGACCCGGCCGCCGGCGACACCTGCTTCCGTCTCGTCTGGGGGAGCTATCCGACGCGGGAGGGAGCCGAGGAAGCCGTGGGGGATGTTCCGGCGACCCTGGTCGAGGATGGTTTTCAACCGCATGTCATCGAGGTCACCAGCACCGACGGTGATGGTGACCTCGGGATCGAGGGTTAGCCGTGGTTGTCGACGAAAAGTCGTCCTCCTTTACTCAACCCCTGCCGACCAGGATGGCGCACCTTGCGGCCGATCAGTCGACGGGGACCCTGGTCATCGGCTCGGAGGATGCTCGCCGTGAGGTTTTCTTCGTCAATGGAGAAGTCCGGGCGGCTCGATCCAACGTCGAGGGCGAGATGCTCGGGATGTGGCTGGTCGACCGTCAGTGGATCACCGAGGATGAACGAGCCCTGACCCTTCTCGCCCAGGGTGCTGACGAGATCGGAACCCTCGGACATATCCTGGTCAAGCGGGGCTGTATCACCCAGTCCGAACTCGAGGCCGAACTCCAGGAGCTGACGCTTGAGATCATCCGCCGCGCAGCCTCGGAAACGATACCCCGATTCGGTTTCATGGGAGGCCAGGGCGATCCTCAACCGGACACCCTGCCCAACATCACGACCTCGCAGATCATCCTGACGGCGGCCCGTGAATGCCGGGATCAGGTCGCCATGTGGGACCTCCTCGGTTCCTTCGACCAGAAGGTGAGCCTCCAGTTGAGCATCGAGAGCGTACTCGGCCAACTCGAGCTCACCCCGAGCGAGGGGTTCATCCTGTCCCGTCTCGATGCCGCCAAGGATCTCTCGGCCCTCAAGCACCTCTCGACCATGCCCGAGCAGCAGGTGGTTTCCAGTCTCTATGCCCTGGTGGTGTCCGGAGTCGTCGCCATCGATGCCGCGGGTGGATCCGACGATCCGACCGTGGTTTCGGCTTCGGCTTCGGATTCGGATTCGGCTTCGGCTTCGGATTTAGATTCTCACGAGCCTCCGGTCGAGGAACCGGCCGGCGTCGAGATCGATGCCGGCATCGACGAGAGCGAGTTTGAAGAACGCTACCGGGAGGAACGCCACCGAATCATGGAGTTGGCTCAGAAAGTCACCCGGATTGATCACTATCGGGCCCTCGGTCTCAAGGTTGGCGCCGGGTCGGATCAGATCGAGAAGGCCTTCTCGGTGATCCGCAAGCGCTACTCGCCAAAACGGGTGGATGAACCCCATCTTGTCGATCAACGGGCGAACCTCTCGGCCATTGTCGATCGAGCTCGTGAGGCCTACGAACTCTTGTCCGAACCCAAAGCCCGCCGGCGCTACGACAAGGTTCTCAGCTCGGTGAAAAAAGCCCAGGCGGAGACGCTTTCGACCAAGCCCCGAACCGACCCCGCCGCTCGGAAAGCCATGGTCAAGGCAAACCTCGCGCGTGCCGATCAGCTCATCGCGACGGGAGAGACATATCTCGCCATCCAGTTGCTCGAGCAGGCGTGCTCCATGGATCCTCAACCGGAACCGCTGCTCAAACTGGCCAAGCTCCAAATGAAGAATCCGCTGTGGATCGGTCGGGCGCTCGATCGCCTGCGGATCGCCGTCGAGGTCGACCCCACCTTTGTTCAGGGTTGGATCGAGATCGCGAATTTCTGGAAGGCCCGTGGCCACACCGAGCGGCAGCGGAAAGCTCTCGAGCGGGCGGTCGGAGCCGATCCCTGGAGCGAAACGGCGGCCGAGATGTACAAAAAGCTCGTCGGAGGCCGCGAACTTGACCGGCTACTGCGGCGGGTTCGGTAGCCGGCCAGCCGCGGAGCCGCCCGGATGCCCATCCTCCTGGACGGCAACAATCTCCTTCATCGGATGCCGAAGCCTCAGCGCAGTCGATCCGCGGTTCGAAAGCAGGTGCTGGAGGTAACGCGGAACGAGACCATGTCCGTGACCGTGGTCTTTGACGGGCCGCCGCCCACCGGTGTTCCGGTTCGAGAAAGCCTGGGCAGGGCAACCGTGGTCTATGCGGGCTCGAGGACTGCGGATGACGTCATCATCGGCATGCTGCCCGATGACGCCGCCGCCAAACAGTTCTCAGTGGTCACCGATGACCGTGGTCTCGCCGATCGCGCTCGGGCGCGCGGCGCAAAGGTCCGGCGTCTCGCCGAGTGGCGGGGAAGAAGGAAACAGGTGCCGCCTCGAAGATCCTCCTTCGAGTCCAAGCTTTCGAGCCACGATGTCGCCGACTGGGAAAACTTCTTTGCCGGTGAGTCGATCGACGGTGAAGACTGAGCCTCTTGCAAAAACCACAGTTTGGGAATTTCGTGGTTTGTGGTCTTTGCGCAGGCAGGATGCCCGCGCCACAAAGAGCCGAGTTTCATTGTGGTGCGGGCGTCCCGCCCGCATAATGCCGATTCGGGTCATCAGATCCTGTTGTCCAGAATCCGATTTTTGCAAGAGGCTCAGCCCTTAGCGCTTAGCTTTCATCGCACAGGAACCGATAATGCGTCACGATCGCCTGCGATGAGGCTAACAGCTAACGGCTAATGGCTAATAGCTTCCCGAAGCAAAACGCCCCGCGTCAGCGACGCGGGGCGTGGAATCGTGCGGTTGATTTCCTCAGTCGATGTCGAAGCTGACACCCTGAGCCAGGGGCAACTCGGTGGACCAGTTGATGGTGCAGGTCTGGCGCCGCATATAGGCCTTCCAGGAGTCCGAGCCGGCCTCGCGACCACCGCCGGTTTCCTTCTCTCCGCCAAAGGCGCCGCCGATCTCGGCGCCGGAAGTGCCGATATTGACGTTGGCGATGCCGCAGTCGGAGCCTTCGTGCGACAGAAAACGCTCGGCGGAATACATGCTCGAGGTGAAGATCGCCGACGACAGCCCCTGATCGACCGCGTTGTGGACCTCGACGACCTCATCGAGGGTGTCGTAGGTCATCACGTAGAGGATCGGTGCAAAGGTCTCGTCACATGAAATGGGGATCTGACTCTTGAGCCGGACGATGGTGGGCTCGACGTAGTACCCCGGACGGTCGACCCTGTGGCCGCCGCAGACGATCTCGCCGCCCTGTTCGCGCACCTTCTCGAGAGCGTTCTCAAAGTCCTTGGTGGCGCTTTCGTTGACCAGCGGGCCCATGAGGATGCCGTCTTCGAGGGGGTCGCCGATGGTGATGCTGCCGTAGGCTTTGACCAGTTTGGCGACCACGCCGTCGGCAATGGAAGAGTGGAGGAAGAGCCGACGCAGGCTTGTGCAGCGCTGACCGGCGGTGCCCACCGCGGCAAAGAGGATCGCGCGCAGGGCGAGATCGAGATTGGCGTCGGGCTCGACGATGATGGCGTTGTTGCCACCGAGCTCGAGGATGCTGCGGCCGAATCGTTTGGCGCAGGATTCAGAGACGTGCCGGCCCATCTTCGTCGAGCCGGTGAAGGACACCAACGGGACGCGCGGGTCGTTGATCATGCGCTCGCCCACGACCGAACCCGGTCCGATGGCGACGTTGAAGACACCGGTGAGCCCGTGCCGGTTCATTACCGTGTTGCAGATGTTCTGCACCGCGACCGCGGTCAGCGGAGTGGA
>RCNF010001740.1_pt1 | contig 11572 bp, 14 predicted proteins | sample 2041311 | NCBI WGS metagenome assembly RCNF01 (sample SAMN09708228, study PRJNA481090) | Marine sediment metagenome, whole genome shotgun sequencing project. | biome: marine sediment; feature: ocean; material: sediment; isolation source: Sewage treatment plant 2 marine sediment (STP2) ... | reverse complement strand
GGCGAAAATACGATGCGCCATAGTCCGTTTCTGAAAATAGACAAGCGGCGCGTTGATGAGATGCTAGTACATGCGGAAGAACGCGTAGTACGCCATCAAAAGGAGCTTCTGCGCTGGTTCGCACAGACTCATCCAGACGCCACTCCACCGATATGCCATCTCGTCAAAGGAGTGGCTCGTGAGATCATTCCCACATTCGTGGACAAGACCAATATCGATCTCGCTGTGCTGGGCACGATCGGTCGTACCGGTATACCCGGGTTGCTGATAGGCAAAACGGCAGAATCGGTTCTGAGTGAAGTCAACTGCTCGGTCTTGACCGTGAAACCTAAAGGCTTCCTGACACCGGTCACCGACGACCAATGAAGCGGCTGGCTATCGGGCGTGTCCGTCGAGGACTAATTGCCCGCCGGGCTTGTCGCTGCGAGGGCGGGTTTCACCTCGGCATGTCGAGAACCCACGCGTTCGTGAAAGCTTCGTATCGCGCCCCGCTCCGCAGCGGACAACCTCTTCTCAACCGTACCCAGTAATGTCTTCAGCTCCAATGCGACCGCATCGGCATCCAGCAGAGATTGAAAAGACTCGGGATCGAGAGCGAACTCCATCTTCTCGACAAAGAGATCCGAATCAGAGCTGCCACTGGGACGCAGCATGTGGAAGGGTGCGTGCACCGTGACGACACCGTCCAGATCAAGCGTCAACGGGCGCTGGAGGTCAGCGGCCAACCAACGTCGGGGCCCATCATGGCGCAACCACAGGACGTACTCATCAACAGTGTCGCTCTCGTCGAAGAAAAACGCACTAAATCCGAGCGTCATCCTATCGGCGCTGGAAAAACCACTCCCTTCCATTTGTAGTGCGGTCAGCGAATCTGTGCTGACGTGCATGCTGTAGAAGGTCACGCCGCGTATGGGGTCGCGAAACTCAGTAGAGGACTGCGCCTCTGCGTGCAGCGGCAGCAGCGGAAATAGTGCGATCATCAGCAACAGTGTAGTTTTAGTGAGTCGAGCCATCATACGGTGTCCCCTAATCGTTCTGAATAACCAATCGTCGTCCGATGTCGTTATCCGTCCAGCGTCACGACATCGACGTCGCCTCCCTAACACGTTGCCGACGAAAACCGGAGATTGCCAGGGCAGTGATGATGGGTAACTCTAGCAACGCCTAAAGAACAGGGACAGTCGAATTAAATGGACTCATACATCGGTTCTGTCGATGTCATAATTCATCGGCCTACTCGAGTTGTTAGCTCGAGAACTTCGACTGGTCTTTCGCCAAATGTATTCATAGTATTGGTTGGTAATTCTCAAGCACGGAGTGCCAGCATGAATATTAATATACACACTCAGGGCTTTTCACTAACACCAGCGATCAAAGGCCATGTGGACAATCGGGTTAACGCAGCGCTTCATCCATTCGCGGAGAATGCGACGCGTGTCGACGTCTATCTAAAAGATATCAATGGCCCAAAAGGTGGAGATGACAAGGTAGCCCTATTTCGAGTACGGCTGAGAAATCGATCGGTGATCGCTGTCGAAATGGTTTGCTCGGACCTTTACGCGGCCGTTTCGTTGGCCGCCCGACGCCTCAAGCGCGCTGTTCGGCGAACCATTCAAAAACATTACCGAATCGACAAGCACGTAATCCGGCGCTTGCAGCACGACCCAACCATCTTGGCAGGTGCCGACCCGACGTGAACTGCGGCTGTTATCGGCACCTTAATAAATTCAGTGCGGGATCGATTTTAGATGCAGAAACGACGGATAATACTCAGCCTCGTTCTGCCTGACGTTGCGATAAACCTGGAGTCAAGTATATGCAGAAAACCGAAACAGCACTCGACGATGCGCTTGCGCAAGGCTTCCCAGCCAGCGATCCGCTGCCGATGAATCCTGGCCCCGCGCTTGCGGGAGAGTCTCAACGAGTAAAGAAAATTGGCAATCCACCGCTAATGTCATCTACTGATGAAACATCTGCGCGATCGAAGGGAACATGATTAGGGCAAATCGCTCGAAGCAATCGATCCGGCGCACCCGCAGGCATGTTGGTGGCAACAGTACTTAGACAGCAAGAAGAATTGTCCCAGGCGCGTGGCTCACATCGATAGTAGGGGCACGCGTCCACCTTGCCGGGCGATTACGCCACTTGGACCGAAGAAGACCGGATGATCACAAGACCTGTAATCGTATGCGCCCCGGCCCTAGTGGCGCTGTGGTCGCAGAGCGCCTCCTCCTGAAACACCGATTGACGCTCCTGAACCGAGGCCGTGAGCGCGCACAGCCTCCGACCGATGGATCGTGTCCTGGCCGGCCTGTGCACACTCTTTAGCTTTCGGGATTTCTACAACGATCAACGGTGTCATTACGCGCTGCACGGCGACACACCCAGTGAGAGAGCCGGGAAGAAGCGAGGGAATGATACAAGTCTGGATTCTTACGCATGACAAAGTCACTGCAGAGGCTTATTTTCAACTACCGGTCGCGGCCTAAACAGTACTTCACCACAGACAGGCTGTTACAACGCACTGCTAGAGCATTTTGTCTAGCTGCTCTCTTACTTTCATATCCCAGAATTCGCCAACTTGCCGGCCTGCGGGCAAATCCGTTGACACCCGTTTCCACGCGATCCTGCCGTTGGCATCTGCGATCATAAGCCCGGGAATGAAATCTACCGTGTAAGCGTCTCCAATTGGGTCACCTTCCAGCACAGCGATCACCGAAAAATCCAGCGATTTGATATAGGCGGCCGGGTCGCCTGCGCCCCTTTCTTTATGGTTGATCATTACGACGTTAATACTTTCTTCCCCATAGTCTTTTTGAATCTGCTCGAGGAAAGGCATGAATGCCTTGCAATACGGACACCAGGTCGCCCAAAAAACCAAGATCGTCGGTTTACCGTCGATAACATCCGGGAACCTGACCTCTTTGCCGTACTCATCGGGCCCCACAAACTCAGGCGCTATGTCCCCAACCTCAACTGCCAACACGGTTCCTGAAATGCAAAACACCGCGATTAGTAATGCAATACGCTTAAACATTGTTGTCCCTCAAAAAAGTACGATTATCCACCATATTGAGACCGACGAGCGATACTAATTATTACAATACATATATGTGGCGAACTGCAAATTTCGCCGTATACCCTAGTTGGCGCCCAACCTCCTGGATTGTGCCAACTAAATTCTCCAGCGGGATATTGAGTCCATCATGCAGCTTCCGAACTTGGCTCATAGACAAGTTTAACTTTCGATTCAATACTTCCGACACCCTGTTGCGCCCACCAAGAAACGGTTCCAACGCCTTACGATCAATTCCCATCTGCTCCATATGAATTAGTATCGCCTCTACCGGATCCGGGGACGCGATCGGAAAGTTGGCGCGCTCACAGCGCTTCCACCAATGTCGCAAGAACATCCAGTTCGTCGACTTCTTCGGCACCAGGTTCCGCGTCCATCAATGCATCGATACGCAACATCGCATTGTTGTAATCCTCTTCTGTCTTAACAGGATGAATAACCATCACACCTCCTCCGCATCAATTCGATCATATTCAGCGTGTGTCCTGACAAATCGAACATACCCAATTCGACAGGGGTCATTGAACTTCACAATTAATCGGTACCTAATTCTGGCCAACTTTCGGGCCGCCGATCGACACGTGAGTTTTCGGTGAATAGGTTTCACAACCCAGCGCAGCCTGAAATTACTCAAGTGCACGTTTGTCTGTGAATTCGTGGCTCGTAGTTTCCCTTGGGTCATGGCGATTTATCTTGATTTGGGCACCAAAGTCGGCACCAGTATTGGCGACATCTGTTTTTTGGACTCCATTTTGATCCGCTCCGCTGCATGTAACAAGTTGTTTCCCTTGCGTTCAACCACCCATTAATTCCGTATATTCACGGACATCATGAGTCAACTGAAACATTTCGATTCCGGCAAAACCGCTATCACACACAAGACAGATGGCAACCCGGAAGGCAAAGGCCGCAACGGGTTTCTACTCGACTGGTATCAGAGTGAGCCGAGCCGTGTCGTCGCAAAGCCACAACGCTTGTTACTGGCCGAGTTTTTCACATCGATGCTTGTCCTGTCTGCGACATTCAAGTTTCGTCCGGCGGTCGGCGTAGAAAATTATCTCTACAGGATCAATGGCGAGTGGTCCTTGAGCCTCATCGCACCTGACGAGTGGTCGAACGAAAGACGCGCCGGTTTCGCCGGGACGTGTGTACTGCAAAGCGACATGACCTGGACGATCGCTCCCTCCGACCTGTTGACCGAAGCTAACCCGGTGTCCGATGCGATTGAGCGATTCTATGACGCCTTTGCCGAAATGTTGGATACCGACCGTACACTCGAGGAGATACTGCCTTTTTATGTCGGCAAGCTTCCTTACTACCAACGGCTATATGCCAGCGCGCTGAGCCGCTCACTGCATGCCGCTGCGATACTGGGTGATCAGGTCTCAATCAGCTGCCGGCAGTGGAGCATGCTGCTTCCGCAACTGAAAAACGTATTGCCGGCCTATAGGGGCTGAACGGTTGAACATGACATCCTTTTCAACAACTTTTTCGCTGCTATTCGGACTTCAGCTGATGACGCTTCCCTGCCTGCCAATCGACGCCTCCAGTTCTGATCTTTAGGGAGAATTTATGCACACAGAGCGTCGTGCCGAAGAGTATGTCAGGCAGAGCGACCTGTGCGTACCTGCGCCGCTGAAACCTGCCTCACGAAATTGGCATTGCAGCGATCCTGCCTGCGAATGCCTTGGGTTACCACCCCGCTAACCCGGTACCTGGCAGACTGATACGAACTGATACAAACGAACACGGAATTGAAACCATTTGCGTTCAAGCTGAGCGTATTGTGATCGTGAGGTTTGAAATTACTTTAATTTTTAGGAGTATGAAATGAAACGCATGACAAAATCGGCGATGCCGATGGCAATTGCTACACTTATGCTGGTCGGGTTCACCGCATCCATATCTTCTTTGGCTGCTGGCAAAACTGGTTCGATGTCCGGAGAAATGGATATCGTTGATACTGCGGTTGCCGCCGGTAACTTCAGTACGCTGGCTGCAGCACTTGACGCGGCCGACCTGATCCCGACGCTCAAAGGCGATGGGCCTTTCACAGTCTTTGCACCGACAGACGAGGCATTCGCAAAACTTCCCGCAGGCACAGTTGAGTCTCTGTTAAAACCTGAGAATCGTGACCAGCTCGTCGCGATCCTGACCTACCATGTCGTGTCGGGTAAAGTGATGGCCAAAGACGTTGTCAAACTCAGCGAAGCAACGACAGTTAATGGCTCGGATATCTCCATTATGGTGAAGGACGGAAAAGTCCGAATCAATGATGCAACCGTAATTGCAGCAGATGTTGCCACGAGCAATGGCGTTATCCACATCGTCGACACGGTCATTCTGCCGAACTGACCCCCCCGACTGTGATGGCACAAGGAAGTGCCATCGTAGTTTTTTACTGTGACTTTCATGAAACTTTTAAAGCGGCAGCATATTTAGCTGTCGTCGGTGGATCTGGCGGTATTGGTCAAGACGCAAGTTAGTGAGCATTTTGTTTGGAGTTAGGCTCCATACTCCGCAAACCACCAACGCAGAATTATGCCCTGGCAACTACGGGTCGTTGCTCGAAACAAATAGCCGTTGCTTCATTCTCCGCCAACTTCTCTTCCAATAACTGACAGTAGTGTGGCGCCCCATCTGGATGTCGACTCACAAAATAACGGCAATCGCGGCACTGACCGAATGGCTGCCGGTCTTGCACTGCGAGTCGTGCAGAGAGAAACGCCTCCAGCATCGACGCTAGTTGGTGCCGGCTCGATCTACTGATCTCTCCAACAACATTGGTGGTCAACTCAATAGGATCTCGTTTGAGCAGCGACCGTCCTTTGGCTGTTAGAGACAGGCGCTTACTTCGTCGGTCTCGCCGATCAACACTTCTCTTGATAAGACCCTTGCTCTCCAACGTACTGAGCGTCTGTGAAACGGTGCCTTTGGTCAGACCAAGATAGGCTGTCAATGCTGCCGCGGTCTGTGAAAAGCGATTGGCGCGTTCAAGATATCGAAGCGTCTCCCAGTGAACCGGCAAAAGCCCTTCTGCATGGGCTTCGGTTGCCAGCAATCGACCGATCCGTTCTAAAAGAGCAGTAATGCGTTTGGAATTATTGGACATCATTGTCAAATAGTATCGAGTCAAAACAAAGCTTGCAATTATTCATCGTCCCTATTAAACTTTTATTAGTTTCGAGTCGATACCAATGGAGATATTCGATGAAATACCAATTCGCTGTCTTGCTACTTACCAGCCTGGCAACACACAGTCCTCTTGCACACGAAATCGAAAGCCCGATCGACAAAAATATAGCCGCAGCATTCGATATCACCAAAGCCGGGGCGACTACTGATGGTCGTTTGACGACCTTTGCGATGGAGCTGGTCGGCGAGGCCGGCAGTGTGAAGCCAGAATCTATCGGTCAGCTAGCGGGTGCCAAGGTCGAATCGTACGTCTGGCCGACGAGCCTGGACCCCGAGGTTGTCGGCTTTGATAAAGCATCCGGAATTCTGTCACTGGCAATTACGGCACATCCGGACTTCGACGACACCCCGTTGTATGACGAGGATCAGGATGGTGATCCAGCAAATGACGGCGCCAATTGGCACTCTCACTGGGTGGTGTTGGTCGAAGACGATGCATGCGGTGCCGGCCTCAAAGTTCGTGATGTTTCACCCGGGGTGGACTTGCTGCCCGCAACAGCGCCGTACTTACCAATCGCACTCGACAGCCCCGGTATGAGCCCGATTCTGATCGGCCGAACAGCAAAAATCACGGTGCCTGTCAGTGATACCGAGAATATCTCCTTTGATGCCGTAACCGCCGAGCTGCAGGTCAACGAGAATTCCGAAGTACCGTTGCTTTGCGTCAATGGTGTGCACGATGTGGCATCTGGAGATCTATCGCTACCGGGTCGTGTGACGGCAAGCCAATGAATTTTTCCCCGGCACCAGAGCTACAAACAACGCTCTGGTTAAATAGCCCGAAGCCGATCACGCTGGCTGGATTGCGTGGGAGAGTTGTGCTCATTGAGGTATTTCAGATGTTGTGCCCGGGCTGCGTATCGCACGGCCTGCCGCAGGCCGTGCGCGTAACGCAAGCTTTCAACCACGACGACGTGGTCGTTTTGGGGCTGCACAGCGTGTTTGAGCATCACGAAGCACAGGGCTCTCGCGAAGCGTTGAGTGCTTTCTTGCACGAATATCGAATTTCATTTCCGGTCGGCATTGACGAGCTATCAAATGCGGGCAGATTACCCAGGACCATGGCGGCCTACGACATGCAAGGTACGCCGACAATGCTGCTTATCGATCGCGAAGGCCATCTTCGCAAACAAACATTTGGCCAACACCCTGACCTCAGTCTCGGTGCTGATATTATGGCGCTCGTCGGTGAAACCCAAAGCGCAGCTCGTCAGCGTGCCGCTGCACCGACCGAGAGCGTCACCTGCGATGATATCGGTTGCTCCATTCCACCGACCGGAAGCACAGGATAGTTGCGCTGATGACTGGCACGCAGCCCATTCCTTGCGACCTGCATGATCACATTGAAGTCTCGTGCATGTATCGATATGAGCTTGATGTGACTCTAATCGATGGCACAACCATTCGAGGACGTGCGGTCACCACGCGAACGGCAATTGGGATTGAACTTTTGGAACTCGATGTCGACGCCAGGACGCATGCGGTTCCTATGCACAAGATTGCTGTGATTGCAGTCTTGACGCCCCATGCCAGGTTCTCCACGTTGACCTTCTGATGCAATGGTCGGCGTGGCAAATGAACTAACTGCGGTTATCTATGGCATCGACTTTTACAACTCAACCGAATTCGCGTTGCGCAATATAGTGCACTTGGAACCCAACTTTTCTACCTCTCTCTTGAAGTATGCATCGTCACCAGGATTGTATTTTTTCGTGAAGAAACCCGGGCAGTTGTAGTGACACGGCAAAACCATCGCCGGTTTCATAATTTTTACGGCTTCCAGTGCTTCGTCTTCGTCCATAGTGTTATGAGCAGCTTTGCCACCGATCGGTATCATCAGGACATCGGGTTGGCTGATCATTTTCCACTCCTCGGCATGCAATAACGTGTCTCCGAGATTGACGATGCTCTTGCCGTCCAACCGAATGTTGAACCCTATTGCGCCCCACCCTATTCTTTCGTGCGGACCAGGAACTACGGTTTTTGAGAATGGACCCAACTTCAGTACCAGTTCGCCGTGCGTAGCTTTGATTCCGCTGATTTTCATTCCGTCAAGCTCAAGCGTTTCGTCAACGCCAATTGGATGCACGTTCTTCATCGCCGTCGTAAACGTCAGACCCTTATTCCTTGGATCAAGCATCAACTTCTTGCCGGAATCATCATTCAACATCGTCTTGTTGCAGATGACGGCCGCACCTGAGGCCTCGGCTACCCGGTCGGCATGCCAGTAGTGGTCGGGGTCACCATGGGTGATGAAAATGTGCGTGATACCCTTCCACTCCGATTTTGGAATCAAGGTAGTGAGCCTGAAGTAATATAGAAATAGCGCACCAGGATCGATGGCAATTTTTCTGCTTCCCGTTTCAATGAGATAGGTGTTGTAGAGGTAGTGTGTAATCTTCAAGGTCTGCCTCAAAAGTCCAGGTGTGTATACACTTTCGGATCAATACTGCCTGCACACAACAGTCCACCCCACATCGCACCAGGTATGCCGGGCGTTAACGCATCCTGACCCGCCAGGTAGAGCCCCTTAACCGGTGTCTTCATACGCAAAGCGTTGGATAGCATGCGTCGCGGCGTCACCTCCAGACCGTAAAAGGCGCCATGGTTGTGTCCAGTGATGGCGGCCGTCGCGAGTGGCGTAGAAAGATCGTGATAGACCACCAGGTCGGCAAGCGCCGGGAAGTAATTTCGGAACTGCGTTAACAAGACATCTTCGACCTGGCGTTTGAAAGCCAGGTAGTCTTCGCCGCGTTCCCCGGGCGCGCGGTCCGCCCAGCGGGCAACCACGGACCAATCGGTCCAGGTTAGTAGCTCCCCCGAGTGTTTCGACTCCGGACCGGGGTCATGGCTCGGGTCTTTTAGAGAAGCGAACGAGACGAACATTGACGGCGGCTGACCTTTGGGTGCCTCGGTCCACAACGCGTCAACCTCTCCGGTCGGGTATAACCAATGATTCGACTTGCTCGCGCCGGCTGCCTCGATATCACCGGAGAATCCAAGGAACAGTGAGAAGTGACAGAGGTTCGGCTGCATTTCAAGCACATCGCCCGCCCACGCCAGATGTTCGGGATCTGTTGCATTGAGCATCTCGACAGTCTCGCGAGCACCCATCGTGGAGACAACGGCACTTGCATGGATTGTCTCGCCGGAAGTCGTCGTAACGCCGCTGACGCGGTCACCGTCAAAGCAGAATGAGTCGACGCAAACACCGGCGCGTGCTTCACCACCCGCGGACGTGATGGTTGGCAATAGATGTTCCGCAATGACACTCGCACCGCCCACCGGGTAGAACGCACCAGCCAAATAACACCCAATCACCGTGGCATGCATTGCGAAACTGGCCTCACTGGGACGGCCGCCGAAGTCGCCCCATTGCGCAGCGAGAACGGCGGCGAGTTCGGCATTGTTAGTGATCTCGCTTAACACTTCAGCGGTCGTACGCCCGCACCAACGATCAATTGCGTCGCGCTTCCACCAGGACCAGCCTTTGCCCAGCGCTTCCGGCATGGCACGGGCATGCATGACCGTCATCGCTGCGTCGTGGCCGCGCTCCATCGCGTCAAACCATGCGTCGATCGCTTTCGTATCGCCTGGAAAACGTTCCTTGAGATCGAGTTTCTTCGCTTCGGCAGGGCGCGATAGCCGTAACGGCGCGGCCTCGCCAATATGCAGCGTGTCGTAGACGGGCCCCATTGGCGCCATTTCGATCGGCGAGTCCGTTAGCCAGTCGAGGATGACCTGTTCGGACTCTCCAGGCGTGAACCCGCCCAGATAGTGCAGTCCGACGTCCCACCTGAAACCATCGCGAGAGAAACTATGCGTCAGGCCACCGAGCACGTCGTATTGCTCGAGCAACAGAACTCGCTTGCCCACACGCGACAGTGCGGCGCCAGCTACCATGCCGCCCATTCCTGATCCAATGACGATAACGTCCCAGGAGGATTTGGTCATTGCCCTTCTCTCGGTTCCGATGGCGTCGGCGCTTTATGGAGCTAGCGACACTCTTCAGGACGCGATGACCGTCCCGGCGAAGTCGTCGCCCCCGCACCGGAGTGAGTATTTCGACTAATACAGCTTTGCAAAATTCCGGGCGCCGAACAATTTGTGGAAGTACGTATATTTAATGTGTGAATACCCTTGAGCACTTCGTGTAAATTGAATGGTTGTAAATAAATCTGACCATTGACACAAAGCTGAATTCTCTCGGCCTTTTGTTCGCGCTCTAATTTCGTGCAAAATATTGCCAGTGGCCAGACGGGGTTTAGATAGCAATGTTTACGTATGTCATCGCGCGCCCAAAAAGATAAGGATTATTCTGTGAACTTGCACGGAAAACGTTGATGAAAACAACAAGTCTACAGCGAAGATTCGCGAGCAGATTGCCAATCGAGCGGCTTGCCCTGTTCGCTGTCACTTTGTTGTTTGGCGCGTCCATTGTAAGTTGCCATCCAAAAGCGCAAAACGATCTCAGCCCTGCAGCGCTATTCCAGGAGGAACTCGATGCGCTGCGTCAAAAGTATGGGTTTCCTGGAGCAACCGCTGCATATGTCTTGTCGAACGGAGCTGCAGGAGTAGTTGCAACCGGCTTTTCTGACATTGAAACCGGAACTCGGATGAGCCCATCGTCTCGGATGCTGGCTGCAAGTATCGGCAAGACCTTCGTATCGGCAACTACCCTCGCTCTCGCACAAGAAGGGCGCCTGGATATCGATGACCGGATCTCGTTGTGGCTTAGCGATGAATCCTGGTTTGCACGACTTCCGAACCATCAGTCAATCACTATTCGACATCTGCTCACACATAGCGCGGGCATCCCCAATCATGTCGATGAACCCGCATTCGCGGCGGCGCTTGCAGAGAACTGGGCAAAACCGGGAACGCCCTTCTCTCCCGAGATGCTTATCGGTTACGTGCTCGACCGGCCAGCATTGTTCGCTCCCGGAGAGGGCTGGTCGTATTCGGACACCGGCTACCTATTGCTTGGCCTAATCATTGAAGAGGTGGCCGGGCGTAGTTACTACAAAGAAGTCCAAGAGCGTTTTCTCAATCCCCTGGATCTCAGCTTGACCTCGCCTTCTGATCGCCATGACCTGCCCGGCCTGGCGGCAGGCTATATGGCTGCCGATAACAAATTTGGTTTGCCCGCCAAGACCGTTGTCGAAGACGGTCGGATGGCGTGGAATCCGGCGATTGAGTGGACGGGTGGTGGTCTCGCCAGCAATTCTCTTGATCTTGCGAAATGGGCCAAAACGCTTTTCGAAGGCCGCGCGATGGAGGGGCCGTACCTTGAAGATCTCC
>RCNF010001738.1_pt1 | contig 11574 bp, 13 predicted proteins | sample 2041311 | NCBI WGS metagenome assembly RCNF01 (sample SAMN09708228, study PRJNA481090) | Marine sediment metagenome, whole genome shotgun sequencing project. | biome: marine sediment; feature: ocean; material: sediment; isolation source: Sewage treatment plant 2 marine sediment (STP2) ... | reverse complement strand
GTCGCACCGAGGTCTTGGCGCGTCAGATCGTCTTCGTGGGGATCGGGCAGGGGCGATATGATCAGGCCGGTAACTTCGTCGGCGACCAGCGAGGTGATTTCGACCTGGTCCTGGCCGGCACCGACAGCCTGGTGGCGACGACCGCCGTGAAGGCCGACCTCAGCTGGCGGCAAGACGTTTCGGTCCTGGGCAAGGACCGTCTCTGGACAGCCTGGGTCTCGCAGACCCGCGTGGGCCTGGAAGGCCGCAGCCGCACCGACGACATTGCCGGTCTGTTGCGGCTCGACCCCGACGTCGTCTTCGACGGCGAAACCGTGGTCCTGGGGCGTCTGGATCTCAACCAAGAAGTCACGTTCTTGCGCCATTTGCGCACCTGGGACCTGCGCTGGCGATTCGACTTCAACCAGGCTCGCGATCGTCAGTATGCCCAGGGTCGCGAGGATCGCCTGGGTCGCAAACACCTGGTGACCACGGCCTGGAACCCCCTGCCGACGGTGAGCCTACGGACACGCCTGGGGCACGCGGACGAGCGTCGCGAAACCGAATCCCAGCTCAATCCCACGTTGCAATCTTACGACTCGGTCACGCGGCGCGCCGAGCTGGAAGGTGCCTGGCGACCACGCGCCGGCAGTCGCGCCTCTCTCGCGGTCGAGGTGCTGACCCGGCGCGATGGGTTCTCGGGAGTCGACCAGCGTGAACTGGCCCTCGTGCCGTCGGTGCGCTGGCGCTTGCGTCGATGCGGTTGTTGCGCGGCATTGGGGTCTGGGATGCGATCAGCGAGCACGCGCAGCCGATGCTTGAGATTAAAGTCACCGATGGGCGGATGGGCGAAGGACCAAGCCCTTGGATGATGCATTTCGACCATGCTGAGATCGAAGAAGGCCCGATGGGTTATATGGTCCAAGACCGACACCTGCGCCGTGCCTTTCTAGACGCGATGGCAGCGGACGGGCGGATCACGCAACTGGCCGAAGAAACCGTCGTTGCACAATCCACCAACGCAAGCGGCGTATCGGTGACTTTGGCGTCAGGTAAGGTGGTCCATGGTCACCTTTTGATCGGGTCAGACGGACGCAAAAGCGGCACGGCTACACGCGCAGGGATCAAGCGCACGGGTTGGGGATATGGCCAAACAGCGGTTGTCTGCGCGGTCGCACATGAAAAGCCACATGGCGGCATCGCACATCAGTTCTTTATGCCAGCTGGGCCTTTGGCGATCTTGCCACTGACCGAAAACCGCAGCTCGATTGTATGGAGCGAAACCGAACCCCGCGCGGCAGAGCTGATTGCGATGAACGACGCAGACTTTCTTGAGGCATTGCGCCCTGCCTTTGGCAGCTTCTTGGGGCAGATCAGCCTGACAGGTGCGCGGTTCAGCTATCCATTGAACCTGACGTTGGCCAACAGCTTCATCGCCGACCGCATGGCCTTGATCGGTGATGCAGCCCACGGCGTACACCCGATCGCTGGGCAAGGCTTGAACGCTGGCCTACGGGATGTGGCGGCATTGGCCGACGTGCTGGAAACAGCACGCTCACGCGGCGAAGACATTGGCGGGGCGCAAGCACTGGCGCGCTATCAAGAATGGCGACGGTTCGACACAGCTACGCTGGCGTTGGCCACAGATACATTCAACAGACTATTTTCAAACGATAACCCTTTAATACGGGCTGCGCGTGATCTTGGGATGGGTGCCGTGAATGCAGCACCAAGCCTGCGGCGCGGCTTTATGCGGCGTGCGGCAGGGCTGACGGGTGATTTGCCAAGGCTGATGCGCGGATAGTAATGCCAGTCGGCTATCCGAAGGTGTTTTGCAGAGATAGCGAACGGCGGCTTTGAGCCCAAACTTGCGTCTTTCTGCAGCGCGGCCAAGCGCGCTGTCAAAGTAATGTGGTGCTGAACTTTACAGTTTTACTTGCCCCAAAACCTATAGAATCAGCCTGTAACAATTGAGGCAATTTTTGAGCAAATTTGCGCCCAAATAAGGCAAAGTCAAACTGTGGCAAGCCAAACGGCCCCATAGCGCCACAATTTCGACAAGTTGTTGAAAACAATTATACTTTTGTACAGGTCGATGCCGCTGAGTGGAACTTGTATTGTTAAGAGGTAGATTTATTTAGTATCGGAGTTAGTGCAATGGAAATGACGTCACATCCTTTCGTCCCGTTTTTCAAAATATTCGAAAACGGAGGGCGTTCCAAAACTTTTGCTAAAAAAAGTAGTGATGCTGGAAAGAGCGAGAACCAGAATTTTTACGCTGACAAGAAGAAAATCCAATTCGATGTTGAAATGATGGTAGACATTATCATGTCCACTGAGCCCGAAGACGGCGGCAAAACGCACGCGCAAGTCCTTGCCGATGTCATCGAGGCCGTGCATCCAGGGTCTGTTGATTGGGCGGCACTATGCCCATTTCGAACTACCCGACTGAGTTAAGAGCAAAAAAGAATTGTTGCGTTAGTCACTGCCTAGCCCGTCTCGTTGGCCGCTAGCACCATACCCACGCTTTCTGACTCCATGGTGCAGTAAAAACACGTAACAGCAGCGTTAAGCAGTGAGGTCATTCAACTGTGGCTTTGTCCGCACAGCAGACCTTAGCCCTGCACAAAAACCTAATCCAACACCCGCGCTTCATCCATTAACATCACCGGAATACCGTTGCGGATCGGAAAGGCGACTTTGCCCTTTTTACTCACCAGCTCCTGCTTGTCAGCATCGTAGGACAGCGTGTCTTGGGTCATCGGGCAAACCAACGCCTCTAGCATTTTAGGATCGAACTGTGTCTCGCTCATTGCATCACCTCTTCAGTTGATCCGCCTCGCAGCGAATATTCTATCAAAGTCATCAGCGTTTCGCGGCGCGTCGTCAAGGAAGGCGCCTCTAGGAGCGCTTGTTTATCCTCTGGCTCGAACGGGCACAGCATCGACAGTGAATTGATCAGCAACTCATCCTCCGCCTCACCCAAACTCTCCCAATCGGTCGAAAGCCCTGCTTCGGTCAGATAGCGACCAAGTGCGTCCATAAATACGGGACGGTCAAATTCAGGATCTTTTTCCGCAGGCCCCAAATCATTCTCAAACCCTTGCCATGCGACTTTGCAACGACGGTAGGGTGCAAAACCTTCGACTTCTTCGATCACACGGAACCGCGACGCACCCGCCATAGTGATCATATAGCGGCCATCCTCGGTTTCAGAAAACGCCGTCACCTTGCCTGCACAACCAATCGCATGCAGTCGGTTACCGCCATCGGCGGCTTCATAAGGTTGAACCATCCCGATCAGCCGAGAGGACGTTTTCAGCACATCATCCAACATCGCCAAATAGCGCGGTTCAAACAGATGCAAAGGAAGCCTTGAGCGCGGCAAAAGCAGCGCGCCGGGTAACGGGAACACAGGGATCGTGTCAGGCAGGTCAGTTTTTGAAATCATAACAGATAAGTAGACCGAAGATCGGATCAGGCAAATATCAAAGATGATAATTTGCGTCGTCCGTTCAACACAATCGGATCTTTTGCCTCGCGTGCATCAAAAATAGTGAACAATTGCGACTTTGCGGCGCCGTCATTCCATTCCCGATCACGGCGGAAAAGCTCCAGCAATTGACCCACGGCTTCTTCAGCTTCGCCGTTGGCATGCAAAGCAACCGCCAAATCAAAGCGCGCTTGATGATCATCGGGGGCGGCATCAACCATCGCCTGCAATTCAGCCACAGGACCAGCATTTGCAGCCTCACGCGCCAGCGTGATTTGCGCATGGGCAGCTTCCAACAACGGATCAGTCGAAATTTCTGCCGGCGCGCCATTCAAAACCGCTTCGGCCTGATCCACATCATCGAGCGCCAGATAGGACCGGACTAATCCGGCATATGCAGGGGCATTCGCGGGATCTTCTTGCAAGATTGCAGCGAATGTTTCGGCTGCATCAGCCGCTTCGCCGTCTTGCAGCATCTGCTCAGCGGCCTCGATTGCGGAAGTCAGACCATCATCTTCAGGCTCGCCAGCAAGGGCTGCGATTTTTTCGACAAATGCGTCGATCTCGGACCCGGGCAGCGCGCCTTGAAAACCATCAACCGGCTTGCCTTGGAAGAATGCATAGACCGTCGGGATCGACTGAACTTGCAATTGGCCTGCATAGGCTGGGTTTGCATCCACATCGATTTTAACCAGCTTCACGCGACCACCGGCTTTGGTCACTGCCGCCTCGATCGCAGGTCCAAGCGTTTTGCAAGGCCCGCACCAAGGCGCCCAGAAATCGACGATCACAGGGACAGTTTGGGATGCCTCAATCACATCCGCCACAAAGCTCGCGTCGGTCGCGTCTTTGATTAAGTCAGCAGCGGGGGCCTTTGGTGTTCCGTCCAATTCGAGCATGGGTCGTCTCCTTTAACTGGTGTTGGGACCTATATGTGCGCTCTAGGCCGCAAGGCCAAGGGGGCAATCGTGCTTTACCATTGTGTGGCCGCCACTTAACTTCACCGTATGGTAAAAACAGTCCTCACATTCGGCGATAGCAACACTTACGGCACTCCGCCCGCACATGCGCGCGGCGAAAATCGACGGTTTGATGCGGATGTGCGTTGGCCGGGGATTATGTCGCACGCCCTAGGTTCTGATTGGACCGTGCTTGAGCAAAGCTTGCCTGGGCGCACAACCTGTTTAGCGGACCCCGTGATGGGCATGCATATGGATGGGCAATTGGGGTTGCGGATCGCATTAGAAAGCAACGGACCAGTTGATGTTTTGACGATCATGCTGGGCACAAATGACGCGCAAACGCACCACGCGCGCAGTGCCGAACAAATTGTTGGTGGTCTCGCGTCCCTTCTCGCCATCGCGAACTCCGAGCCCTACCAAACGCGCCATGGCGGCTTTGATATCGTGGTGATCGCACCGCCCCCGATCCTTGAGCAAGGCACTTACCGCGATACGCTGATGGGGGCGGCTGAAAAATCGCGCGCCTTTGCCCCTATGATTGCCGCACTCGCAGCACATTGGGGGGTCGCATTTCTGGATGCAGGCGCGCTGGTCGGGTCAAGCCCTATCGATGGACTGCATCTTTCTGCCGAAGACCACGCCATCCTTGGCGCTGCTGTCGCACAAAAGGTCCTTCAACTATGAGCCGTCCAAAACTTGGCGCAATCGCCGTCATGCATCATCAAGGGCGCATCTTGCTAGTGAAACGCCGCAACGAACCCAACGCCAACACGTGGGGGTTTCCAGGCGGGCATGTGGAGCTGGGAGAGACCGCTTTGGAAGCTGCGGTGCGCGAATTGGCAGAGGAAACAAGCGTGATCGGCACGCCGCTGTCGTACCTGACAAACATCGACGCAATCACGCGGGATGCAGCGGGTACAGTACAATTCCACTATCTATTGGCCGCTGTCGCCTGTCGTTATGAAAGTGGGGAACCGCAAGCCGCCGATGATGTCAGTGACGCAGGATGGTTCGCGCCCGATGCCGTGAAAGACCTTCCGCAAAGTCCAAACTTGCAGCAGATCATTGATCTGTTGGACATTTAGAGTGGACCCAAATCCACCTTACTGGACCACACCCACCATCGGCCCCAACTGAAACCCGAAATCGCTACGGCCCAAGTCACGCGAATAAAGCCGCGATACCTTGCCGTCGAAGTAAAGCGCGTTTGGAAGCTCCAGATAATCGCGAAACAAGCTGCCGAATGCGTGAAACGTCACACTGTTGTTTGAGATTGCAAAGACTGCAGTACGGCCATCGGCAGACGTGCCCACGCCATTGCGAATGAACCGTGATGTGCTGTCTGGCAAAAATCGCGGGTGCAACGCGCCATCGATGACCAACATTGGTCCCGATTGGGTCGCATCGCGGCAAACGGGGTCTTCGTCCAAATACTGCAAAGTCTCATAGACCTGCGCCGTCCGATCATTGATGCAAAACACCCCATTTGGCAGCAAACCAAAGTTACCGGGACCTGCGTTGGGGATCACCCGCATCACCTCGACACCGTTCTCGATGTAGTGGCCTACTGGACGGCGATCATCGTGGTACATTCCCGCGTTCATCGCAAAATCAAGCTGGGTCACATCGGGCAGCGCCGCAATCGCGCCAAAGCTGCCGATCACAGCATCATCGGCGTCTTTATAAAACAGGCGCAAATTCTCTGACGCGGCATCAACGGTGCAAAGCGTGTAGCTATCACCCGCGTACTGCACATCTTCGCAGGTCACCGCAGCGGCAGGAGCCGCCCACACCAATATCAGGGCAATCAGCCCCCGCATCAGTCGTCGATGTCCTGACGCACGTGGCCTTCTGCAAGCAATGCACGTGTGGCGTCCATCTGATCAAAGGTGCCGTCAATTTCGAACCGCAATTCGGGCGCGAACTTCATCGAGCCGCCTTTGACGACCAAATGCCGGATCTCGTAGCGGTTGCGGCGCACGGCGGACAACGCCTCTTCTTTGCCGTTTCCGCCCAAGGGCAAAATAAACGCGGTGGCGATACTGAGGTCCGGTGTCATGCGCACCTCGCCCACCGTAATCGACATACGCTCTAGTTCTTCATCATGGACATCGCCACGCTGAAGCACTTCTGAAAGGGTGCGACGGATCATTTCGCCCACGCGCAGCATACGCTGTGTGGGGGCTTTGCCGTCTCTATTTGATTTCTTAGCCATAACGGTCATGTAGTCGCAGATTGCCGCGTTGCCAAGCAAGGCTTTGCGTCACGCGCGATCCACCGCTAAGACGGGGGCAGGATAAAGGAACGGACCAATGACAGACACACCAGGCATCGTGATTACCGGCGCATCAGGCCGGATGGGGCAAATGCTCGTTCAGGCCGTGGTGGCATCAGACAAATGCCGTCTTGTCGGAGTGTTGGAACGAACGGGACACGCTTGGGTCGGTCAAGACATTGGAACCGCAATGGGCGGGAAGGCCGTCGGCGTAAACGTCACCGATGATGCAGTCGAAGTTTTCGCCAAAGCCCAAGCCGTGATTGATTTCACCGCCCCTGCCGCAACGGTCGCTTTCGCAGGCTTAGCCGCGCAAGCCCGTGCCGTGCATGTCATTGGCACAACAGGCTTATCCGAGGATGATTTGAAAGCCATCAATGCAGCCGCCCGTCATGCACCCATCGTGCGTGCTGGCAATATGTCCTTGGGCGTAAACCTGTTGGTGCAGCTGACCAAGAAAGTGGCCGCTGCCTTGGATGATGACTTCGATATTGAAGTGATCGAGGCACACCATAACCAAAAAATCGATGCCCCTTCTGGAACGGCCCTGATGCTAGGCGAAGCAGCGGCTGAAGGCCGCGGCGTGTCACTTTCAGACGTCAGCGACAGCGGGCGCGACGGGATTACAGGCGCGCGCAAACGCGGTGACATCGGCTTTAGTGCCATTCGTGGCGGCGATATCGTGGGCGAACATGACGTCATGTTTGCAGCCGCAGGCGAACGTATCGTGCTGCGTCACCTTGCGACAGACCGCGCGGTCTTTGCACGCGGCGCGCTGAAGGCCGCACTTTGGGGCCAAGACAAAGACCCTGGTGAATACGACATGCTGGATGTTTTGGGGCTGTAGCACCCAAGACTGATCCAAAGCGCATAAAGGCACGTAAAAATAGCATAAACGCCAATATGGATGTCCAATGAAATACGTTGTCCTGTCTATGATTTTAGCAATGACTGCCGCGCCTACGCTGGCGGATGACTATGCTCCCATTAAGGACGAAGATACCTTTGTGTCTCTTGTCCAAGGCAAACAACTGCGCAATTTTCTTTATGGAATCCGACTGAACGTGTTCGAAGAGGGAACAATTACAGGTTCTGCCATTGGGTGGGACATAGAAGGTACGTGGTCGTGGCAAGACGGGTACTTCTGCCGCGAAATGTCATGGGGTGGCGATCCAATCGCCTATAACTGCCAACTTGTAGAAGCACGCGGCGATGACCGCATCCGCTTTACCGTGGATCAGGGCGCTGGCGATTCTGCGTCATTCCGGCTGAACTAAATCAGCCAAGTCCGGCTGACCCGAACCTCAAAATAACAGGCACAATCAGCTCTTCCTCATCCACCAAATGACGATCCAGCAAGCGTTCAAGCTTGCGCAGTTCCTTTTGGAACCTGCCCGCACCTTCATGCAACTTGACTTCATTGTCGCTGCTATGAATGACGCCATTCGCACCGGCCATAAATTCCGACAAAAGACTATCTAGATCTTGATGATCTTTGTCCAAGATATCAAAGCCGCGCTGGATTCGGCGGTCTTTTATGGCCAGCTTGGGGAAATAATATGTGTCTTCGATCGTGTGGTGTTCATGCAAACCGTTCACAAACATACCACCATACTTTGACAGCACACTCGCATACCGCTCTGGGGCTATTTTCTTATCGAGCAATGCCTCAGTCGCGCTGCCCATTTCGCCCATCAAACGGCGGAACATCAAATGACGGTCCAGCCAGAACTTCACCAAACCGTCAAAGCTGGGGTCAAGTTCCCACCCATCACGTGGATAGTCTTCAAGTAAGACGCGCAAAGCGTCAGGTAATTTTTTACGATCTGTAAGTGCGAGATTGCTCATGCTTAGTCGTTCCGGCGACTGTGCCAAACAGCAAGCGGTCCGGTTGCTTGCCAATCCTGCGTCAATGCTTCGATCAAATCGTCGTCGCTTTCAAACCCCACGACAGGCAAACCTGCCCCGAACCCTGCACAAAGCGCAGTCGCCGCTGGGCGTGCCTGCATGCCAAAGCAGTTCGACAAGCCGACACAGTCCTTTGACAGGTTCCCGATCGCCCCAGCGTCATAACCACCATTCGCCTTGCGCCCCCAAATGGCGACATCATCGCGGTCCAAGATCGCATCGGGAAACTGCCGTTCATTGCTCGGTGACGTATCGCGCCAAGCACGCTCCCACGCCTCAAGCGCAAATGGGGTCTCTATTTTTTCCCAGCCACTCGTATCTGCGTCGGCCTGTGGGGGATGCCAAAGCCAAGAGGCTTCAAACAATTTAACTAGCCCAAAACCGGACAGATCGTGCGCGGCAAAAGCGTCTTTGACGCCAAACCCCTCAAGCCCCGCAAAGGGGGCAACGATGTTGGGAACAGGCGCATTTGGCGACGCTAAAGTTACCCAACCATGATAGGGTGGAGGGGGATCGATGGCCCGAAACCCAAACGCGTCGCGCGCATAACGCAGGTCGCGGATGTCCCACATCATAGCGTACCAATCGACGCTGTTGCGGGCCGCCATGAGCACACGGGGATCGGTCATCAGTAGTCCCTTTCGTAGAACAGACCAACACCGGTTTCGCCATCTTGGTTTACGCTGCCTTTGGCGGTGACCGTATCAGTGACATCAAGGTTCAGGTTGATCTCTGTATCGCCTTGGCTAGTGATCGTGACATCCGTGTAGACGTTGTCAGACAAGTATTTGCCCGCGCGCACAGCGGCGTTGCCTTCTTCATCGGTTGTGACGTCGAAATCATCCAACCCGATGCTAGCGCGCAAGCGGTCCAGCGCACCACCGCCCCGTCCTGCAAGCGTGCTAATCGCCGAGGCAAGTTGCACCGCCTGCAACGGACTAATACTTTGTAGGTCACGACCAAAAATAAGCTGCGATAAGACTTCGTCCTGCGGCAACTCCGGAACAGAGATAAAGCTGACCTCGGGGGCGCCTGCAGGCCCTTCAACCACAATGCTGATGACCGTGCCATTGTCGGTCTCAGTTGTGGCAACTAGCCGGATGAAAGGCGCGAAATCACCCTGCAAGCTGGCCACACCTTCGGTCAGATCAAACCGTTGCTGCAAGATGTCGATCCGGCCCCGCACCAGCGAAAAGCGCCCAACAGGGATGACATTGGCAGACGTCCCGCCAATCGTCAGGCTACCGCCCAATTCGGCATCCAAACCACGGCCACGAATGAATATCCGTGACGGGGCGTTGATGACAATATCCAAGGGAAAAGCACGTCCGCTGCCACCGCCGCTGGAGGGTTCACTGCCATCAGACAATAAGCCTGCCCGCCCGAGCGTTTGGCGCACGACGGATGGCGCATTGACGTGGGTCACATCTGGCAGCGCGCCCAGACTACTTATCGACGACGACGGCACTTGCACATCTGTTTGGCCAAGCTCTAGCCGTCCTGCAATGCGTGCCCCGCCCTGCAAAGGTCCGTTCAGGGTTATGGCACCTGAAACTTCGGTGCGATAAAGTTCGGGGTCCTGCAAAACCACGTCATTCAACGCGATAGTAATGTCCGCTTGGTTTGTGCCCGACAAAGCAAGGGGGCCGCTGATCGCAATACCGCCGCCGCCCTCAACACGGGTGCTTAGATCAATTTGTGCCGCCCCATTTCGCAAAGAAATTTGACCGCCAATATCCGTCAACGCTTGACCCAAATTCGGAGCGGCAAGCCGCCCATCCGAAAATGTCACCTGACCACTAAGCGAAGATAACGCGGGCGGACCATTCACATTCAGGTCAAAATTCGCAAGCCCGCTTAGGCGGCGCGGATCAAGGGCGGCATTGGCCAGCGCCAATGGCGCACTGCCATCTACATCAATCGCCAGAACTCCATCCTGCCCAATCTGACCGACGATCGTGGCCCCAAGGCCGCCTGGCCCTGTACCAGTCGCATCAATCCCCCAGTTGCCGGCTTCATCCAATGAAGCGGCACCCGTCGCACGGATGGGGCCGCTTATCTGGTCTGTCAAAACACCCACGTCACGCAAACTGGCGTTAAACCGGCCTTGTCCGAAACCGGCGGCACCGTTCAGCGCGCCAACGATGGACACTTCACGTGTAGAAACCTCTAGAGTGCGCACGCCCAATACACCGTCGACCAGCCCAATCGTGGCATTGACCCGGCCAGTTCCGGCCAAAAGCGGATCAACTGTCGGGTTGCCGATGCCCAAGTCTTCGCTGCGCAAGTTCAGTTGCGTTTCAAAGCGGGTCAGGTCGGGCAGAATGCTGCCCGATGCGGTCAGATCGATTTCTCCGGTGATCTGCTGTCCAACAAGATCAGCGAATGCGGCAAGGCTGTCCACTTGGACAGAAACTTCGCCAGTCACTTCGCGGCTTTGCGCCGCAGATGCGACAACGGCATCGACTGCAATATCGGCACCTGCACCCAAAACCTGCAACTGCGTGGCTGTGGCATCATCAGGTGCGGGCTGCGCTGTCAACGTCAGGGTAATCGGCCCACCCAAACTGGGGTCCAACAACGCGGCATCGTTCAAAAGAAACGCAATATCTGCTGTGTTTGATCCGTCCAATGCAACATCGGCATCGCCCACCAAAGACATTGCAGGCGTGCGTATATCCATGTCACTAATTTGCACACGATCCGCGCCTGCCCGCGCGACACTGGCCGCAAACATGCCCGTTCCGGCCAACAATGGATCAACGCGATCTATGCCTGTCACAAGGTCTTGGGTTCGCCCGGACACGGTCACATCAACCTGTGATGCATCAGTCAAAACCGTGCCGCTGCCTGCTAAAGTGATCGCGCCCGACAAAGGCCGTCCAGCCAATGTGGCATAGCGGCTTAAATCACGCACCCGTGCGGTCAAATCTGCCGTCACAGACTGCGAGGTATCC
>RCNF010001737.1_pt1 | contig 11575 bp, 9 predicted proteins | sample 2041311 | NCBI WGS metagenome assembly RCNF01 (sample SAMN09708228, study PRJNA481090) | Marine sediment metagenome, whole genome shotgun sequencing project. | biome: marine sediment; feature: ocean; material: sediment; isolation source: Sewage treatment plant 2 marine sediment (STP2) ... | reverse complement strand
CCCCGAGCACCCACACGCTCGTCTTCACTTACCTCAACAACCACGACGGAAGCGTCGAACTGCGTCCCTCAGGAGCGGCGGCAAGCTCCAGGATCGAGTACGTGGGCCTCGAGCCGATCTCGTCGACCATCAATGCCACTCACGTCACTTTGAACTTCAGCGGGGTAGGGGAGACGATCACGGTTACCGATCCCGGCGGTGGCATGACCACCGTGGACTCCAATGTGGGCGGAGAGAGCACGACCTTCCTCAACCCCACCACCACTCTCACCGTCAATGCCGGGGGAGGGGTCGACGTCGTCGACGTCAACAGCCTCACCCTGACGGGCAGTACCAGTTTCGTGATCAACGGCGAAGGCGATTCCGACACCCTGGAGGTCAACGGCAATCTTGCCCTCGCTGGCGGCGGGCTCGCGATCCAAACCGAGTCGGTCGTCGTGAACGCGCCCATTTCCTCGATCACGGGCTCACTCTCGGTGGTCTCCGACTCGGTGACGATCACCAACACTCTCGAGTCCGCCGGATCGCTGAGCATCGTCCCGGCTACGGCCGGCACATTCATCGGCCTCGGAGGTGGCGGCGGCACCCTCAACCTGAACGACGGGGAGCTGGGCCTCCTCGCCGACGGCTTCAGCGCGATCACCATCGGCGATGGCACGAGCGGGACCATCGACATCGAGTCGGTGACGTTCACGGACCCGCTGACCATTGTCTCAGGCGGCATGGTCACCGACGGCGCCGGGATTGATGTGACGGCGCCGTCCGTCTCCTTTGTTGCCGAGGTGTCGCCGACCTTGCTCACCATTGACGGCGATTTCGTGCTCGCCACAACCTCGATCTTGACCATCGAGATCGGTGGAGCGAATCCGGGATCTCTTGCCACGGACCACGATCAGGTCACCGTGGACGGTACTGTGGCCATCGAAAACAATGTCGGCCTCCAGTTGGTTTCAAGGGCCGGTTTCATTCCGGCTGGGGGGGAGGGTCTCGTCATCATCGACAACGACGCAACGGATCCGGTCACCGGCGCCTTTGACGGCATGTCCGAGGGTCATATGATCTCGAACTTCCTGGGCTCCGGCTATGACGCCACCCTCACCTACCAGGGCGGTGATGGCAACGATATCGTCGTCGTGGTCGACGTCCCGGTGGGGCTCCAGTCCCTCACCGTTTCCTGATCGGCGTCGGTCGATCACGATAGCTGCCACGTACACACTTCCACATTTGTTGAGCACTCAGATCTTCGTCGCGTAAGGGCCGGGAACCGCGTCACACGTGGAGTCAATCATTACCAGGATCTCCGCGAGCTCAAGGCCTAGGAAGCTCGTATCGCCTGCTTCGCTCGTGTGCTCTCTAGCAATCAACCAACAATTGACTGGCACCACAACAAGCCCACTATCGATCCCAAAGCGCCCCCGGTTGCTTCTGGGAGGCTCGAGACCATCGAGAGAGGGAGTGGGAGCAATTCGCTGTTCAGAGAAACCGCGAATCACGCAGTACGGATTCGTTTCGAGCTATCGACAAGTGTGGAAGTGTTTACGATGGCAACCATCGTCAGCTGTCCGTGTCGTCGGGTTCCTTGGTGTCGATCGCCGCAATCTGAGGTAGTCCGAACTCCACTCTCATCTTGTAGGTGAAGGTGCCGTCGGCGATCCCAAAGCGCTCGATTCCGGCCGCGACATCTCCAACAACCTCGGGCAGGACTGGCTTGCAAGGAAACCTGGCACTCATTTGGCACCCACTATAGGCACCCATCCAATTGCTACTCGCACGCAGGGTCGAAAATGCACGACGCGTCATCACAGTCGACATCTCCGTTGCAGTCGTTGTCCACGAAATCATCACAGATTTCTGCAGAGGGCTCCACGTTCTGAACGCACAGAAGACTTCCGGACAGGCAGGCGGTTGTGCCTTCGGCACAAACTCCGAGCAATCCGGTGTTGCAGCCGGCACCACCTCCGGGATTCCCCTCGTCGGGAATGCCGTCGCAATCGTTGTCGAGACCGTCGCAGATCTCGCTCGTCGGGAAGCTGTCTTGCTCACAGGTCAATGCGCCACCGGTGCACAGCGTCGTACCTGCCGAGCAGATTCCCAGCATGCCGGTGCTACAGCCTGCGCCGCCACCGGGGTTACCCTCGTCAGTTGAGCCGTCGCAGTCGTTGTCGAGACCGTCGCAGATCTCACCTGTCGGGGAACTGGTTTGTTCGCAGATCAACGCGCCACCGGTGCACTGTGTCGTGCCTGCCGCGCAGATTCCCGGCATGCCGGTGTTACATCCTGCGCCGCCACCGGGGTTGCCCTCGTCGATTGAGCCGTCGCAATCGTTGTCGAGACCGTCGCAGATCTCGCCCGTCGGGAAGCTGTCTTGCTCACAGATCAATGCGCCACCGGTGCACTGCGTTGTGCCCGGCGAGCAGATTCCCAGCATGCCGGTCTCACAGCCAACACCGTTGAGAGGATCCTCCGAGCCGTCGGCCGACGTTGGGTCGCAGTCGTTGTCGAAGCCGTCGCAGATATCAGGGAGATCACCGGTCTCGTCATTGCATGATTGAATGCCCCCGGCGCAGGTAAAAACGCCTTCCTCGCAGAGGTCATCGTCGAGACCATCGCAAGGGTCACCAAACCAGAGTTCTCCGACGCCATCGGGGGTGACCGGGTTGCAGTCGTCGTCGAGCGCGTTGCAGATCTCGATGTTGTCGTCGGACTCGTCGCTGCAGACCTGCATTGCGTCCGTGCATTCGAATGCGCCCTCTTCGCACAGATCGGAATCGAGACCGTCGCAGGGGTCTTCGAACCATGGCTCGTCGATGCCGTCACTTGAGGTGGGGTCGCAGTCGTTGTCGAGGAAGTCGCAGAGCTCGGGCTCACCCGGGTTGATGAGCGGGTTGACGGGGTCACAGTCCCCCTGATTCGGTGCATAACCTCCCGGCGGCGGGCAACTGACTGGGATCCCGGCCGTACCTATCGCACCCCAACCATCTCCGTCTGAATCCACATACCAGAGGTTGCTCCACGCGCAGATGGATCCCCATTCAAAATCGTCGGCGAAGATCAAATCCTGGGCGGGGGAGAGACCGGCAACGGCAACGATCGACACAGCAATTAGGGTGGTTTTCCACATTTCATCTTCCCTTTGCCGCGAGGTGCTCGTTATCTCCCTGACCCGTGATTCACCATCGCTCCATTAAATCAGACCGGGTGACCATCTCGCGGCCTATGGTCCGCAGCGACTGTAATTGGTGAACTCCGCTTGGATTGTGTCATGGGTTGCGAATACAGACAAACGCCAGCCGAATGGGTGCCACGTTCACAACAATTGTGAACGTGGCCCCCGTCCATAATAGCTCTGATAATCTGGTGTGGACTTCAGGGGGTTCCTTGGCAGTTTCGACGATCCCTATTCAGTGGCGGTCTTTTTCGCGCCTGGTCTTTGTCGTCGCGGCGTTGATCATGGTGCCGTCTGCAGTGACGTCGGCCCCTGAGAGATCGAATGCCAATAGTGCCAATGCGAGCCCGGTCTTTGGCGATGTTGACGTGCGCCTTTCCACGGGGCACGGGCCGTGGAGTGTCGCAACCGGAGATGTCAACGCGGACGGTGTCCTTGACCTGGCTTCGTCTGATGTGAGCCATGATGAGATTTCGGTTCTACTCGGTTTGGGCGGTGGCGCTTTCGGAGAACGAATCGTCTTCTCACCGGGAGGAGATTCGAGATCGGTGGTGATCACCGATCTCGATGGCAATGGACACGATGACATCGTGGCCGCCGTCGGCTACCCGAGTCAGATTTGGGTACGGAGGGCGGACGGTCAGGGTGGGTTCGGACTACCGTTCGTCTATCCGGTCGAGTCCGCCGCCGTGTCGGTCGCGTCCGGCGACTTCGACGAAAACGGCTATCCGGATTTGGCAGTGTTGAGTACGGGCGGGTTTATCTCGATTCTCCTCGGTACGGGATCCGGCGGGCTGGTGGCGGGGGGCGTCTATCCCGCTCCTGAGTTTCAGTTCTATGGCTTCGTGACAGTGGCGGTTGGCGACATGGACGAAGACGGCTGGTCTGATGTGGTAGCCGCCAACTACGATGCCGTTGGGCCGGTGTCGATCCTCGCTGGAAGCGGGGGCGGGGGCCTGGCCCCGCCTCTGGTCTACGACGGCGCCCCGAGTCTCAGGGGCCTGGCAGTGGCCGATTTCCACGGCGACCAGCACCTCGATGTAGCCGTGGTCAGCCAATCGACTGAATCGCTCCAGCTGTTGCTGGGTGATGGAGAGAGCGGTCTTGCGGCCCGGTCGCGTATTCCGCTGGCGAACAGGCTTACTTCGCGGCTGTGGGTGATTTCAATGAGGATGGTCTGCCCGATACGGTCGTAGCCAATCTATACGAGGTTGAAGCATCGGTGTTTCTGAGCGACGGAGTCGCGGGGTTCGAACCCGAGATTCGTGTGCCGACCGGTTGTTACCCTCGCTCGGTCGCGGTCGCGGACTTTGACTCGGACGACCACTTGGACTTTGTGATGGAAACGGCGCGTTCGAGCTCGGCCAGATAGTGCCTACGGGCGCGTTGCCCACGAGCCTGGATCTCGTAGACCTTGACGGGGACTCGGATCTCGATCTCGTCGTCGCCAACCACTCCAATGCACGGGTGTCGGTGACTCTCAATACCGTATTGAGCCCGGTCGGAATCTTTACCGACGGCTTCGAGATCGGCGACATCTCGGGGTGGTCGGCAACGACACCGTAGGTCCCACGCGCTCGAAGGGTGCCTGCGAAGGTTGCTAAGTGTGGCACCCATCATCTGAGAGTGTTCGATCGACCGGTGTAGATTCTCTCGACCTCGAAGAGCATGGCTCGTTCTTCGTTGTTGATTCGCTGAGGTGCAACTGAGTGGTGAGGATTTCGAAATTCCCAGACGATCTCACCCTGGGGATCGGTTTCCACGGCAATGCTTTCCTCTGTGAACGTTGTCAGGAGGTTCCCATTGTCGAGCAGCTGTGTGGTTCCGCAACAGCGCGAGAATCGATCCGGCGACGGCGACTCCGGTACCGATCGCAGTTCGGTCGATGTCTTCAGGTTGATCATCAGTGCCCTCGATCCGGTCTCGGGGTCCGAGTTGTCGAAGAGAGTCAGAATGCCGCCTGCGGAGAGCCGGGCGTCGTGCTGTTTGGTGGCGACCCCGGTGAGCACCCAGGTCACTTCTCGAGTCGTCGGGCGATAGGCCAGGACGGCATCGATGTGGCGGCTCGAGATAACGAAGTCGCCCTCGTGAATGCCGAGTTCGGATGATGCGTCCGCAGGTTCGACGACCTGGATTGAGTTGCAGTGGAGTGGATCTCCGGGATGACCATGGGAGGATTCCAATAGTTTTGACGCCGGAGAAGACAGCAATCCTTCGAGAATGGACCAGTTTCCGATGGTCTTTCCCTTTGCGTCGATCTCCAGGATCTGATCGTTGAGCACGGGCCCTTCGGCCCGGAGTCGAGAATCGGTGACGAGTGTCCGCGCCAGGACAAAGATGCGACCGTCGTCTGTTTCCCAAAGATCATGGTGAGCGCCGTTGGGAACGATCCACCGGATCTTGGACTCCCTGTCCAGGCGCACAACGCCATAGCCTTCGTGGATCGCCAGAAGGTCTCCGCCGTCGAGCAAGTGCACTTTGCGCCAGAACGGCGGCCAGGGATCCGGCATATGCGGTGGTGTTGGAAGACCGGCGAGCTGATCGGCGTCGATCCCCCACGTGTGAATGATGGCGCCGTCCATGTCCATGAGCACGGCTTCGGAAGCATGAGCCGAGAGGTAGAGGTTGTGGCCGGGCTGTGACCTGGACTCAATGAGCTTGGTCACTCCGTCCCGGTCGAAAAACGTCGAACTCGAATCGATGTAGCCCAGCGCCATGAGCTGCTCGGCTTCCACCAACTGGTTCGATTGGTCGTGACCTCCGGTTTCATCGGCGCACAGAAAAACCGAGAGCGAAACCGACACCAAGAGGTGGATGACGATCGCGGGCGACACACGTAGCGGTGCCAGGCAACGGCGGGCTCTTTGCGTCCAATATATCTTCGCTCTCATCACTCGTCGCGTGCGTCGTAGCGGGCGGCGATCTCCGCGACCATCAGTTGATGATCGACGACTCGGTCCGAGTCGACGTCGGCGATTCCATCCGCGACCGCTTTGACGAATCGGGCACGCTCGGTCAGGAGGTCAAACTCGGCAGGAGACAGAAGAACCCCGGCGGCGCGACCGTTCTGTGTAATGACGATCGGTGCCCCCGTTTCCGAGATTTTCCTGAGTATTTCTGAGGCTTTGGCCTTGAAGTGACTCAACGGCACGATGTCCTCGGCGACCTTGAGATTCGGCATGACGACCTCCATTTAAACGAAATATAGAACGTATAAAGACTGAATTCAAGTCTGAATACGGTTCGCTGTGAGGTTGTGATCAGTGGCACCCATCCATCGGGCGTCGCCACGGTTTACTGGGGTAGCACCAGCTCGGTGCGTCGGTTCTGGGCCCGGTCGGCCTCATCCTCGTTTCCGGTCAGCGGGTAGTCCTCGCCGAAGCCCTGGGTGTGAAGGCGCTTCGCCTCGACATCGTGCGAGGTGAGGAAGTCGGTCACGACCTGGGCGCGTGCGAGGGAGAGCTCCAGGTTGTGCTGGGTACCGCCGGTGGAATCGGTGTGACCGCAGACGTAGATCGGCACCTCGGCGAAGTAGGCATTGAGAATTCGCGCTTGCTCCTCCAGCAGCGGCAGGAGCTCCGGTTTGAGCACCGCCTCATCGACATCAAAGGTGGCGCGAGACGAGTAGTCGAAGATGATGACTCGGTCGAGACCCAGCTCCGCGATCATCTTGGACCGCTCCGTGCCGAACCGGAATAGGACTCGGGCGCGCGTTGGCGACAAGAGCTGCACGCGACGCTCCATGGGCGCCTGGCCGTCAAGATCCGCTTCGATGAACAGCAGCTGCTCCAGGGAGGGCATCTCCACCGAAACCGGCGTCAGCCCGATCTCTTTGCCCTCGTAGGTGACCGGCACCTGCTCGGGATCGGACACCACCTCCACCAGAATGAGGTCTTGAGGTGGTGGAGTGGTGGAGGCGCAGGCAGCAAGAAGGGTCAAGGACAGCGCGAGCAGGACGGTGCTGAGGCCTGTATTCGTGTTCATTCAGAAATCTCCTTGAATGGTAAGGCAATGGCGATTGTCGATTCGACTGGTTGCTGGTCGGCGGCCAGCGCCGGTTCGTACTCGAGCGTTCTGACGGCGGCCGCGGCGATCTCACCACACTCGGCAGGAGACGCGGAAATTACCTTGGCGCTCACCACACTTCCGTCCTCTCCGACGACGACGGACAGGTTGACCACGTGGTCGGCACAAACCAACGGCAGGTTGCCGGGGATCTGAACGCTCGACCCCGCCTTGAGTCGTGCTGCGATCACCGGTCGTCTTGGCGGTGGAGCGGGGATCGCCGCCGTCGTCCCTGGCGTTGGCGTTACCGTCGCTGTAGCCCTTGTGGTGGCTGTAGGAGGCACCGGTGACCAGGTCGTCGTTGCCGGGAGAGATGTGGGCCCGGCGCCGGGGGTAACGGGAGGGACGGCGGTGTCGCCGGCGGACGGAGTGGTGGGAACGATGTTCTGTGTCTCGCGCTCGCCGCCACGCAACGGCCACTCACCAAGGGTCAGTGACACAGCGAGGAGGATGGCCGCTGCGAGCGCGCCGGTCGCCCACGGCCACCAGCGCCGGGTCGGCCGGCCGGCATGGCGCGGTCTCGCGCCGGCGAAATCCATTGGATGAGGGTTGACGCCGGTCGGCCGGGATTGATCGTCCAAGTTTGCTGGCGGCAGGGGGAGGTCGATGCCGTGGGTCGCCGTGGTGCCCCCGGTATCATTGACCCGGCTGTCTCCGACGAAGGGAATGATAGCGTCGCGCATTTCCGCCGCCGAGGCGAAACGATGGTCCGGTTCCCTGGCCAATGCACGCATGATGACCGCAGCAAAACCGGGGTCCAGGTCGGCGCGTTTCTTGATCAGCGATTCCGGATCCTCGGTCACCCGCATGACCACGGACTGCAGCGGATTGTCGGCTGTGAAGTGGTGTCTCCCGGTCAGGGCTTCGTAGAGCGTGACGCCGAGCGAGTAGAGATCGGCGCGGCCGTCCAGCTTTTTCAGGGAAGCCTGCTCTGGGGCCACGTAGGCCGGAGTGCCGAGAATGAGGCCAGTGCTGGTCTTGAGCATGCTGTCCGCCGCCTTGGCGATGCCATAGTCCAGCAGATGCGGGAGTCCGCGAGTGTCGATGATGATGTTGCTCGGTTTGATGTCCCGGTGGATCACTCCACGCTCGTGGCTGTAGTCGAAGGCATCCAGAAGCAACACGGCCAACCGGGCGACCTGTTCCTGGTGCATGACCCCGTTCTTGCGCAGAAACTCCGACAGGGTGGGTCCGGCCACGAACTGCATTGTGTACCAGTAAAGACCGTCGACCTCGCCGGAGTCGTACACCTTGACGATACCGGGGTGGTCCAGTGAGGCAGCCACCCGGGCCTCGTTGGCGAAGCGCTTGCCGAAGTCCTCGTCCGCCGATTCCGCGTCATCGAGCACCTTCAAAGCTTCGGCCCGGTCCAGCTTGAGGTTGTGGACTTTGAAGACGGAAGCAGAACCTCCCCGACCGATGAAGCTCTCGAATTGAAACTGGGCTTCGAGCGCGCGGCGAAGGTGAGCGAGACGTGCCCTAGACAGTCTCATGGACGGCGCCGTGGCTCTGCCGCACAACGCAACCGCGCAGTCTGCAGAAGAGGAAGCGCGAGCAGGTCTTGCCGCGGCCCTTCGATGACCGCGATGACGACCTCACCGGTGAGTCCGGTAAACGCCCTCGTTTGCACCCTCCCACTCCTTTCTGCGTTAGCGTGCAGCCCGGCACCCGGCAGCGAACTGATCTAGTCTACGGTGCCACCTAAACATTTACTACGGTGCCACCCATCTCCATCAGCTGCACGTTGTGAGGTTGTGATCAGTGGCACCCATCCCGGATCTGTGGGGGGCCTGGGCGGGTAACCGCCCGGGTCTACCCGACACCCATCCGATGACGGAATGACGGTTCCGGCACCTCTTCCCGCTTAGGCACCCGGGAAAACGGGCGTGTCATTCTTCCTCGAACTTTACGTCTCTCGGCCCCTGCTGATCTCGGACGATACTTTCAAGCCAATCGAGGCTTTGCTCAACGCCCCACCAACTCGACGGCTCCAAGAAACCGTCGGTGTCGTGATACTCATGTTTGCATTTTCGTTCGCATTCAGTGTTCGGAACGATAGCCCATCCGGAGCCATCTTCGGCAAAGCAAGATTGAGTGTCGGGCGCACAGGCACGCCCCGTGACCGCTTGCAGGTGTTCTTGGTGAGGACGTCGCAGAACAGTATCCCCTTCACCGACAACAACGCGCAGCCTGTTCGAAGGAAGGATACGTGGGCCGACCGGCAGGCCGTCCGTTCCGTGGAGGCACTGCAGGGGGTTTTTGTCCGGAAAGGCTTGATTGTGAAAGCCCATCGCCCAAACAGCTCGGGCGCGCTCATCATGATTGCGGGCCAACATGGCGAGTGCTGCCCCCTGGCTGAATCCAGCGAGGACGATGCCCTTGTCACAGTCAGCGAAAAGTCCGGCACTTTGTCCGTTGATCTTCACGTTGTTGCAAATCAGATGAAGCGCGGATTCTGGTGCTTCTTGATCGTTCGAAGACAGCGAACATCTGGATTTCGCGTCAAGGCTTTCGCAATTGTCGTCTTGACCAAACACCGTAGCAATCGTGTCGTAGTCGACGGCGGCTGCGACAAAACCTCGGCCGGCAGCACGATCAACAATCGCTTGTGCAGTGGGGCTGTCATGGGTCCGGAGCGTACCAATCAGAAAAAGGAAGACAGGATATGTCCCCGGTTCGGAGGGCTGGCGGACATACATCGACCGCCGCACGGGTGCAGCTTGGTCCGAACAACGGTCTGTCCAGGGATTGTAGACACCACTCTTCATCGTGAACGGCTCGCCAAGGGGCGTCGGCACGTCTGTCGAGGCGCCTTCGTCAGGCTCCCCCGGTTCAATCATGACGACGAGGCCATCTTGGGTGGCAAGGTCCGTCTGAAGATAGGCCACCAGTTTCCGGCCGTCTGGACTGAAACTGGAATCTGCTGCAACAACTACCCTTCCTCTGAACGTGGGCAGATCTGGATTGTTGAAATCCGAAATCCGTTTTTTGTCGCTCCCGTCCGCGTTCATACTCCAGTAGTCCGTACCACGAGTTGTGTTTTCCTTGCCCGTCATCCAGAAAATTTTTCCGTTGCCGGGGTTGTAGAGCGCATGCTCGTGCCAGGTTGCACTGTGCGTCAGTTTTTCAAGCGTCTTGAGGTGGAGGTCGTAGTGAAAAATCCGAGTGGATTCAAAGAAGTTTTCACCGCCGTCAAACGCTCCGGTGAAAAGCAGCTTGCGATCGTCTGGAGACATGCCGTGGTTTTCGTAAAAGGACGGGCCCCCGGGTTCAAAATCGAGAATATTGGTGAGCCGTGGCGTGCCGTTGTGAAAGGAAAAATCGGCAACTTTAAGCTTCCAGTTTCCGGCTCCCGTTCCCATGAACCCGGTTTTCTCATACATCTGGCTCCAGGTGAGCTTTGTTCCGTCATGAGAGAAATGCGGATGAAGGACACCTGTGTATTTCGTATCCTCAGTATGTGTGAGTTGAAAGAAACGGTTGGTCCTCACATCGACCAGCCATAAATCACACAGCTGTCCAAAACCCGGTGTCGCGGAAAGATCCCGGCCCCATCCTCCGACAAAATCCTTCTTTTGTGATTGAAAAACAACATAGTTCCCTGAAGGATGCCAGGCCGGCTGTCCGTGGTGCCCGTGAGAAAACGCGCCACTGGTTTCACAGGTCAGACACGTTTCGCTTGATCCGTCAGTCGACACCAAATAGACGTCGTAATAACCGTCCTTCCCTTTGCGATCCATCGCGATCAGGTCTCCTTTTGGCGACCAGTCGAGACGTCCGCCGCTACGACGAAGGACCGTGAGGTTTTTTATATGTCCTCGAGCTGAAGTGGCCGACCCGACAATCTGAGTGATGTGGTCGTCCGTAGACGACTTGCTGACAGGCGAAGAATCAGGAGGCGCCATCCGAAACTGAGGAGAATCGGGTTTGTCGTCACCTTGTTTTTGAAGATGCTCTCCCTGCTGTGGTTCCCGCCGCACCTGCCAGGCTGCGAGGGCGGGGTGGGTTGCGCAAAGGGACAAACAGACCAGTGATGCGAGTGGTGCGTGCCGTCGTTTTTTCACAATGACCCCTCCCAAATCGTACCGCACGCACCGAGGTTAGAGGTGGACCCCGATCTCTGGACAGTTTCGCTGCGATCCTGAAGAAGGAAAGGGCAACTCACTTGAAATAAGCAAGTGTGGAAGTTTGTACGTGGCACCCATCGACGATCTCGATCAGCGGATTGCTCAGGGGACACTAAAGGCCTAATGGTGTGCCTGGCGTGCGCCGAGCAAAGCTCGGGGAAAGGGGAAGAGATGACGTGAGATGAGTCACTCGGAAACTTTCCGAACAGATCCTGCG
>RCNF010002976.1_pt1 | contig 11580 bp, 10 predicted proteins | sample 2041311 | NCBI WGS metagenome assembly RCNF01 (sample SAMN09708228, study PRJNA481090) | Marine sediment metagenome, whole genome shotgun sequencing project. | biome: marine sediment; feature: ocean; material: sediment; isolation source: Sewage treatment plant 2 marine sediment (STP2) ... | reverse complement strand
AACGGCCTTATGAAGATTGTGGGCAAAGTTCTCATCGTCCCCGTAGATCAGGGCCACAGGAACAAGCAGCAATAAATATGCCCGTGGGCGATGGCCGAGGTTTTTACGGGCACGGTTCAAGACCCTGTTTGTTCCGGCTTTAAACAGATCTATTATCAATAGGCAGGAGTTATTCAACATAGTCCTACAAGTTTCATTAGAACATTAAACATAGTCAACAGAATCGTTTAGCTCTCCAAGTCCCAGCCAGTTATGAGGGTTTCTCTAAGGCATTAAAACCTGATACCAGAGGCAAGACGAGAACGGTCCCCAATAGCATAATCGCCGCACCGCCCACAAATACTAGTCTAATATGGAGTATGTCCATGATAAAACCTCCTATAATGGGACCAAAAACCATAGCCAAACTATGCCCCATGGTCACAATGGCTATCACCGAGCCCATAGAATCCATTTTACGACCCACAACAACCGACATTGCCATTATGGAAGGGAGTGCAATACCACCCCCTATGCCGGTAAGTGTGCTGCCTGCAAAGAAGACCCATGGCTGTTGCCCACGACAAAAAAAGATCATGGCACATACTGTAATGAGGCCACCTATGAGGATAAAAGGCCTTTTGTTGAATCTGTCCACCACAAATCCCATGGGCGCCATAAGTACTGCGCTCACAAACACGCTGAGCGTTATGATGAATCCTATCTCCAGGCTTGACATTTTGAACTCAATTCCAGCAAGCAGTGGTGCGAATGCCCAAATCGTTCCAACGCACATTGTATATGTCAGACGAAACAAGAAAAGGCCTAATATGTAGCGGTTACTTAAAAGCCGCCTGTAACGCACAGGAGTCTTGCTTTTAGCAAAGAAAGGCTCTTCCCTCCGTTGGGGAAGGAATACCAAACACAACAGAAATCCCGAAAAGCATACTAATCCCATGGTAAGGAAAGAGGCCTGTATGCTAAAGAGATCTTTCATTATACCCCCTATGATTGGCCCTACACTCAAGCCCCCATAGAGGGACACATTGATCACGCCCATGACTAGGCCTTCCTTGCCCTTAGGTGCAAGCTCGCCCGCATAGGCCTGAGCCACCGGCAAGATCATAGCTGCTGTAATGCCTTGGAAGGAACGGATCAGGATAAGGGAAGACACGTCATTTGAGAACATGTAAGCGAAAGATGCCATGCAGTAGGCCAAGAGCCCCAGTGTGATGAACGGTTTTCTGCCTTTCAAATCAGACAGATGTCCAAAATAAGGCAGAAAGAGCGTTCTAGAGAGGGAGAATGCCGCAAAGATGAGTCCAATTTGGAGACCTGTAGCTCCAAGGCTGTGAGCATAGGAAGGAAGCAACGGGACCACAAGGCCTGCGCCCAGCATGGACGAGAAAATTGCAAAAAAAAGGACGCGTAGAACTGTCCAGTTGATCATGGATGCCCTTTAGAGGCTTGTGAGCCAGAAGACTCAGCACAGGCCTAAGATGCAGGGAAATGGATTATTTGAAACGTTTTTTTGTTGAAATAAATTCTACAAGCAAGTACATATTTTTGAGCAAATGCCAACCATCTCTTTCCGGCAAAGTTTCCAAATGGAGGTCATAAAATGGTTCTTTCGTATGAAAAAAAAGAGAAAACTGCCACGATCACCCTAGACCGCCCCGAGGTTATGAATGCAATCAACCTGGATCTCGCCCGGGAACTCTTCGTGGCATGGACTGACTTCGCTGAAGACCCGGAAATAATGGTCCTCATCATCACAGGAAGTAGTGATAAGGCCTTCTGCGTCGGGGCAGATCTAAAAGAGCGAAACCAAATTGGGAAGGATGTTCACGTCTCCTCCTTCTGGGATTCATCTTTTAAAATGCCCATGCGCGATGCCGAGTGTAACAAACCTATTATCGCGGCCATCAATGGTCACTGCCTTGCAGGCGGATTGGAACTTGCCCTTGTCTGCGATATCCGAATTGCATCAGAAAATGCCACCTTCGGACAACCTGAAATCAATTGGGGGATATTCCCGGGCATGGGAGCCACCCAGCGTTTGCCAAGAGTTCTCCCTTACAATCTGGCAGCCGAGATCCTTTTCACGGGTGAGCGTATCAACGCCCACAGGGCCTTTGAAATCGGCCTGGTCAATCGCGTGGTTCCCCTCCAAGACTTGATGAGAACAGCTCGATCAATAGCGAGGGACATCAGTGAAAAAGCTCCCCTCGCCCTCAGAGCCGCCAAAGAAGCCCTACTCAGAAGTTATGAACTACCACTTAACCAAGGACTGCGAGTAGAGGGCCTTCTCCGCCGTATCGTCGGAGATACAGAAGATGCCCATGAGGGCATGAAGGCCTTCCAGCAAAAGAGAAAACCCCGGTACCGAGGACAGTGAACCCTATGAGGCTGTCTGAGGATGAGATATTTTTTCCAAGATCAAGGAAGGCGAAAATTATAACCACCCCAGTACGATCTGACAGACCTACGGGGCAGGCAGGAATACATTGCAGTATTTCGTATAATTTGAGCCTGTCGAAGCGAAGCGTAGATCCCGCTCATCGGGGACGCAGAGATTGGGGAAAATAGCCATTCTCGGACAGCCTCCTTGGAAGAGTTCCTAACGCTTAATAGGACGTAGGCCAAGAGTGCAACAAGTGCTGGCCAATTCCTCCTCTCCTGCGGTTATGTTGCATTTCCAGCATACGAATCAGGAAATTGCGGGTTTCTGCTGGATCGATGATTTCATTAACGCCGAAAATCCCGGCTGCCTCCCAAGGTTCTGTATTTTTAGCCATTTCACCAAATAACTTCTTAAACTTTTCCGGATCCTCTTCTTTTTTGATATTGTAGACAACATTGATTCCCGGCTCTGGATCCATGAAGCTTATTTCAGCCGTAGGCCAAGCAACAAAGACATCCGAATACTTTCCCCCACCCATGTTCAAGTAGGCTTGGCCGTAAATCTTGCGGATGACCACCGTCAACTTGGGTACTGTGACAAGCGAGAGCGCGTTCATCCAGTTAATGATCTTCCCCGTTATTTTCCTGCGCTCTCCTTCTTTTCCAACCAAAAAGCCAGGTGTATCTACCAGTGTGATAATCGGAAGATTGAAAGAATCGCAGAGTACTAAAAAACTTGTGATCTTTTCACAGCAATCGGCATCAAGTGCACCGGCGCCTTGCAAAGGGTTATTTGCGACAAGCCCGATACTTTGGCCGTCAAGTCTAGCAAAAGCAGTTATACATGGACGCCCGAAGTTCGCTTTCACCTCGAAAAGCTCACCGCCATCAACTATTGCTTTTGCAATCCTTTTAATATCGTACACTCGATTTCGCTGCTCAGGCAGGTACTCCAGGACATGAGGCAATTCCTTGCCCGAACCTTTTGAAACCTCTACTTGAGATGGGACCTCGCCCGATTGAGAGGGGAGATAGCTAAGGAATCTTTTTGCGATATCCATGCATTCTTCCTCGGTTTCTCCCACAGCATCCACCAGACCTGTGCCCTCAGAGTGCAGCTTCCACCCCCCCAGCTCATCAGGTGGCATGTCTTCACCGGTTGCAATTTGGGTCACTTTTGGACTGGAGACGGCCATGACCGCCCCTTTCAACATGACACTGATATCCGACATGGCCGAGTACCAAGAAGAACTTCCATAGCATGGTCCTAAGAGAACAGAAATCAAGGGAGATTCTCTCAGCCGCCGATATTGTAACGGGTTTTGTCCCCCTTGCCCCATCCCCAGGGGCCCCATTGTATCCGGTATGCGGGCCCCTGTGGATTCACTCAGGAATACCAGAGGTAGGCCCTTCTCGCAGGTGAGGGATCGCATGTATTCAATCTTTTTCATATTGGTGGCAGAGCTGGAGGCACCCAGAATGGTCATATCATTAGCTACAGTGCCCACGGGTCTCCCCTCCACGAGGCCGAAACCGATGATCTTCCCATCCGTGGGAGTACGTTCCGCCATACCGGGGATGGCTGAATGTGTAAAGAGCCCTATTTCCTGAAATGTGCCGGGGTCAAAGAAGTAGTCGATCCTCTCCCGAACATTGAGCTTGCCCGCGGTCTTCCGAGCATTTAGCCTTTTTTCTCCACCCATGCCGAGTTGGTGCCTTTTCTTTTCCTGGAAAAGCCTCATTTTTTCATTGTGGGTCATTATCCTTTACCTTTCTGACCGGTACGACTTGAAAACGGCCCTTTTTGCTGCTTCAGGTAAACTCTGGTGTTCCTGCCGGATGTGTTCTTAAGAAAAATCCATGCCTTTTGCTTAAGGACCAGTCAAGGCCCGACAAATCTCAGACCAAGCTGGGAAGCCATGTGCTCAACCACGGAAATATCATGAGAATCAACCCATAGACGATTCCCACCAGGAAAAAGAGCGGGAAAATGGCTCTGATAACGTTATGGGCCGGTTCTTCGGCTATGGCTGCTGCTGTGTATGTCCCAACGCAGACAGGCGGTGTGAGGAGGCCCATGCCCACAAAAGCCGTAAATACGACCATCAGGTGGAGGAGGTCTATCCCGAGGGCCACGGCAATGGGCGCAAAGATGGGCAAAGTCAGGTACATGATGGGGACGACTTCTATGAATGTGCCAAGGATCAATACTACAATGCCGCAGGTTATCATAAACAGAATCGGCGTGACGCCAAGGCCAAGGATCCCGTCAATCAGTTTATGGGGAAATCGAGTGAAGGTCAGCGCTACGGATAGGAACGTTGCGGTTGCAATAATAGCGAAGATCATGGAGGTAATCGCGGCAGTGCTTTTCAAGGCAGTCCAAAGTCCCTTGAGGGTTAGCTCACGGTAGATAAAGAAGCCCACGAGGACAGCCCAGACACCGGCCACCGCCGCAGATTCGGTGGGTGTGAGGAGGCCGCTGTAGATACCACCCAGAATCAGGACCGGCGTCATCAGGGCGGGCCAGGCCGCATAGACACTCTGAAGGAATTTGCGCCAACCGGCGCGCGGGGTTTTTTCCATGTGACGGCATTTAAAAAGGACTACCAGTATGAGTAATCCGCCGAACACAAAGGCAGGCACAATCCCGGCGGCAAAGGCCTCTGCCACATTTGCGCCGGTTATGGCACAAAAGATGATCGCCCCATTGCTGGGAGGGATCAGGACATCCAGGAAACCCGAGCAGGCGGCCAATGCAGCCACAAAGGGCCTGGGGTAACCCTTCTCTACCATAATGGGCACCATGATTGTGCCCACGGCAACGATGGCGGCAAGGATCGAACCGCACAGCGCTCCGAAAAACCCCATGGTCAGGACCATGGCAATACCCAGGCCGCCCCGCCAGTGCCCGACAGCGCTGGTGAAGACATCCACCAGTCGACGGGCCATACCCCCCTCCACCATGACCATCCCTGAAAAGATGAAGAGCGGAATGGCAAGCAGTATATACTTGGTAATCGAGTCAAAGGTAATTTGAGTGAGGAGGCTCCAGGGCAGTTTCAGGGCATTAATAACCACAAGGCTTCCTGAAAGGCCAAAGACCAAGAAGATTGGCACAGAGATGGCGAGAGTGATGACGCCCAGGGCTACAGATAGATATATCACTATGCAGCCTCCTTGACGAGGTTGTTGAGCGTCAACAACTCCTGCAGCAGAAGCTCAACGGCAAACAGGACCAGCAGGCCGAAGCCAACCGGGAAGGCCAGATAGCTTATCCAGACCGGAAAGACCAGCTCGCCCTGGATCTCAAAGCCCATCTGGAAGTAGTATCTGACCGCAATCACTCCTGCAATAAGAAACTGGACGGCCACAGCTACAACTATCGAATAGACAATGATCAAAAGAAGGGAACGCGCCTTACCCTTGAGCCGCTCAGGGAGAATATCCACAGCGATGTGCTTTTTGAGTTTCAAGAGAACACCCATCATCGGAAAGACGATGAAAGGTACAAGGAGACGGGGGATCTCTTCCATGGACGCCCGGCTCTCCCCAAATACGTAACGGCTCACGGCTTCCGAGAAGATGGAAAGAACATCCAACCCGATGATAGCGGCGGCAAAGCCCAAAATGGTTTTTGACAGCACTCCGGTTATTTTTTGGTAGTACCCTAGTACCTTTTCCATAGGACATTTCCCTCACCCGAAGGTCAGGTGCCTCGCCGAGACTGTTTTTAGCGGGCTTCCCGAGAAGCATCTGACCACCGGACAGCCGAACCGCACTAGTTCCTATTCATTACCGGTGAACTTCTTGGCAGCCTCATATAGGGCCGGATCAATCTTCTTGGCTATTTCGGGCCATATTATGGTCTTATCCAACTCTTTCAGCTTCTTGATCTCGGCCTCAGGCAGAGGCGAAACCGTGCCTCCGTGCTTTTCTACTAATTCCTTAAGGATACTGTCTGAAAAGTCCATAACGCTATCTGTAGCCTCTTTGGATATCCTGGGGCCCACGTCATTAAGAACGATGTCCTGGATTTCTTTGGGTAAGGTGTCCCACCACTTGGTGTTTACGGTTATATAAGCGTCTGCATACAGGGTATAAGGGAGTTGGGCGTACTTCAGGTAATCCCACCAGCTGTAAGCCTTAATGGCTGAAGGCACAGTGGAGACAGTGTCGATCATACCGGTCTTGAGTGCCGTGTAGACCTCGGCGGTGCTGACCCCGACATATTTCGTACCAAGGACCTTGAAGGAAGCCTTCTCAGTGGGTATAAGGTAGCGGGCCTTGAGCCCTTTAAAAGCAGCGATCGAGTCCAGTTGCTTGGAAGAGAAGTAACAGCAGGGGCCGACCGGGATGTAGGACAGGATCTTAAAGCCCAACTTCTTCTGGAAGCCCTCCCAGACCTTTTTACCGGCCGGGGTTTTCTCCCAGAAATCCCGCTTTTGCTGGAAGCCGTTGAAAAATCGCTGCAAACCCAACATGTAGAAATTGTTGTCACCCCTCATGAAAAACACGCCGACAACGCCCCCCATCTCAACACTTCCCTGTGACACGGCAGGGAGAATTTGTTTTATGTTGAACAGCTGGCCCGAAGGGAAGACTTCGATGTCTAACCGTCCGTTGGTGGCCTTCTTGCACTCCTCGGCGAACTTGTTGGCCATTATTGCCGACATGTGCTTGGGACCCCAGTGGTAAGAAAGCCGAGCCTTATAGACCTTGCTTTCGGATGCCGATGCCATAAGAACAGATATTACCATCACCAACATAGTTACGACGATAAAACTCACAAATCCGCTTACCTTGAAATGCTTTTTTGATCCTTTCATGTTGCCCCTCCTTTTTGTTGAAAGTGTGTGTGTTTAACTACCTCCAAAACGACCACCCATCGTTTCAATGGACTCGTCGATCCAGAACCTTCCAGAAAGGTTCTTTGAGCGCCCGACGGTTTATTTTGCCGTAAAGATTCTTAGGAACCTCCTTGATAAAATCCACGCTCTTGGGCTTTTTGTAACTGGCAAGATTGTCCTTGCAGAACCCTATGATTTCAGCTTCGGTCAGTTCCATACCTGCTTTGGGGACGACAAAGGCCTTGATTGCCTCACCCCACATATCATCCGGGACACCGATTACGGCCGTTTCAGCCACGCCGGGGTAAGACATGATAACGTCTTCCACCTCTCGGGGATAGATATTAAAACCGCCCGAAATGATCATATCAGACTTGCGGTCCATAAGGTAGACATAACCCTCTTCATCCATCATGCCCATATCGCGTGTATGAAACCAGCCGTCCTTGAATGCCTCGGCTGTCTCAGCAGGCATTTTCCAGTACCCTTTCATTAATTTGTCGGTAAGTATCAGGATCTCACCAGTCTCGCCCGGTTTGACTTCTTTGTCTTCCTCATCCACAATTTTTACCTCAACTCCCATTGCCGGCCGACCGGCTGAAAAAAGCCTCTTCGTCTGTGTCTCTGTTCCATCGATGACGTGATCTTCCGGCCCCAAGAAGGTGATCGGTTGGGCACATTCTGTCATGCCGTAGTTCTGGCGGAAGACCCTCCCAAAGATGCGGATTCCCTCTTTCAGCCTATCCACGGCCATGGGGGCTGTACCGTACCAGATTCTATTAACGCTGCTGAGGTCATAGGAGGAAAGTTTGGGGACCATAAGCACCCGGTAGAGCATGGTAGGGATAAGCAAGAGTGAAGTAACCCGCTCACGTTCTATGGCCTTGAGGATTTCCTCTTCATCAAAGCGGGGTAGGATAATATTTATTGCTCCCCGGCAATAATAGACCATCATCATCAGGCCTGCCGCATGGGTGAGTGGACCAATATTGAGGTTAACCGTATCCGGTCCGATGGGCTGGTCCATGTTCATCAGGATGTTGGTGATCACGTTATAGCCAACACGGAATGGCCAGACACCGCCCTTAGGCCTACCAGTGGTGCCGGAGGTATATTGAATCCGCTCGATGTCTTTGTCGTAGTCCACGTCCAAGTCGGGTATGGTCTCGGGCTGGTCGACCACCAATTCATCATAGGTCAACCGGCCTGGTTGCGATGTGCCAGCCACAATAACGTGTTTGAGGCTTGGAACTGATGGGAAAATCGGCTCCAGGTTGTCGATGAACGCCTCCCCGACAATGACCGCATCTGTCTCGGAATCGTTAAGGACATCCATATGCTCCTTGGCCGAGTGCCGGGCGTTGAGGGAGATGTAGGTCAAACCAGCTCGAGGAATGGCCAGGATAGATGTGGCGCTCTCCAGACTGTTGTTCAGGAGCACGGCCACTTTGTGGCCAGTGGTCATTCCCAGGGCAAGCAGACCGTGGCTGAGGCGGTTAATCCGGACGTCCATCTGGGAGAAGGTTAATCGCCTATCTTTGAAAACAATGGCGGTTCGGTCCCTATAGCGGGTTACCGGCCACATAAATAAGATTCCCGGCTTCATGCTTCAGCACCTCCTTAAGATGCAGTACAGCCCATGAAGTCTAATTCCGCCTCACTCGGATAGAATAGGGCAACTCACTCCGATACTGTGTCTCAACATACTCGATTGGTTGATTCTCTTCGTCAACATACACTGTTCTTACGATAAGGACAGCGTGGCCTTCATTTAGGTCTAAATGTTTGGCTGCTGTATTGTCGGCCTGACCGAGAGAGATGTTCTGAACCCCCTGCACCACCTGAATGCCTGCCAATTTTTCAATCTGCGGAATAAAGGGATTCTCGTTCAGGCTTTCCAGTGGAATCCGAGAGCCAAACCGGAAAGGCAGATAGTAGACCACATATGAAATGGGCTGATCCTGGTACCAACGCACGCCTCTAATCTGAAAAACGAACCGATCTTGAGGGTTCTTGAGCCTGCTCCTAATCTCCTCTGTGTTTGAAACCATTCCAAACTCATGGATTTTGAAGGACATTTTAGAGCCGAAGTGGAAGATATCATTAAGATTCTCTACGGTAGGAGGCTGGGTCTTCCAGGTCTCTCGGCTGTTCACGTAGCAGCCCGAGCCCTTAATACTGTGAATAAAGCCCTCATCAGTCAGCACCGCCTTTGCATTCCGAATGGTTGGTCGGCTTACTCCGTATTTCTTGACCAATTTCTCCTCGGTAGGAAGCAGGCTGTCATATGGCCAGTTTCCGCCCAAGATCTCGTTTCGGATCAGGTTGGCGATCTGATAGTAGAGTGGGAGAGGACCGTCGGTCAGTTTGTCAGATTCCTGTATTCGTCTCGGAACAACCATGTCGTCCTCTTTCTTGGATAATAGCCTGATAATGTCCTACCAATCCTCGACTTCATTCTAAGGAATTCTATACACGCATCATTTTAGAAGTGGGTCCTAATTGCTGGGGCAATATATTATAGGCCTGCTCAACCCAATCACACAGGATGGGTCGAGTTTCACGCGGGTCAATAATGTCTTGTACGCCGAACTTTTCTGCGGTACGGAATGGGGATTGAAGATTATCGTAATATTGTTCCAATTCTCGCCGTCTGGCCTCTGGGTCCTCGGAGGCCTCAATGTCTCTCCTGTAAGCTGCGGACACGCCACCCTCAATGGGCAACGAACCCCAAATTGCTGAAGGCCATGCATAGCGGAGGTTGAGATCGTCTTGTCGCCCATAGGCTGACCCTGCGACGCCAAAGGCCTTGCGAACAATCATGGAGACCCAGGGAACACGGCTCTGGGCGATCGTCTGAAGCGCCCGGACCGCAATTCGAATCGTACCCTCCTTTTCGGCGGGCAGTCCAATGACAACTCCCGGCTGGTCTGTAAAGCTGACAATGGGCAGATGGAAGGTGTCACAGAGGTCAACGAAACGTATGGTTTTCTCAGCAGCTGCAGCGTCCATGCCCCCGCCAAAAAACCTCGTGTCATTGATCATCACACCCACCGGATATCCGTTCAGCCGCCCAAACATAGAGACCACAGAGCGGCCCTGGTACAGGCCAATCTCAAAGAGAGAGCCCCGATCAAAGACCAGGCGCAGCAACTCGCGGGCATCGTAGGTGAGTCTTTTGTTGCGTGGCACAATTGAGAGCAGTTTCTCTTCACGCCTGTTGGGATCGTCATCACACTCCCACCGGGGCGGGAGCTGATAGATATTGGGTGGCAGGTAAGACAGAAACCATCGAATTTGGCGAAAGGCATCTTCCTCGTTTTCGGCCTCATTGTCGACTACCCCGCTTCCCCGGGCGTGAATTTGATAGCCGCCCAGTTCTTCCTTGCTGAACTTCTCACCTGTAGCGGGAGTAACCAGGGGTGGACCGGCAGCAAATACCTGACTGATGCCTTTTACCATGACGGAAAAGTGTGAACCGACCACACGAACCGCCCCTAACCCAGCCACTGAACCCAAGGCCGCACTCGCAACAGGAACCGTGCCGAGCAGGTCAAAGTACTTCCAGGTCCGGTATCCTGGGAGTTTGGTTCCACCCATTTTCTCCAAGAGCTTGATGCTGCCCCCAGCAGTATCGACCAAACGCACGAGGGGGATACGCATTTCCAGGGCCATGGTTTCAGCCCATATCCACTTGTCAGAAATTGTGGCTTCAGAGGATCCACCTCGCACCGTAAAATCCTCAGCTGATACGACTATCCGCCTGCCATTGATCTGGCCGGATCCGATCACCACATTTGCCGGGGTAAAGTCTATGAGTTTTCCCTTCTCGTCGTATTTGGCCGCTCCGGTAAGGGCACCGATTTCGCTAAAAGTTCCTTGATCGAGGATATTATCAACCCGCTCTCGAGCCGTTAACTTGCCGGCTTTGTGGTGACGGGCCACACTCTCGGTCCCGCCCATTTTCTCGGCCAGCTTTCGCCGTAGGATTATTTCGTCAACCTCGCGTTTCCAACTCACAGAACTGATCTCCTTCAATATTTGTCTTTTCTCCTATACAAATCTACACATTGTTTGTCAAGCTATAATTACAAATCATCATTATATTTAATAATCTTCTCAAAATTTCTAAAACCCTTAATCCTTCATTCCCTCAACTCTTCAAACTGGAGTATTCAGTCCTCAATGTGTGTTCGGTATCGGAATCCTCCGTGCGCATTCTGATAGTTATCTGCTAAAAGGGTAAGTTCTCAATTAACCCGGGCTGTATTAGAAAATCCCCCTCAATCCCCCTTTGTAAAAGGGGGAAGCAGTAGGAGTGCCCGTACTTATTGAGATGTTACATTTT
>RCNF010001733.1_pt1 | contig 11584 bp, 12 predicted proteins | sample 2041311 | NCBI WGS metagenome assembly RCNF01 (sample SAMN09708228, study PRJNA481090) | Marine sediment metagenome, whole genome shotgun sequencing project. | biome: marine sediment; feature: ocean; material: sediment; isolation source: Sewage treatment plant 2 marine sediment (STP2) ... | reverse complement strand
AAGTTATTAATATTAATAATGTGGCATATACGAGAACATCAAAAATTAGATAAGGTTATTGCAAAATTACCGTTGCAGGTCGTAAAAAAATACGAACTTTGGAAAAATATCGTTTTTCGACATGGGCCAGATAAATTACGGAAATTTCCTGGTTTTCATTACGAAAAATTAAAAGGAGAGTTTGAAGGACAACGATCATCAAGGCTTAATATTGAATATCGGGTTATTTATTCTATCGAAAAAGAGGTGGTTTCGGTTTATGTCATTGATATAAAACCACATAAATATTAGGGGGTTAAAATAATGAAAATTAAAAAATCGAATTATAAACCAGCAAAACAGCATACGATCTTAACTACCGGAGAAGTAATTAAAATGTTGCGTGAATTAAAAGGATGGACTCAAGAGGAATTATATAAATATTGCTCTATCAATGCAAAAAACATCAGTATGCTTGAAAATGATAAGGTAGAAATCGGGAAAAAAAGGGCGCTGCAACTCGCCACTGCATTTGATGTACATCCTGCCATTATTATGTTTCCCGAATACGAATCAAAAGAAATTCAAAAAGCGGCATAACCTGTCACTAGTGCGGATGCAAAAAGGCGCACCGCACAGTTCAGGCGCCCGCTTCGCAGCCGTCCATCACGCTGAACAAGTTGACTCCGAAGGGTCAAACAAGTTTGCCCCTTTTACGCAACTTATCCGCTGGCCGTTAAACACCTATGAAACCAAATATACAGATTCGAAAAGCCAGACCGGAAGATAATGACGAGGTGACGGCTTTTGCATTTGAGATTATGAGATCCTTAGGCGTTGAACCAGACCCTGAGAATATTGACTACGCTTTGGCCACATTTGGGAAAGAGCGAGAAATCCCTTTAAGTGATTTCGTCGCCGTAGATGGGGAACTACTTGTAGGGTCTGTTATCCTGAAGCCCATCACTCCTTCTATTGCAGAAATGACCGGCTTCTATGTGAGAACTGATTTTCAGGGGCAGGGAGTCGGATATAAGCTAATTAAGACTGCGCTGTCTACTGCTATTGAGACTGGATATGAACAGGTTGTATTGACAACAAACAGGAATATGACAGCGGCGATAAGTCTATATGAATCTTTTGGATGGGTAAGACAGCATATGAAGCCTGACAACGGTGCGGACTACCTCTATTTGTTAAGTTTGCGAAAGAGTGTTTAACAAGCCAGTGCACCGGATTACCATTCCGCTGCGCTCCATGGCAACCTGTGACCGGCAACGTTACCCACATTTTGATATCTGTATCTGGCATTTTGAAGTTGGTTTAAAAGTTGTGATATATTAATTTAGATAACAAATTTAAAATACCCCTTTTCCTCCCTGGATAAAAAAGCCATTACGGATCTCCGACGCCTAAGTCAATATGGGCCGCAGACAGATTCTCAGGTCCTGATCACGTATGAATTGCGACCGGACGGTAAAAAGGCTGTCCGGAATGTTTTTTGTGTTAAGGCGGAACCCGATTGGGTAGACCTAACACTGCGGAACGTGGAGCGGCTAAAATCTTTTTAGGCTTGGATTTTCATGATAAGTTGATATCCATGGAAGGTCGGTTTGGACGGTTTTTTACCTGAAATTTTCCACTATTGGCAGATGGATCGAAAAAATGCTTCCCTTTTTAGGGGCACTTTCGACCGATACCCTGCCGCCATGGGCCTGGACAATGTGTTTGACAATCGCAAGACCGGGACCGGTCCCCCCTAACTGTCGGCTTCTCGCCCTGTCCACACGGTAAAACCGCTCAAAGAGCCGTGTCAGATGCTTCTTGTCAATGCCCTGTCCCTGGTCCCGTACGCTGACAATGATTTCATTATCCTCTTGGGTGGCCTTGACTTCGACCCTACCATCGACATCACTATACTTGATGGTATTCTCAAGCCTTTTAATCACGAGCGTTTTTCGACTATAAAATATGTCTTCCTCAGCTTGGTCGGGATCACAGTCCCTTCCACACGGATCTCTCAGAGATTTAGCCAAACTGACGCCAATGTTTTTTTCATGCCATATCTTCAACAATAATAGCTTTTTTGAGGGTAAGAAAGGGGTGAGGGTGATGGGATTGTGATATACAACTCATTTGAGTTATTATAATCAAGATGGAGGGGCGAAGTTGAAGTATATTGCAATAATAAGGGGGAAAAATACTCATTGTTGAGGTGTGCCTGATGTTCTGGGATCGCTAGATCTAAAAACGCTGAGTACCAAACATTACCCGATGCTCAAGGGATTAAAAGCGCAGTACTTTAAATAAACAGGAAAAAAACTTTGACACCATCAATTGTATACGGTATACAGTATTCAATTGTATTGATGTTATTTTTCCTTATTATTCAATCCATTCTTTAATCAGAAAAGTGTTGGCTGTTTATCTAAAAATATCAACATCTTAACTTCAGATCACTCAAACGTTCTACACCATTTAACTTTATCATATAGGAAATTCCTTTTTTAAGTGGAGACGTCCCGATGGCGGGAATGCATAGAATCGCGAAGCGATTGTATAATGTGTTGACCGGCCAGAAAGGGTATTCCGACTATCATGCTGTAGGGGCGAGATTATGGGTGAGGCAGGAAACTCACAGTTAAAAAATTCTGGTTTTGAGACAATAAAGCCATTGCCTGAAAGAAGATCCCTGGGCCAGGATGTTTACGAGAAACTGAAACAGGCGATCGTCAAGGGGGACCTGCCCCCGGATAGCCGCTTAATTGAAAGCCGCATGGCGAGTGTCATGGGGATCAGCCGCACACCGGTTAGGGAGGCAATCCACAAGCTGGAACGGGAAGGTTTGCTTCGCCACAACCCTTCGGGTGGCTTTTTTGTAGTAGGACTGACCCGATCGGATATTGAGGAGACATTTGGTATCCGCAGTGTGCTGGAAAGCTACGCGGCCAGACTGGCGGCCACACACCACAAGGGGGAGGAAGAACTTGATCCTTTAGAGCAAAAAATCCACAAATACCAACTGCACCTTGACCGGGGAGATTTGAAGGCATTGTTGCGGATCAATACAGAATTTCATGATCTCCTCTATGCCCTGAGTCGCAGTCCAAGACTGATTAAGATGATAAATGACCTCCATGACCATATCTACCGTTTCAGACAGGTCCTCCTAAAGACCGAAGAAAATGCCAGGATAAGTAATGAAGATCATAAATTAATGTTGAAACTTATTTCCAAGCGCAATTTAGACGGTGTTGAAAGCCTGGTCAGGGAACATATTTTAAGGGGACAGGGAATTGTCCTAAATGAATTTGATTTTCAAGGCATGGCATAAAGATTAGAACACAGCTCCATCATAACTTGTAGATCAAGAAGTGGGATAATCAAATGATGGAATATCAGGTGATAGAGAACATAAATGTTTCCTTGAGCTATCACAAACTCTCCCTGGAAATCCCGTCGACTGCCAAGCTTCCCTTACCTGGTCAATTTTACACAATCCGGTGTGGGGAAACGAAAGATCCACTTCTGAGACGACCGTTCAGTATGCATCGGCTGATAAATGGAGGGAAATCGGTTCACCTGGAGATTCTTTACCGGGTCATTGGAAAGGGAACCGAGTGGCTTTCAAGGTGTAAGGCAGGGGAAAAAATTAATGCCATCGGACCTTTGGGCAATGGCTTTATTTTCCAAGAAGATGTTGCAAATGTCATTCTGGTCGCCAGGGGTATAGGGATCGCCCCCCTTTATGGCTTTGCTGAGGATGTGCGCATGAGAAATCAAGGAGCAAGAATCTTCATCTTGATGGGCGCAAGAACAAAAGAGAGACTGTTTTATGAGAAAGAGTGTAAGAAGATTGGACAGGCCTTTTTCTATACGGATGACGGAAGCAAGGGATTTCAGGGTAACGGACCTCAACTGCTCATGCATTTAATGGAGCGCAAGCAATTACCGCAAAGATCCTGCATGTATGCCTGTGGCCCGTCACATATGCTAAGAGACCTAGCTGAAATCTCTGAAAAATTTGATCTACCGGGCCAGGTGGCCTTGGAAGAGCATATGGGGTGTGGATTAGGGGCCTGTCTTTCCTGTGCGTGCCCGCTTAGAGCCAGTTATATCAAGAGAAATAAACACTGGGAAAAGCCTTCTCTACATTGGTCAGAAAATGGAAGCCGGGTTTATTCTCTCATATGCAAGGATGGTCCGATATATGACATTCAAGAGGTGAAATGGGATGAGTGGCTTGCCTGATCTGTCGCTTTGCATTGGCGGAATGCAATTGAAAAACCCTATTATGCCTGCCTCAGGTACCTTTGGATATGGCCAGGAGTATGAAGACTATATTGACCTCAGTCAATTGGGCGCCGTTGTCGTCAAAACGATTACCTTAATGCCCAAAATGGGTAGCCACCCCCATCGATCTACTGAAGTTGCAGCAGGATTTCTGGCGAGTATTGGGCTCCAGAATGTTGGAATTCAGCGTTTTGTTGAAGAAAAGCTTCCCTACTTTGAGAATGTTGACACGTTGCTTATTGTAAGTATTGGCGGGGAAAGGTTAGAAGAATATGTTAAGCTGGCCGAAATTTTAGACCAGCAAAAAAGAGTTGATGCCCTTGAAATGAATATTTCCTGCCCAAACGTTCATAAGGGTGGCATGCATTTTGGCGCAGACCCGGAGGTGACCAGAGACCTGGTGACGCGTGTCAGGGATGTCACCGATAAAACGCTCATTGTCAAACTAACACCACTGGTCGCAGATATTCGTCCCTTCGCGACTATATCCCAGCAGTGCGGCGCTGATGGGGTATCTCTCATCAATGGTCTGCCAGGGATGGCTGTTGACATCAGGACAAGGCGTTCCAAGCTGGGAAGGAACATGTCCGGCGGTCTGGTGGGGCCAGCAATCAAGCCTTTTGCACTGTATCTTGTCCGGCAGGTTTATGAAAGTATAGATATACCGGTCATTGGTATTGGAGGCATCTCATCACCGGAAGATGCGATCGAATTTTTCATTGTCGGTGCATCAGCCATTGAGATTGGGACCTGGAATTTTATAAATCCCAAAATCATGATTGAGGTCATCAATGGGATACAGGATTATATGCTGGCAAACAATATCCAGACCCTTTCGCAACTCATCGGGACCTTCTCCTGATTCTTTTTTGAATTTGAGGTGCTCTCATGGGAAAAATTGTCGTAAAAAGGGGGTTTGTAGATACTCCTGAAGGACAGATTCATTATGCAATGACAGGGCAGGGCAAACCGGTTTTGCTTTTGCACCAGACACCCAGGTCATGGGATGAATACCGTGATGTGCTGCCTATTATTGGAAAGAAATATTGGGCCATTGCAATGGATACCGTTGGGTTTGGTGATTCATATAAACCGGGGGAAAAAGGTTCAATAGAGCAATACGCTCGAGGCGTGATACGCTTCTTGGATGCAATGTCCATTGATCACACATCCATTGTCGGTCACCATACCGGCGGTGTGATTGCCGTGGATGTGGCAGCCTCTTATCCTGAACGTATTGATAAGCTTGTGCTCTCATCGACCCCCTATGTGGATGCCGATGATAGAAAAAGACGAAAGACGCTTCCGCCAATTGATGAGGTCGAATCTAAAGAAGATGGATCGCACTTGACTGAACTTTGGCAGAAAAGGATGCCATTTTATCCAAAAAATCGTCCTGACCTTTTGACACGTTTCGTCACCGATGCCCTTAAAGTCGGAGACCGATCAGAAGAAGGCCATCAAGCGGTGAATATATACAGGATGGAAGAAAAAGTCCCTCTGATTAAGTCCCCAACTCTTGTGGTCGCGGGGACGGAAGATCCATTTTCATTTCCCAGGATGGGGCCCCTTTCACAGAGTATTAAAGGCAGCAAAACCGCCGTTATAGAGGGGGGAATGGTCCCGGCGGTCGATCAAATGCCGAATGATTTTGCCAGGATTGTGATAAATTTCCTGGATGAGACATAACCTGACCCGAAGAGGGCCTCTTCGAGGTAGTTGCACCATGAAACCGAAAAGACACCTTTTTTTTAGTCCGGGAAAATGCACAGGGTGCCGTTTGTGCGAACTGGCCTGCTCCCAGGTCAATACAGGAGAATACAACCCGGACCTGGCCACTATACGCGTGCTGTCACATCCTGACCTTGGATCAAATCTCTTAGCCATTCACAGCGCGTCATGCATCTGCAGGGATGGGTCCGAATCATGTGAGGAGATATGCAATGTGGGCGCTATCCAATTTGTGGATGATGAGGCTGTACCACACATGTTAAAGAAAAGTGGCTGGATGGCAGCACCGGTGATGGACTAATACCTGAATCTTGCACCAACGATCTACTACGGCTTGAAGCGCCTCATTACGATACTTGGTGCAAAATTCAGGTAATAATAGAAAATGAAACCCATGAACGGATATATCGGTAAAATACTCATTATTGACCTTTCCTCTGGCAAGAAAGACATCGTTTCACTGGATGATCGCATGATCAAGGCATATCTGGGTGGGCGGGGGTTTGTGTCACATTGGCTTTATGAAAACCTTCCTGCTGATACACCCCCCCTTTCCGAGGACAACCTGTTAATTTTTTCCTCCGGGCCTTGCAATGGGACAATCGTTCCTTCTTCCTCCAGGGGAAGCGTTGGTTCAAAATCGCCGCTCACGTCGATCACGGGATCGGGTAACACGGGGGCTTCGTTCAGTGTGCAATTAAAAAGGGCAGGATTCGACATGATCGTGCTCAGCGGCAAAGCCAAATGTCCATCCTACTTACTGATTGACGACGGTGACGTCACAGTCGTGGAATGCCAAGATCTGTGGGGAAAAAAGATTTCAGAGACCGTATATGAATTGAGGTCCAGGTACGGTTACCGCAATGTAAGTATGGGTTGTGTGGGTCCGGCCGGTGAAAATCTGATTTCCATTTCCACCATTGTGTTTGACCGTTTTCGAGGTGCTGGAAGAGGCGGTTTGGGGGCCGTTATGGGAAGCAAAAACCTTAAGGCACTTGTTGTCCGAGGTTCGGGAGGAATACGGGCGGCCCACCCTGCTCGGCTTAAAGAAAACGTTTTGCGCTTTATACACACACTGGAAAAAGAACCTTATTATAAGCGTTATAGTCAAGAGGGAACAGCAGTCATTGCTGAATCCATGAATAAAATGGGCAGTAGCCTGGTCAAAAACGGAACCTCGGGATTTTTTGAAGGGATCGAAGGACTTAATCCCGATCATATCAAACAGGAAGTGTTTGTCAGGCAAAAAGCCTGCTTCAGCTGTCCAATGCCCTGCACCCAACAGTACGGCGTTACCAAGGGACCATACAAAGGGGTCTACGGTGAAGGGTCACCAGGGGCATCGGTGGTTATGGGATTTGGCACCCGCTGCGGTGTATCGGACATCAAGGCTACAGCCAAAGCCCATACCCTCACCAACGAATTGGGACTTGATCTGATCTCAACAAACGCCGTACTGGCCTTTGGCATGGAATGCTTCGAAAAGGGTTTGATTAATGATAGAGATACAGGAGGTATCCAACTCAAATTTGGTAACATCAAGGCCCAAATTGACATGATAGAAGGGATCGCGCGCAAACAGGGTTTTGGAAAAACACTGGGGCTGGGGACAAAGAAGGCATCTGAAGTCATAGGCGGGCAAAGTGAACAGTTTGCTCCCCATGTGAAAGGAATGGACATGATGGAGGTTGAACCCAGAGGGATGCCGAGCTGGGGATTGATGTTCGCGGTATCCAGCAGAGGTGCCGACCATGTTCGGGCATACGATGTGTGCCAGATGATGCCTTTTTCGGACAGGGAGTTAATCCATATCGCCGGAACACCCAAAGTGAGAGAGGTATTTGGTCCAGAGGGCAAGGGCCGTTCGGTGGCCTTTTTTGAAAATATTAGAGCTGTGGCAGATTCCATGGAGATTTGCCGGTTTGTGACGAGAGGAAAGCTGGGATTTCCAGAACAACTGGTCGGCATGCTCTGTGATGTCACGGGGTTACCTTTTACCGCTGATGAGCTTTACGCCGTCGGGGAGCGAATCATCAATATTGAAAGACTCTTTAATCTGAGAGAAGGCATGACAAGTGCAGATGATACGCTGCCACCCCGTTATCTGCAGGTACCCCTGAAAGATGGCGCGGCAAAAGGCAAAAAGGTACCATTGAAAGAGATGCTGGCAGAATATTACAGGGTTCGTGATTGGGATATGACGTCCGGTTATCCCAGGAAAGAAAAACTTCGAACCTTGGGGTTATCTGTTGACAGCTTCTTGAACAAAGCAACATCCGAATAGGTGATCTTTTGAGCAACAGTCGTTAATGGATAGTTGCGAAGTTAAAGGGTAGACTTTTCTCTTTGAAAAAACCCCTGTCATTCGGCCCGCCATGGGACGAGGAAAATGGCGAACAAACCGATGAGGGTTCAACTCAAGGAGCTGGGCGTATAGATCATTTTCGATAAGGAGAGAATTCCGTGTACGGCCAACGTGGACGAGTGGGTCTGATTGTCCCCTCAAGCAATACGGTATGCGAGCCTGAAATGGCAACTCTTTGTCCAAAAGGAGTGGTGACATATAGTACAAGGATTATTTTTGAACCCACCATTAGGGGTCTGAAAACCATGAAGGGTCATGTAGAAAGGGCGAGCCTTGAACTTTCTTCGGAAGAAATATGTGATATCATTGCTTTTTGTTGTACAGTCGGAAGCATGGTTGGCGGCCCAAATTATGACCAAGAGATTATTCGGCTTATTGAAGAGAAGGCAGGGGTGCCAGCCATAACAACAACAACCGCCGTGAAGGCCTCTCTAAATGCACTGGGGGTTACTCGTGTTGCCATGGCAACGCCTTACACCTTGGAGATTAACGATCTTGAAAAAGGGCTCGTGGAACGCATGGGTTACGAGGTAACACATATCATCGGGTACCATGAGCATGTGTCACCTGATGACTTCAGAAATGAAATGATCGGCCGACTTTACCCGGAAGCTGCCTTCAATCTGGGATTGAGAGTTACAGGCACGCGTAATGAGGCCATATTCATCAGTTGTACCAATTTCCGGGCCATTGAGATTATCCAGCAGTTGGAAGATAAAACCGGGAAACCTGTAATTTCAAGCAATCAGGCGACCATGTGGCATGCGCTTCAGGTCTTAGGGATCAAAGATCCCATTAAGGGGTGCGGTAGGCTATTTGATTCGGGGAATATGCTCAATAAATAGTGGCGAAGGGAAAACCCCCATGCCAATATTCAGGAGGGAAACATGAGGATCGGGATCGATGTGGGAGGTACCTTTACGGATGTCATCCTTGTGGATGAGAAAACAGGTACGTTCCATTCCACCAAGACGCCAACCACCCATCATGATCTGGCAGAGGGTGTTATAAAGGGGTTGGAAGAGATACTGGATCTTGGAGGGGTTTCAATGGATGATATCGATTATATCATTCACGGAACCACCATTGGAACCAATGCCATTGTGGAGGGAAAGGGGGCGAAGATAGGGCTTATCACAACTGCCGGTTTTGAGGATGTGCTGGAGATAAGGCGTGTGGCCCGACCAAAAGAGGCTGCCTTTGATTTCGGGGCGGATAATCCACCGCCGCTGGTTCCCCGTTATCTACGAAAAGGGATAATTGAGAGGATAAACAGCAAAGGAGAAGAGTTCGTACCATTGGATGAAAACTCGGTCCTTGAGGTGATATTATATTTTAAAGAAAAGGAAGTGGAAGCGATAGTTGTCTCGCTCCTGTTCTCTTTTCTAAATCAGGCCCACGAGAAGAGGGTTGCTGAAATATGTAAACGTGAACTTCCTGAAATACCTGTTTCCCTATCGTCAGAGATCTGCCCTGAATTTCGTGAATATGAAAGAACCTGTACAACCGTGATGAACGGTTATCTGGGTCCGGTCATAGAACAGTATATAGATAACCTCATAAATCGCCTTAAAGAAAAATATGGCAATTTCACCCTGCATATCATGCAGAGCAACGGGGGCACCATGACAGCGGATGTAGCCAAGGACCATTCAGCGCATCTTATAAATTCAGGCCCGGCAGGTGGTGCGATTGCCGCTGCCTTTGTGAGTCGCCTGACAGGCAATGAAATGGCTGTTGGCGCGGATATGGGAGGCACGACCTTTGATATATCCATTATTGATAAGAACCTTCCCAAGACCACCACATGGGGTGGTGTGACAAATTATCCCATCAAACTTCCCATGGTTGATTTAAAAACCATCGGTGCGGGCGGAGGGAGTATTGCGTGGGTGGATGAAGGAGGTGTCTTAAATGTGGGGCCTCAAAGTGCCGGTTCCAGCCCCGGTCCTGCCTGCTATGGTTGGGGAGGCACATCACCTACGGTTTCAGATGCAAACCTGATCCTCGGACGTCTTAATCCTGATTACTTTCTCGGAGGGAGACTGCCGTTATATCCTGACCGTGCAAGGGAGGCGGTCAAGAGAGATGTGGCAGACAAGATGGGTGTTTCCTTAGAAGAGGCGGCTGCGGGTATTATACGTATTGTCAATGCGAATATGGCCAAAGGTATCAGTGGTAACTCGGTGGAAAGAGGTTATGACTTGCGGGAATTTGCCTTGATAACAATGGGCGGGGCCGCCGCCCTTCATGCCGCAGACATTGCAGGGGAATTGAATATGGCCAGAGTCATCGTGCCCCCAATAAGTGGTAACTTTTCTGCCGTAGGTCTTGTGGTGGCGGATATTCAGCATGATTATGTGAGGACATTCGCAAAAAAAGACTATCAAATTGATCCGGCTGAGTTGTTAGGTGCCTTTAAAGAAATTGAGGATGAGGGCATAAGGCAGTTGGTTGAGGAAAAGGTATCCGGGGACAGGATTGAAATAACCTGGTCTGCGGATCTACGTTATGAGGGACAATCATGGGAACTCAATGCCCCCATTGAACCTGTATCTAAAATGGAAAGAGAGGGTATAAAGAGGATCATAAATGACTTCCATGGCCTGCATCAACAGGTCTACTCCTATTCGGAACCTAAAGAAGTGGTGGAGTTCGTTAACCTGAGGGTCAGGGTTAAGGGTAAAAATCCAGCTCTCTCTCTTCCAACCGAGAAGAAAACCGTATTATTAATTGAAGATGATTGGAAGGATATGAGGGATGTCTATTTTGAGAACTTGGGATGGCAAAAAATACCTGTCTATGAGCGGGAACATTTAAACGCGGGGAGCAAGATTAAAGGCCCCTCCCTTATTGAGGAAACAATTTCCACCACCCTGATACCTCCTGAATTTTATGGTATTGTAGACGAATATGGAAACATCATTATTGGGGGAGAAGATGAAGTATAAGGCAGACGCGGTTACAATGCAGGTGATCCGTTATGGACTGGAGGCTGTGGCCGATGACATGGGTTATAACCTGATGCGTATGGGCCGCACGACGATCGTTAAGGAGATCATGGACATAAACTGCGGTGTACTGGATGCAAAGGGAGGAATTTTAGCCCAGGCCCATCTCTGTCCCCTGATGATGTTCAGTCTCCCCACCACTGCTGTTAACATGCTGGATCGGATTAAGAAGTTTGATGAAGGCGATGTGATTATCTGTAATGAT
>RCNF010001732.1_pt1 | contig 11589 bp, 8 predicted proteins | sample 2041311 | NCBI WGS metagenome assembly RCNF01 (sample SAMN09708228, study PRJNA481090) | Marine sediment metagenome, whole genome shotgun sequencing project. | biome: marine sediment; feature: ocean; material: sediment; isolation source: Sewage treatment plant 2 marine sediment (STP2) ... | reverse complement strand
AACCATAACAGCCCAGATCACCATATCCCAGATCATCGCAGTTAATCAGTATTATATTTGGTTTATTGGTGTCTGATGGACCACATCCGGTCAATACAATAAGGAATATAGCCACAAAAAAGACCGAACACTTCATGTAATAATGCCTCCATGAAAAAATAAATACGCCAACATCAATAGCATTCTATAATTAACAATATTGCGATTCTCAGGATTCTGCAAGTCGAAAATCAATCGAATAGAAGTAAATCCTGGAAGGAGTAAAGATAGAGCTTCCGTTAACTATTGGGGGAGGACTCTGAATGATCCCAGCTGCATGCTGGAATCCTGGTTTGTGTGCATGTTCCGGATTTCACACCTCTGTGAACTCCAGATCTCCGCCACAGCCTCTGGAGCTTGTCAGCGAACACCTCTCAGGAGAAGAACCAGGAAAAAGGGACCTCCGATAAGTGACATCACAATGCCTATTGGAAGTTCGGCCGGGCTGATAACCACCCTTGAAAGAGAATCTGCAAGAATGACAAGCAGCATACCTCCGAGTGCTGACGCTGGTACCAGATATCTGTAATCAGATCCGACAAATCTCCTCATAATATGGGGCACCATCAGCCCCACGAAACCGACCGGACCCACAACCCCTACTGTTGATCCTGCAAGAAGAGCGGCGACAGCAAGCAGCAGGTTCCGCTCCACTTTCACCGAAACTCCCCTGGTATGGGCGATATCATCGCCCTGTGAAATCTGGTTCAGGACCCCCGTTCTTGTAAGCACTACAGCTGTTCCCAGGATCACCGGCGGCACTAGGAAGACAGGTTTGCCCCATCCGATAACCGCCATATCACCCATCATCCATCGCACTATCTCCATAATCCTTGAGGCATCACTGAAATACTCGAACATGAGAAGTATCGAGGCACCTACAAGGTTCATGGTGATCCCTGCCAGAAGGAGTGTTGAACCGTAATCTCCCCTCCTGGTCCGGTAAGCCAGAGCGTACACCAGAGCAACCGCAAGCAGAGCTCCAGCTGTTCCCGCAGCTACAAGGCCCATAACCGGTATGATCAGCCCGGAGACGATTACTGAGCCTGCCACCAGCCCTGCTCCCGCAGATATGCCGAGAGTGTATGGTGTTGCCAGGTCGTTCCTGAGCAGGGACTGAAGAACACAGCCTGAAATGGACAGAGCGCTTCCGGTTAGCAGAGCAAGTATAAGCCTGGGCAGCCTGAGTCTCATGATAACCCATTCCGGAGGGTGATCCATGGGACCTGCGAGAAGCGACAGAGCGCCTGCCAGGATTACGGACAAAACCAGCAGGATCCAGAATCTGGAGGATGGACTTGAGACTATTACGTTCTTCATTGTTTCATTTTGGGTACTATAACCCAGGAACGGGTTGCACTGTCATGCGATACAAGAAGATCGACATCGAATACATCCGACAGAATCTCAGTGGTGAAAACATCGGCGGGGTTGCCGAAAGCTCTGGACCTTCCATCTGACAGAACAAGTACTGAATCAAGGTACCTTCCGGAGAGTGCGACTTCGTGTGTGCTGACAAGTACGGCAATTCCTCTGCTGGAGAGTTTTTTAAGCATCAGCCACATGTTAAGCTGATGCCTGAAATCCAGGGATGAGCCCGGTTCATCAAGAAGCAGAAGCTCCGGTTCCTGCGCAAGTGCCGATGCGAGCAGAACCAGGCGTTTCTCTCCACCGGAAAGGTTTGAGAACACTCTGTTCCGCAGATCCCATATATCCGTTTCAAGCATGCATTTCTCAGCCGTTTCAAGATCATCCCCGGAATCCAGAGCCCATCCGTTTCTGTATGGATGTCTGCCCAGGAGAACGGTCTGGGCAACGGTCAATCTGGACTGAGGATTGAAGTTCTGCGGAAGGTAAGACACCATTCTGGCCTGCTGATTAGTCGAAAGAGAAGACAGCCTGTTGCCGCATATGGATATCTCACCGGAATAATCAACTCCGATCTGAAGTATGCTCCGCAGAAGTGTGCTTTTCCCGACTCCGTTCGGGCCGATCAGTCCGCATATCTCGCCCGGTACGATCGAAAGGTTGATATCCGAAAGGACCACATTACTTCCATAACCCGCGCTTAGATTTCTGATACTCAGAGCAGGCACGAACATATCCTTTCAGCTATCAGGCCGATCCTTCCTCCGGGAATCATGATGTACGGCTCAAAGAGACAATGCACCTGATCGGATTCGAACCCCACTTCCATCCAGAAGTTCTTTTCGGAGGTCGTTATTTCCATCGTATCCGTTTTTCCGGGATAAAGACAGATAATGTGGTCTGGAGAAAGGTCAATCACACCTTCCACGGAAATCATAGGCCAGCTGCCGGTTCCCGGAGCGGACATCTCACAGTTGACTGAGGTGAGGAGATCCGCGAAGAAAGTGTTCATTCCTGCAACTGTCATGCTTGACGAACCTCTCTCATGATATATTACTATCATTGCCGAAACGGGAGCTGTGCTCTCCATTTCAGCTGCAAGTGAGTCCAGTTTTTCATGCAGTTCATCCCTGAAATCAGCCGCCTGTGCGCCGTATCTGGCGTCCAGGGAATCAAGTGAGCCCAGGACATCCGCCAGCGTATCGAATCTGTAAGTATAGCAGGGTATTCCAAGAGTTGCAGCCAGTTCCCGAAGCACCGGGTTTTCACCGGATATATGAATTGAAGTAGGGTCCAGTGAGACAATCTGCTCCAGCGATGGGTCAATGTAACCGCCAACCTGAGGTAGATTCCCGGTTTCCTCCGGCCAATCCGAGTATCGGTCTACACCGACTATTCGAGTGCCAAGACCTGAAGCGTACATCAGCTCAACCAGAGACGGACCCAGAACAACAAATCTGTTATCCTCCCGGCTGCCGCTGCCTGTCCCGGAACAGGAGCAGAACAGAATTGCCCATATAACAAGAAAGAGTAAGGTTTTCATAGCGATCCATTTTCGGAAAGTGTAGAAAGCAGCCCGTGTCCCTTGAGTTTGTGGAGAGCTCTGGATTCCAGCTGTCTGACCCTTTCCCTGCTGATACCGAATATTCTGCCGAGTTCCTGCAGAGTACACGGTTCATTATCCAGAAGTCCGAAGCGCAGTGTAATTATAGTCTTCTCCCTGTCCGAAAGTGAAGCAAGCGCTGCATTGATCCTCTCTCTGGTATCGTTATGTACAGCCTCTGCATCAGGCTGCTGAAGACGACTCTCCAGGAAATCGGCTATCGTTGCATCATGCTCTCCATCGGTATGGTCCAGTGACAGCAGGGGTGCGGTAGAGAGGTAAACCTGTTCTATTTCGTTCCTGTCTCTACCCATATATTCCGAAAGCTCATCCAGGGTTGGCTTATGACCGCTTTCCAATGTAAAATCATCGATCGCACTGTTTATCGAAGAATCTTCTTTAAGTACAGATACAGGGAGCCGGACCAGCCTTGAATGCTGGAGCATGGCCTTTATGATGTACTGCCTTATCCACCATACAGCAAAAGTGGACAGTTTGCAGCCACGGCGGTAGTCGAAACGTCTGACAGCCTCCATAAGGCCCTGGCATCCTTCCTGAACAAGGTCCATCTCTTCCATTATGCTGCATGGATAGTACTTCCGCACCATGGAGACCACAAGCCTTAGATTCGCCTCGACGAAACGTTCGAGGATATCAGCGTTTTTCTGAAAGGCTTCCTGGAAGCGTTTAGCAGCGGAAGAATATTCGTGAATTCCGGAACCTCTTTTCACCTCCATAAGATCCAGTTCATTCTGGATGGACGAAAAGGCAGGATGAAGCTCCCAGGCCCGGTAACTGTTCGGCTTGTCAGGTATCAGAAGTGATTCGTGTTTAACAGCCTCCGAGGTGACAGGAACAGTATCGTCTTCCAGAAGATTCATCAGGCTGGTGCGTCGATTGAGGAGCATTCTGCAGTTCTCGATCCCTTCAAACAGTTCACTGCCGATGTTCTCCACGGTATGCCATAGAAGATGAAGATCACGTACTGAATCTCGATTAAGATAACGGCTTTTCATGTTGCCGAGAATCTTCCTCAGTTCAGCTTTCCGGGAATCAGGCAGGCGGCAATTAACAATACCCCAGAAGGACTCGTCTATCATTCTCTTTGCGGGGATATCTCCATTCAGCAGCACCCACAGGGGCTCGAAGAACTGATCACTGCCAAGCTTAATGGAAAGTATGGATTCGAGCATATTGCATCTCACCTTTTCCTGCTCTGTGATCAGATTCTTTTCCTCCTCCGCTGACAAGGGAGAAACCACATCAAGCTCCCGGAAGAAAACTGTACTCGACGAGCAATCACGATTTCTGCGGCAACCGGTAATAGAAACTCCCTTACTTGTAGTATTTCTTTTCTATCTCTTTTATCTCTCGAATCCTGCGCCGCAGTTCCTGAATATCGTCATTGCTGTCAGCCGAATCCAGTTGCGATTTCAGCTGTTTACGCTCCTCCTTAAGTCTGTCCTTTTTTACTGCTTTCATCAGTCTTTCGACGTCCTCTGGTTCAGTCTGTTCCGGATATACCGTTAAGAGTCCGGCGCATATGGAACTGTCATTACCCTCAAGATGCGAAAGCTGAAAACGCTCCATTCCGGAATCGGCCTGTCTTTTTATTTCAATGAATATCCTGGATCCCGATTTACTTTGAAAATCATCTTCTATAATGAAATCAACCAGCGGATTCGATAATCCCTCAGGGGAAAGAAGGATAAGACCCAGTATTCTGCTGTCCCGCCTGTTAAGTTCTGTCTCTTTTAGTTTTCTTTCGGCAGGTTTTCTGATTTTACTGTCCTCTTCACTGATTTCAAGCTCCAGCGTTCTCATGGAATAACCGGTCTGTTCGGATATCACTCTTATCAAAGTCTCTCTGATGACAGGCTCGGTTGCACTGGAAGCGATCTCGACAAGTCTTTTTACAACCTTCACCTTTTTTTCCGAACCCCTTACCGAGGACCAGCCGCCAAGAAGCTCAAGGGCGTATCTGATGGGATCATCAGCTTTTCCAATCAATTCAAGTATTGATTCCCTGCCCATCTCCAGTATGTAATCATCAGGATCCTGCCCTCGCGGAATTGCGATTATTCCGGGGAGGTATCCCTGCTCAAGAATGACTTCAGCTGCTCTTACAGATGCCCTCTGTCCGGATTTATCACCGTCGTAGCAGATGTAAACAGACGAAAGAGCTCCCATCTGACGGGCCTGGGGTGATGTAAGGGCTGTTCCGCAGGTTGCCACCACGCATTCGAATCCAGCGTCTACAAACCGGGCATGATCGAAGTAACCCTCAACGAGAATTATCATATCCAGATCCCGTGCTGCCCGAGCGGCATCTCTGTAACCGTATAGATAATCACCCTTTCTGTAAATGGGTGAATCGGGGCCGTTAAGGTACTTAGGAGCTCCGGTTGCGGATTCCTTAATCAATCTTCCTCCGAAACTTATTATTCTGCCTCGTCGATCGGAGATAGGAAACAGTATTCTACCCCTGAATCTATCGTATATACCGCTGCCCCTGGTGGATCGCACAGCCACACCCGATTCGATAAGCTGACTTTCGGAGTACCCCTTACCTCGGAGATATTCTGTCAGCCCACCTTCATCGGGCGCCCAGCCGATACCGATTTTATCAATAATCCGTTCAGATAGTTTTCGTCCCTCGAGATACTCCCTCGCAGAGGTTCCAGATTTCCCCGGAATCTGTTTCCTGTAATATTTTTGCGACTCGGCAAGTATCTCCCTGAATACATCGGTTCTGGTTGTATCTCTTCCGGTTCTTTCCAGTTTGATGCCGGCTTCGGTTGCCAGTTCCTCTACTGCTTCTGTGAATGAGAAGCTGAGATAATTCATAAGAAATGAGAATATGTCCCCACCGGCCCCGCAACCGAAACAGTGATACATCTGCCTCTCAGGGGAGACGAAGAATGATGGTGTCTTCTCCCGGTGAAAAGGACACAAACCCTTTATGCTTCTCCCTGACCTCTTCAGAGTGACATATCTGCCGATTACCGTGACTATATCACTTGAAGTCCTGACACGTTCGACGGATTCGTTTGAGAAATAACCGCCTGTTCCACTCATAGTGATTTCTTCCCGGCTGTGTTCAGAAATATGATCGTCACTCCCGTTCCTCCCTCAAAGGGTTTCCCCTGCCTGAAGGAGTCTATCCTTCGATCTGCCCGTACTGTATCGACAACAGCCTTCATCAAAATACCTTTTCCCTTGCCATGTATGACATTTATAAAGGGAATACCAGCGACGATTCCATCATCAATCGCACGATCAAGCTCCGCAAGGGCTTCATCGGCGGACATACCTCTTAGATTCAGCTCAGTTTCAGCGGTAACGGGAATGCTCCATCCTGCTGAAGAAGGTTTCTCGTCTGGCGGGTGAACCTTCTGCAGGTCGCATAGTGCTTTTCTCAGTTTAAGATTACCAAGGATAACAGTAGCCTGATCCTTCCCGATATCTTCAACTTTTCCGCACCCGCTCCATCCCTTGACATTAACCCAGTCTCCCGGTTCTATATCCCCTGAGGCATGTTCCATGTCAATAGAGGGTTTCCACTTGTGCTCACTGGATACAGCGGATACTTCCCTGATCTGCGATCTGAGCTCCCTGCGTTCTTCGGGGGATTCGGACTTTGCAAGTCTGGCCAGGAGAGAATCTGCCTTTGAATTCACACTGTGCTCCAGTTCAAGGTAATCCTTCTCGATTTTCCTCTTCTGAATCAGCAGATCGGTTCTGACCCTGTCAAGTTCCGCTTCATCTTTTTCAAGTGATTTTCTGCCATCCTCCCTTTCCCGGGTAAGCTCCTCCAGCTGAAGCCGGATCTCCTTCCTGGTGGAAGTCATTTCCTCAAGCATTCTGTCCAACCGGAATGAATCTCCCGATAACTCCTGGGCTCTTGAGAGAATGGAATCCGGGAAATCCATTCTTCTTGCTATTTCAAGGGTGAAGGAAGATCCAGGAATTCCCGCAACAAAAGTGTAATCCGGTACCAGCGAATCTTTTCGGAAATTCATGCATCCATTGAAAAATCCTGTTTTCCCATGCGCGAAGCTTTTGAGCTGCCCCTGATGTGTTGTAACAATAACCCTGCAGCCTGATTCGGCCAGATGCTCAAGTACAGAGGCAGCCAGAGCAGCCCCCGTGAGAGGGTCTGTCCCGGCAGCAGGTTCATCAATCAGGGCAAGTGAACTTTCGCCGGTCGTATGGAGCATTTCAAGCTGTTCAAGCAGACGGGCGGAATAGGTACTCTGGTGATGAACTATCGATTGCTGGTCTCCAATTGAAACGTACACCCTGCTGAAGAACGGGATGAATGAATCAACATCCACACACGAGCCTATACCGGATTGAGCCATGAAGGCGGCCAGTCCAATAGCTTTGAGAAGTACACTTTTTCCGCCTGCATTCGGGCCGCTCACGATAAGGACCCTCCAGTCGGGAGGGAGTTCAACACTGTTACCGACAACTTCTTTCACTGGTATCAGAGGATGTCTGAGGTTCCGGAGTGAGAGGCTGCCTTCCGGGGGAAAGAACGTTCTGTGTTCACGGTGATAGGAAGCCCTGGCGAAAACTGCGTCAAGGAAAGATGATGCTTCAAGACACTCCTTCAGGCTGTCCAGATGCTCCCTTACCTCAAGTGAAGCTTCCTTCAGTATCCTCCTCTTCTCGTAATCAAGATCCAGTGAGGCTTCCCTCATGGCATTGCCGTCTTCGACAAGTTCCGAGGGTTCAATGAATATTGTCTCACCGCTTTCGGACCGGTCATGAACGATTCCGCGGACATCGCTTTTCCTTGAGGAGATAACGGGCAGAACATACCTTCCATCTCTTAACGTAGGAGGGATATCTCTGAGTAGATTTCTACCCGAAAGTGCAGTTGAAATGTTAGCTATTCTCTTTGACAATTTCCTCTTGAGTCTGTCTACCTGTTTGAACAATCGAGACAGTTCCCTGGATGCATCCGGGGAGAGATCACCATCGGGAGTGGTTATCGAAATGAGTCTGTCCGAAAGTTTCGCAAGCCTGGGTATACGTTCAAGATGCTTATCCAGAGCTGAATAATCAACACTGGCGGAGTCTACGGACTCGTGGAATCGATCCATTCCGGCCAGTATTGAACCAACAGTTCTCAGTTGCTTCGGGTCAAGTAATATTGCGCCATCATCAAGGTGGCTGCATATATCTCGAAGGCTGTCGCTGCCTCCTGCTGGAACCCTGATGTCGTTATCGAGAAGTGCCGATGCGGCTTCGGTCTCACGTCTGCGCTCGCTGGCCTCTTCCAGTGTCCAGCCAGGGGTAAGAGACATGACCTTCTCGCTTCCCATACTGCTCCCGGTTCTGGCGGCGATATCCTCAAGGATCTTGCAAAATTCTAATCGCGCATGGGAACTGGTCATGGTAAGAATTTCCTGCAGCAACTATGATGAGGGTAAGAAATGTTCTGATTCACCAAGCTCCTTCAGTACTTTTTTCTCCTTCCTTGAAAGCTTTTCCGGGATGTAAACATCGGCGATCACTACAATATTGCCTCTGCCGAAACCCTTCAGTTTTCTGATACCTTTTCTTTTCAGAACAAGCCTCTCTCCCGGCTGCACTCCCGGAGGAATGGTAATATTCATGGTTCCTTCCTCGACAGCGGGAATAATGATCTCAGTACCCAGTGCCGCATCGGGAAAGGATATCCTGGTTCTGTAGATCAGGTCGTAATCCACGCGCTGGTATTCTCCATAATCGATGTTCATTATTCTTAGAATAAGATCCCCGGGGTGTCCATCATTTCCAGGGAAATGCCCCTGTCCCCTGAGCCTTATAAAGTGCCCCTCGGAAACACCCGCAGGAAAATCTACAGAGATCTTTCTTTCTCTGGATTCAAGCCTGGACCCGAGGCAGCCGGAACATTCTTTTACTGGCAGACTGCCCCTGCCTCTGCAGTCGGGGCATACCGAAACCGACTGCATAGCTCCGAGGAGAGTTCTTCTGACAGTTCTGATCCTTCCCTGTCCACCGCACCTCTCGCACTGTTTCATTCCTTCCCGGGGATCCGCTCCGGTTCCATCGCAAACGCTGCAATGCTCATTTCTGCAGACCGTTATCTCCCGGGAGCAGCCAAGAGTAACTTCTTCAAGGTTCAGCTCAATATCAATTACTGCATCCTCGCCAGAGGAAGCTTCCCTTTGACGGCCGAATCCGAAAATATCCTGGAAAGCCCGAAGGGCATCGTCCATTCCAAATCCACCGAAGAAGTCCGACATGTCTGGCATTCCATCAGCCGAGCCTGTTCTGTCGAATCTATCTTTCGTGCCTGGATCACTCAGAATTTCGTAAGCCTGGGTAATCTCCTTGAATTTCTCCTCGGCAGCCCTGTCTCCGGGATTCCGATCAGGGTGATATTTCAGTGCAAGCTTCCTGTAAGCGCTTTTGATCGTAGCATGATCAGCGTCCCGTTCAACACCAAGAACGCCGTATGGATTACTGCTCATGGAATCACATCCGTAATATGGTTCATATAATAAAATTCATCTATTTTCGAAGCAGAAATATAGTATGGAAATGCTTATGATGGAAAAACAACATACATCTATTACAATTCATCGGAAGCGGAGCGGTCAGTCCATGCCCTCTTTCTGACCCAGCGATTCTAACTAACTCGAGTCATCTTTTTCATCAAGGGTATCTGTCATTTTCAGTATATTCCGCGCGGTGTGCAGGACCATGGCAAGATCCTTCTTTGCACGTTCTAGAGAAGCTATGTCATTACTGTCACGGGCGGTTCTCAATTCATCAAGGGCTGATTTAAGCTCTGCCTGCGATTCTCCGTCAAGCTTCTCCTTGTTTGTATTAATCAGCTTTGATGCCTCGTATATTAACTGATCGGCAACGTTCCGCTCCTCTATCAGATTGGTTCTGTCACGGTCTGATTCCCGGTACTGCCTTGCATCCCGAATAAGCTCCCGGACATCATCATCTGAAAGTCCGCCGCTGGGGTTAACCTTCAGCTCCTGATGCTTTCCGGTAACCGCATCCTTGGCGTTTACAAACAGTATCCCATTGGCGTCGATCGAGAATGCCACTTCTATCCTGGGAACACCCCTGGGCGCAGGTCTGATGCCGACAAGCTCGAACCTTGCCAGGCTCCTGTTATCTTCGGTGAGTTCCCGTTCTCCCTGAAGAACGTGAATTCCCACTATCTGCTGATTATCAACCGCAGTGGTGAACATCTTGCTTCTCTTGATTGGAAGAGGACTGTTCTTCGCGATTATGGGTGCCATAACGCCGCCGAGAGTCTCGACACCCAGTGTAAGTGAAGTTACATCAAGAAGCACAAGATCCTTCCTCTGTCCTGTAACTACGGATCCGGCTATTGCGGCCCCCATTGCAACTACCTCGTCAGGATTTACACTGTGAACAGGTTCCTGATGAAAGGCTTCCGCAACAAGTGTCCTGAGCATTGGTATCCTGGTTGACCCGCCGACAAGAACAACCGTCTCGAGGTCTTCATGCGTAAGGCCGGCATCCTTCAGAACCTGCTCGCAGAGAGGCCGTGTGCTTTCAACCAGATCCTTGATGAGCCCTTCGAACAGACCGCGGGTAATCAGCATTTCAAGATGAACAGGTCCCTGATCGCCCGAGGCAATGAAGGGAAGGTTAATCGAAGTTTCAAGTGCAGCAGAAAGTTCACACTTGGCTCTTTCAGCTGCTTCACGAACCCTCTGAGGGGCTACGGGATCATCTCTTAAGCTAATGCCCTTATCCCGCTCGAATTCTTTCATGATCCATTCAACCAGCAGCGCGTCAAAATCGTCCCCGCCAAGCTGAGTATTTCCAGTTGTGGCTTTGACTTCAAATATGCCATTCACTACCTGAAGAACGCTTATGTCAAATGTACCGCCTCCGAAATCGAATACGGCTATCTTTCTCCGTTCGACTGCGTCGGTAAAGGCAAGAGCAGCAGCGGTAGGCTCGTTAAGTACACGCTTTACATTCAGGCCGGCAATGGTGCAAGCGTCCTTTGTTGCCTTTCTCTGTACCTCATTGAAATGTGCGGGTACCGTAACAACGACATCGGTGACTTCCTCCCCGAGATATTCCTCAGCCCTGTATTTCATTTTCTGAAGGATCATCGAGGAAATCTCCTGTGGAGTGAATGTTCTGCCGTCTCCTATCCTAACGACAGCGTCCCCCTTATTATTGGGAACGATGTCGTAGCATACATTGAATATTCCCTTGTTGAGTTCTTCGTACTTTCTTCCCATAAGCCTTTTAACACTTGTTATGGTCTCTTTGGGGTTAGTTATCGCCTGCCTTTTGGCAACAATGCCTACAAGTCTGTCTCCTGCAGGTGTGAACGCAACAACAGAAGGCATGACTCTTGGGCCTTCTCCGGTTTGAATAACAATGGCGTTTCCACCTTCACTTATTGACATGCAAGAGTTAGTTGTTCCCAGGTCAATACCAATTGTACAGCCCAAAATCCCTCCTTAAATGCACTTTATTCCTATTTTTGAAGTGCTGCATCATAGTCAGAATCACCTGAACAGGATAACTGAATACTCCGTAGAATAATGCAAGTC
>RCNF010002166.1_pt1 | contig 11592 bp, 10 predicted proteins | sample 2041311 | NCBI WGS metagenome assembly RCNF01 (sample SAMN09708228, study PRJNA481090) | Marine sediment metagenome, whole genome shotgun sequencing project. | biome: marine sediment; feature: ocean; material: sediment; isolation source: Sewage treatment plant 2 marine sediment (STP2) ... | reverse complement strand
GGCGGTGAGGAATCACTCGCGAAGGGTGTTCATGCTCGCCCTTGTGCCGTGGCGGCAATCCGAGACGCCCCCTCGATACTCCGCGGAGGAAGTGGAGCGCGCCGCCGAGGAGACCAAGCTGGCGCTGGCGTATGTTGGCGGCATCGCCCGTTACGCCCAGCGACAGGCGCGACACAAGGTTCTGTCGGACGACGCCGTTTCAGGGACCTTGCGCAAAATCTCGCGTTCGATCGAATGGACCGGCGCTGCGGTGAGCTCAGCGCCTGCGACAACCAAACTACCGAAGAGAATCGATGAAGGGAGTTCGTGATGAGAAAGACGATGGTGATGTTCGGAGCGTGTGTCCTGGCCCTCAGCGGCGTCGCCGCGGCCCAGACAGGCGCCGCCCACCCGGGATATTTTGCGATCGAGGACATGGGTGTTCTCGCCAAGGATGACCTCGAAGTGGATGTCAATGTGGAAGGTGACCCGAGAGCATTAGCTGCCTATGCAAAGGAGGATCAGGGTTTCCACGAATACATAATGGAGATTGCTGGCGGTGAAGTCTTCTCCAGGGTGTTCAAAGCATATGCTATCGTAACCTTTACCTACCATGCAGATCTTCCTGGCGGATTCGTCAGGCACCCGAGAGAGACAATCCAGGAACATTTGGACATGATTGAAGCCATTTGTAATCGGGATGGAGATAAGGCAGAAGCGCTCGTGCGTCGCCACATGAGGCTGGGGAGCGAGAAATTCATCAAAGAACTTGAAAAGGAGGAGCAAATGAAAACCTAAGTGACTTATTTGGAGGTGGCAATGATCGGTCTCAAAGAATCATGCCATTTAAACATGATGGTAGTCGGATGGATCATAGTTTATTTCACCAAAAACAACAAAGGAGGTCTTCTTATGAAACAATCAAGACATTTTGCGGTTAAGGTTTCACTTTTTTTGGCCACAATTCTTCTCGTATCATTTGCGACCACACAGATTTATGCTGCTGATTATAAGCTTCGGATCGCCTGCAGTCATAAGCCGGTGAGCCCGTGGGTCCAGGCAGCACAGTATTTCGAAAAGGAGCTTGAGGCGCTCACAGGCGGTCGCATCGATGTATCCGTACATCACAGTGCAACCCTGGGTAATACGCGTGAAGTCTGTGAAATGGTCAGAAACAACACGTTGGAAGCCGCTATTCCAGGATCCGCTCAGCTTTCGACCTATACTCCCGAAATTGGCCTGACCGTGCTCGCCTACATCTTTAAGAGTGATGCCAGCATGTTCGGCGTCCTTGACGGTCCCATCGGGGATTTTATCGAAAGCAGATTGGCCGAGGCCAATTTTCACAATCTGGGCTGGTACAAGAATGGCTTCCGAAGTGTAACCAACGACAAGAGGGCCATCCAAAAACTTGAAGATTTAAATGGACTCAAACTTCGAGTATTGCCCAGCCCCAGTGTTATGGCGTTTTTTAAAGAAGTGGGTGTCAATCCCATGCACATTGACTGGGCTGAATTGTTCGAGGCGATGAAAAAAGGAGTCGTTGAAGGTCAGGAAAACCCGCCCTTCTTTGTCTGGCTCGGCAAGGTATATGAGATGAACAAGTATTATTCGTTTACCAAGCACATGAATGAGCCTGGCATTTTTGTATTGAGCAAAAAGTACTATGATAAGCTACCGGAGGATCTCCGTCTGATGGTCGATGTGGCTGCAAAAAAGGCCGAGATGTGGCAACGGGCCAAGATGACGGAGGCGAATGCGGAGTGCCTCAAGAGATTGAAGAAAGCAGGGATGCAGATCAACGAGATCCCCGATTCAGAACTCGACCGGTTCCGGAAAGTGACCTATGAAAAGGTTTTTCCGACAGTTATTAAAAACAAGGATTTAGGTCCCAATACAAAAGAACTTATTGATATGACTATTTGGGCACAGCAATAGCGGAAAAGCCAATTTTACTGTTTGAACAGGCAGCCCATCTCCTTTATCGAGGGATGGGCTGCTGGATTATATGCAAACCCTGTCAGAATAAGCCTAATATAAAAAAGTGCATTCGGGCAAACATGGTGCTTGAAAATCTTCGGAAGGCTATACGGTTCGTTGCCATAGCATGCTGTGGGGCGCTGATCCTCTCGGTCTTTGTAAATGTTATCCTGCGTTATGTATTCAACTCCGGGTTGCCGTTTGGCGAGGACTTAACCCGCTACCTCATGGTTGTGGTGGTCTTTTTTGCAGCCAGTCTGGCTTTGGATTCGAAAAGACACATCAGCATAAACCTATTCGTTCGCAAGCTCAGCCGGTACAATCAGTTGCGCCTGGAGTTATTATTTCAGATTGGTGTATTGGGATTTTTAGTCCTCCTCATGATTTATGGATCCATCCTGCTCCCCAACCAGTGGACGGCCTACATCCCAACCATGAGGCAGGTATCGATGTTCTGGTTTTATCTCAGCATCCCGGTGGGTTGTATGTTAATGGGGATCTTTCTAATCAGAAACCTTATTTACACGCTTAAGGAGTTGAACCAGGAACGTAGATCCAGAACGAAAGCGAGTGAAAAAAATTCAATCTGGAGCATCGGATTCATCGTTGTTTCTTTAGCCGGCTTGATCGTTTCCATTATTTCCCATTATTCAGGCTCTACCAGCGCGGTTTTTTTCGTTCTCCTTTCATGCTTTGCGTTCACTGTTTCGATCGGAATGCCGGTTGCTTTTAGTTTGGGAGTTACCGGGATCACCTGTTTCCTCATATCCAACGATCTGCCCATGTTGGCCGTTCCAACATTGGTTTTCGGCGGTATCAGTCCCTTTGCCCTGATGGCCATAACAGCGTTCATCTTGACCGGACTTCTGGTTGAAAAGAGTGGAGTGGTCCAAGATCTGGTCAATTTTTCCGACTCCTTGGTAGGGCAATTTCCCGGCGGCCTGGCCCATACGAATATCGTGGCCAGCATGTTTTTTGCCGGTGTCTCCGGGGCCGCATTGGCAGACACGGCAGCCATCGGATCTATGATAATTCCGGCAATGATAAAAAACGGCTACGACCGTAAATTCAGCGCGGTCATAACGGCGTCATCGTCCGTTGTCGGGCCGATTATCCCTCCCAGTGTAGGGATGATTATATATGCCTATGCGGCACCCGGGGACGTCTCTATCGGGGGCCTCTTCTTGTGCGGTGCTATTCCGGGGATTCTCCTGGGGTTGGCCATGATGGTCCTCACCCATTTCTATGCCATTCGTCGCAACTATCCTGTCAATAAGGCGGGGTTCGATTTAAAGCAGGTGTTTGTTCGAGGGTTCAGGGCCGTTTGGGGACTTCTGTTCCCCATTATTATTTTGTTAGGCATTATGGGGGGTGTCTTCACGCCAACCGAAGCCGGCGCCATCGCCGCTGTCTATGGATTATTTGTAGGCTTTGTGATCAAAAGGCGGCTTACATGGAAACTGCTTAAAGATTGTCTTCTTGAGTGTTCGATCATGAGTGCCGTGATTTTTTTAGTCCTTGGCTGCGCCAAAGTCATAACCTATACCCTCTCGATTTATCAGGCACCGGAAGCAATCACCGCCTTCCTACAAGACCTTACCGCTAATCGGTATCTTTTTCTGTTTCTTGTATTGACCGCCCTGTTAATTATCGGATTTGTGCTTGAGGGGGTAGCCACCATGATTATGTTAGTCCCTGTTTTTGCGCCGGCTGCCACTGCCTACGGGATCGATCCGCACCATTTTGGCCTCCTCGTTGTTATGATCGTGCAACTCGCGTTGCTGACGCCACCCGTTGCTCTGGGTCTGTTCATTGCCTGCAATTTGGCTCAGACAACAATCGAGGAAGTCATGAATGACGTCTGGCCTTTCCTGGCTTTAATCTATGGCATGATTTTAATTATAGCCATTTTCCCGGAATTTACCTTATGGCTCCCTAAAATTATGGGATATATCAATTAAAGAATCCATAGGAGCACGAGGGAGATCGGTAACAAAAAAACTTAGAATCTCTCAAGGAGGTTTTCAATGGTCAAAAAAATAGGTTTTGTACATACCGGTGTGGCGATCGCAGACATGTTTAAACCGATGATTGCCGATCGCTTGCCTGGAGTATCGACATTCCACATCGTGGACGACAGCCTGATACAGGATTTGCTTAAGGAAGAGAAGTTTACACCTTCGATATTAAAACGTTTATGCAACCAGATTCAGTTGGCCGAAGAAGCCGGTGCCGATATGATCATGGTCACATGCTCCAGCATAGCACCCGGTGTAGATGTAGCCCGGAAGATGGTGAAGGTTCCGGTGATGAAAGTTGATGAGCCGATGGCTGAAAAGGCAGTATCTTTATCCGATAACATCGGGGTGATGGCAACCGCTAAAACAACCATGGCCCCCAGTGTTAACCTCGTTAAAGAAAAAGCGACTGAAGCCAAAAAGCAGGTAACAATCCATCAAACACTCAGTTCAGACGCATTTGACTGTTTTTTACGGGGCGACATGGAAACCCACGACCGCATTGTTAAGGATGCTGCGAAGGAATTAAAAGGCAAGGTCGGTGTTATTGTTCTGGCACAGGCGTCTATGGGCCATTTGGCAGAAGCCATTCAGGATATTACCGGTGTGCCGGTACTCAAAAGCCCGCCACTGGCAATGGACGCATTGGTGGATAAGGTCAAGGCATAGGAAATCACTTTGATGGCAGAAGCAGGAATGGCACCCAGGAGGCTGGGTTATGTGCCGAATAAAAAGAGAACAGACTGAAAACGAATAGTCTTTCGCAGAAGGGAAAAAGACCCATTGATGGACCCTGTAATATCAATTAATACGCTGGCCTTTGAGGGATATGATCTGATGACCGCCCTTACGGAAACAGCAAAAATTGGTGCCAGCCACGTTGAGTTGGGCTTTACACGGGGGTTTACTGAAGGATTGACTGAGGCCCATTTTAGCGAGGCATCCGCACAGAAAATCAATCGTCTTTTATCTGATTTGGGTTTATCCAGTATCGCGTTATCGGCCCATATCGATCTCACAACTAAAGATGCCGTTGATGAGATTAAAAGGAGAATTGATTTTGGAAAAAGACTGGGGGCAAAGGTAGTCAATACAAAAGTTGGAGCGAGATCTGGTCGTAAAAAATTTGAGAAAAATATTGAATCCATAGCGAATTATGCCGGGTCGATGAATATGATCATCGGATTGGAGAATCCGGCCGAAGGAACAGACCAGATCATAGAGTCCGGCAAGACCGGCGCCGACGTGGTTAAGATAATTGGCAGTGATTTTATAAAATTGAACTATGATTTTGGCAATTCATATACCTATTCGAAAGGGAAGGTTAACCCGGCATTAGATTATAAGGAGGCCTTGCCCTATGCTTGCTATTTGCATCTAAAAGATATGAAGAAAGTGGATGACGGCTGGGAGTTTTCTCAAATCGGGGAAGGCGTTATAAACTACGATACCATATTCAAAGAGCTGGTTGAAGAAAAAGGATTGCTTCCCTTGAGCATTGAACATCTGTTTATGTATAGTGCTTCGGAAGATTTTATCGTAAAGCGATTGAAGCATCCGCCGACCCTCTCCCATATCAGCACGAGCCTTAGAAATTCAATCGATTATGTAAATAGGGTTATCGAAAAGTTCAGATAGTATTTATCAGACAGAGGAATAAATACTTCATCCACCCAAAGACCCTTGAGGCTTCTATGAGGTCCTATTGTTACCCAGGATATTGATTGTGTTTCTTCTGCTGGTTAATTGATTTTCTTAATTTCTTAAGACCGCTTTATTACTACATAATAAATCATCGCATCAGTCACCTGCGGGGGCTTTGAAATGGCAAGGGGTCTGACAAACGCTTAAAGATAGGTGTCCCTTAATGCCTCAACATCATATAGAGGGGTCCCCATTGGGCAACGCAACGCTCGGCTCTCGAATCTTGAAAAGTAAGCTCTTTTCTCTTTTACCGCCTGAATGGCCACAGGAACTCTTTCCCGACATTCAAAGAGAAGTCCAGATTGGTGAACGCAAAGTCGTTGTTCTGGATGACGATCCTACGGGAACGCAAACTGTTCACGGGATACCGGTCCTCACAACATGGACTGTCGAAGCATTAGAGCAAGAATTTGATCGCAAAACGACGGCCTTTTACATCCTGACCAACTCCCGGAGCCTGCCCCTGACTGAAGCAAAAAAACTCAACAAGGAAATTGGTCACAATCTGAAAGCGGTTTCCCAATCCAAAGGTCGCGAATTTGTCATCATAAGTCGCAGTGATTCCACGCTAAGGGGACATTTCCCCGGGGAGGTTGAAGCACTGGCCCAAGCGTTAAAGGAAGTATTTGATGGTTGGCTGATTATCCCATTTTTTCTGGAAGGCGGTCGATACACCATAAACGATATTCATTATGTGGAGGAAGATGAGTATCTCATCCCTGCGGGTGAGACAGAGTTTGCCAGGGATGTGACCTTTGGTTATGAAAGCTCAAACCTTTGTCAATGGATAGAGGAAAAAACCCAGGGTCGTATCACCGAGAATGATGTAAATTCGATTTCCATAGAGGACCTTCGGATAGGCGGACCTAAGGAAGTCAATGCCAGACTCATGAATCTCCGGCGAGGTGAGATCTGCATTGTCAATGCTGTGTGTTACAGTGACTTGGAAGTTTTGATCAAGGCCCTGCTTTCTGCTGAGGCCCAAGGAAAAAAATTCATCTATCGAACCGCGGCGTCATTTGTGCGTGTTCGCGCAGGGATATCTTCCCGCCCGTTGCTTGAAAGATCGGATCTGGATTTGCCAAAATCCGGCGGGGCTCTCCTAATCATTGGGTCACATGTTCCCAGAACAACCAAGCAAATGGATGTCCTATTAGCCCAACAAAACATGGACCGGATTGAAGTCCGTGCGGAGGCGCTCCTCGATAGAAAGTGTCGGCCAAATGAAATTGAACGCGTGGCACAGTATGTAGATAGAACCTTACAGGAATCAAGGGACGTGGTCCTCTTCACGAGCAGGGCATTGATAACAGGAAATGATCCTGTAAGCACCCTGTCCATTGGAAATAAGATCTCAGATGGACTCATTGAAATCATCAAAATGATCTCATCCAGACCTCGTTACATCCTATCCAAGGGCGGCATTACCTCAAGCGACATTGCCACAGGGGGACTGAACGTGAGCCGGGCCCAGATTTTAGGGCAAATCATACCGGGTGTCCCTGTTTGGCAGTTAGGACCCGAAAGCCGCCATCCCGGCCTGGCTTATATCGTCTTCCCTGGCAATGTGGGGGGCTCCCAGGCTCTGGTGGAGGTGGTAAAAAAGTTGAAGAATAGTTGAAACAACCATCCAGTCGGTACGGCACGACCCATCCGGGGATGGAGCGCGTTCTAAACGAAAAGGGGTCAGCTCTACCCTTGGCTCTTGTTGTATTAGGAGTTTCGAGTTCTGGGTTGCGTGTCTTAATCAATTCTTAACAAGACTTTAGCACAAAAATCCACCGTCACATCTCGCATCCCGTCCTTCTCTTTATGGTGAAGCCCTCTCTGCTTGATAAATTAGTTTATCATGGTAAAAAGGAGATTGACCATCTCAGAGAGAAGGACCTGTTTGAATTCTCCGCTCTTTATTTCCTTTTCCAGGCAATCTAAAAAAATTACCCGATATAATAGTTATCACCTCGTTGATTGATTGACTTAGTTTTTTAATGCCGTTTTATTATTATCTAATGAACCATCGCTTCAATCACCTGCGGAGGCTTAGGAAAGGAAGAAGCGGCGTTGTCTCATATAGATAGCTTGTCTCATGGATTCTTTGCCCACTCCTCCTTCAATCGAAGCACGTGGGCATAGGGGTTTGTGGGGCCGTGCCCGGAGCCGAGGTCCAGGCCCAGGGCAATGGCCCGGGTAATGAATTCCTTGGCCTTTCCTACTGCCTCCGGGGCCGTGAACCCTTGGCCCAAAAAAGTAGCCAGCGCCGCCGAAAAGGTGCACCCTGTTCCGTGGGTGTTCCGGTTGCTCAAACGAGGGGTCTCGAAGGTCTGAAAGCTCTCCCCGTCAAAAAACACGTCCACTGCATCGCCTTTGAGGTGCCCACCTTTGACTACCACAAACCGGGGCCCCAGTTTACGGATCTTCCTGGCCGCCTCTTTCATTGTATCAAGGTCCTCGACGGGAAATCCGCAGAGTTCCGATGCCTCGGGAAGATTGGGAGTTACCACATGGGCCAGGGGCAAGAGCTCTTCCCTCACTGTAACCCGCGCGGCTTCGGACAGGAGTATGTCCCCGCTTTTTGCCACCATGACCGGGTCAACAACCAGGAGTTCAACCTTGTAACGTCTCAACTGCTCGGCCACCGCCAGAACGATTTCCGGGGTGGAAAGCATCCCTGTCTTCGCTGCATCCACACCAAAGTCGGTAAGAACCGAGTCCATCTGTAGTTTGATGAAATCAATGGGTACGGGATGAACGCCTTGCACACCTACTGAGTTCTGAGCCGTCAGCGCTGTTATAGCGCTCATACCGTAACTGCCCAGCACGGTAATAGTTTTCAAGTCCGCCTGGATTCCCGCGCCGCCTCCGGAATCGGAACCGGCTATGGTCAATATCCTCTTCATCAGTTACCTCCGATCTTTATGATTCGCACCGAATACTCGATCAGTCTTTCTTCCAGATCATATGTTTGTTTCTTCATCTTTTCCCATTCAACGTTTCACGCCTTGGTCCCGCTGGTAGCGGGATTCGATGTTCATTCTTTTCAGTCCGCCCAGGGCAAAAACAACTTAGCGCTTATGCAGAGGTCCCCACGGAGGCAACCTTCTCAACCCTCCGAGCCCTGAGAGAAGGACCGAAGAGACGCATAAGGATCACATAAATCACTCCTGTGGCGAGGAGGCTGGGGATTGAGGAACCCAAGGCTGTTTCTCTCTGAAGGAGGTGATAGAGTCCAAAGCCTATTCCCCACGCCACAAACGCCCACGGGTTGAATCCGCCCAGGTACCAATAAATGTCTTGTCGATCAAATCCGGCCTCGAAGTACCTCTGTCGTCTGAGGAAAAAATAGTCTGCAAGAACGACCCCGAACAGAGGACAGAACACCGAACCAACAAAGAGCAGAAATCCCTCGTACGCTGTGGCAGGGAACATCAAGGCCAGCGCCGTTCCCAAAATACCGCATGCGACGCTCCCACGTTTCTGGCCCATTTCAGGCCATATATTGAGGGCAGAGACGGCCGTCGAATATATGTCAAGGAAAGTAGTCGTGAAGGTAGAAAAGAGGACGATAATAATGGCAGGTACGGCAAGCCCCAGACCCACCATCAATTCCAGCACCATGCTGTCCGGTGTTGGAGATTGTGTGGCAATCGCTGCTGCGAGGCCTATGGTATACATCCAGGAACTAACGATGAAATAGCCTACCCAGGTTCCCCAAAAGGCGGATCCCGTACCTTTTCCGTATCGTGAGTAATCACACACAAGGGGGAGCCAGGAAATGGGCATGGCAATGACCAGATCGAGACCGATCATAAAGGGCATTCCACCTTTTACAGGAGCCTCCAGGAGACGGCTCAGACCGTACTCATGAAACACCACATAGCTCATGAGGCAACAGAGCGCTATGAGGGCGGTTATGGCGATCCTGTGAAGCCATTTCCAGTAGCGATGCCCAAGGAGCGCCCAAAGGGTGGTCGCAAACCCGGCGATGATGACCCAGCCCCGAAATCCAAATATGGGCAAAGGCCACACCCCCTGTGCGGCTTTTGCCCCAATCCAAAGCATGACCCCGGTCCAGCCTACAAGCTGAACGAGGTTGAGTACCGTCGCAAAATATGACCCTCGAATCCCAAAGGATGGTCTAATTGCCACCATTGAGGGGATGCCGGTTCTACTTCCTATGATTCCGCCAAAAGCCAAGGGCATATTCCCGATGAGGTGTCCAATGAGAATCACCAGGAAGCCTGTCAGAAACCCTAACGGGATCAGGAGGCCCCCAGCCCAGATTTCGGCAAGCGAAACAGCCGCCCCGGACCAGAGGAGAAAGAAATCCACCCCGCTTAAGTTTCGGTTCTCTTGTGCAATAGGTTCTATTCCTTCGCTGCCTGTCATGCGTACTCTCCTTTTTTGAGTCTTTGTGATGGCTGTTGCCGGTTAGGCGTGGTCAATTGGAGCAAAGGTCGTTATGCCATGCGCCACAGAAAAACCGCTTCCCCCAAGGAGAAAGCGGCTCTAAAAGACCACTGGGCACGAAACGAAGGTGAACTACACAATCGCGCCGCTTTCCTCCGCTGGTATTAGCCAGTTCAGGTTCTAAGGGTTGCAGGACTTTGATCCAGCTCTCAGTGAAACCACCCCTAGCGACAATTTATATTTTCCCCCCTCTATTAAAAAATGTCAAGAGATATTCCTAACCCGAATAACACGGAATTTGGGAATTACGAAGGGAAAGTAAGAAATAGGTGTTGACTATTTCTTACTTTGCGTGTAATCTTGAAGACAGTAGTCAGGCCTACGCAGACCTGACCATCCTTTCGGCTGATGTAGCTCCAATGCCATTCAGCTCGATGGAACCTGCTTTAAAAAATCTATAAGGAGACGTGAATGCAATCTGTACTATCAAGGGTTACGTCCAAAGGTCAGGTCGTCATACCTAAGGGAATAAGGGAAAAGTACGGAATAGACCGTGCCACAGCAATCCGTTGGATCGAAAAAGAAGAGGGCATTTTAATGGTACCGGAGTCAGAAGACCCCATTAAGGCCGCACGTGGGATGCTTTCCGGTTCTGGTATCTTGAAGGCCTATCTTCGGGAAAAAAGGCACGAAAAGGAAAGAGAAAACAGAAAGGTTGGGCATGTCAAAAAGATTCGTACTCGATAGCTACGCCCTGATCGGCTATCTTGAAAATGAACCATTTTCTCAACGGATAGAGGAACTTCTCAAGCAGGCAAGGAAAGGTGATTGCAGACTCTATTTACATGCGATTCAAATTGGAGAAGTTTATTATATCACACTTAGAGAACAAGGGCAGAATTCAGCGGACTTGGCTTATGCAAGAATAAAGGCCTTTCCTTTGACCTTTGTCGATCACATTGACGAAAATCTCCTCATAATGGCTAGTACACTCAAGGCAAACTATCCAATTTCTTATGCAGATTCATTTGCCGCGGCCTTGGCTGAAATCCACGAATGCTTTCTGCTTTCGGGAGACCCTGAGTTCAAGGTACTTGAAAAAGAAGAAATAATCAGGGTCGAATGGCTGAGTGAACCCTAACGTTGCAGACCTGCACCGAGGAAAAACGCGCCAGAGTGCTCCATATGTGGCTGAGCACAGCCTCGGACAGATCGCAGCATACTTAACAGTATGTGAGATCCTGGCCGATGCGAGCACAGGCGCAGATGGTGTGCTCTGGTGCGAGCGTAGCGGTTTTTGCCGGTGTGGGTTTGCAACGTTAGGGTATATAGGAGCCCTGTATGAACGATGTGTGCGGTTCTAATCGAAGAGCTGAGTTGTGCCGACTTCTCTTCCTCTTGGTGCTGGCCTATCCCCTTTTCTTCCATATGGCCGGCGAGCGGTACATCTGGTCTCCCGACGAGGATGAGTACGCGCTCGTCAATCGAGAAATGGTCGAAGACG
>RCNF010001731.1_pt1 | contig 11593 bp, 8 predicted proteins | sample 2041311 | NCBI WGS metagenome assembly RCNF01 (sample SAMN09708228, study PRJNA481090) | Marine sediment metagenome, whole genome shotgun sequencing project. | biome: marine sediment; feature: ocean; material: sediment; isolation source: Sewage treatment plant 2 marine sediment (STP2) ... | reverse complement strand
TGTTGACGGCGATCAACGCGGTTGTTCACGCCGAGGCCACGCCAGACGAGGCGTACAGTCTGCTGCGCTCAATGGTCTCCGACTAAGAGAACGGGACAGAAGGGTGAATTGAACCCGATACGGTCTGTCGGTGGCCCGCATCGGGTTCAATCATTTAGCTACTCGCCAGCAGCCGCACTGTCGCGGATGAATGCGGCAACCTGCTTGCCAAGGTCACGGGCCGTTCTCAGGTGGCTCCTGGCTCGCTGCAACGACGCCTTGGCGTCTGCCAGCGAACTCTTGGCTGGGTCGGGCCAGTCGCTTGGCTGGAGGCCAATGACCGAGTCTGCAACCGGTCCGCCGGTGCTGGCGGCTTCTGTGACGAGTCGGGTCATTTCGTCTAGATCGGATTGCGCCTCCGCGGTATCAACGCCAGCCGCGTCCAACCTGTCGAGCGCTTCTTGAAGCTTGGTGCCGATTTCAGTGAAACGACGGGTTGCGGCCGGAACTGCATCCGAAGCGACTACTGCATGTGTCTTTGGTCCCAACAGAGCAAACACCAGGGTCGTCTCGAATAGTGGGGGCGTGACCGCACGTAGCTCCTCCAACGTTTCGACTGTCCCTACTGCGCCGATTCCTGCTTCCAGCACCCGTCGTGCGGAGTCGATATCTGCTGACAGTGTCGCCGCGTGACCGTCGGTGATGTGATCCGCATTGCTGATCTTGCCGGCCAGCCGGTCAAGAGCTGTCAGGCGACGTTCGATCTGGGCGATCACCCTTCTCTTCACAGCGTCTAGCCGATCGGATCGCTGTTCGTCGGTCAGCTCGACTGTTCCTCGCTGTGGCCGCTCGGTATCGGTCTGCGCAACCGCAGCCACCGGTACCGCCGTCACCAGCAGCGCCACAGCCAGCAGGCCATAGAACGCTCGTTTCCAGGTTCTAGTCATTGAAGATATCTCCTTCTTCTTCGGCGAGGCTTTGATCAAAATCGGCAAGGACCTCATTGAGGTCGGCGACCAAGTCATCGAGATCCTCGAGATCGAAGTCGGTATTGATTGCCGGCAGCTCCGGATTAGACACGTCGCTGCCAGGCGCCTCGGTTGTGACAGTCGTCACCGTGGTCGTTGACGACAGGCTGGGTGACTTCTCACTAGGAGCAGTGACGCTTGTTGTGGACTGACCGACTGTCGCGCTCGTGCTCGTAGTCGGGCTCGGGCGCACCGGCGTGTTCGTCGTCGTGTTGTCGATAACAGGAGCCGCGGTGCAGCCGGTCGCCAACAGGGCGAGCGTCAATATCCATGTTCGAGTGTTTCTAGCCATGCCTGCAGGATGGAGCCGGCATGTTCAGCTGGTGAGCAAGATTTGTAAGAAGAGTGTGAACCTGGCCGTTAGCGGCGGGCAGCCCAGACCAGCTTCCAAGCTGCGGGCAGTAATGCCCCCGCCAGCACCGCCTTGGACAGATCGCCGACCACAAACGGCGCAAGCCCTAGTTCGGCAGCCCGGGTCCACGAAGTGCCCAGAACGTTGGCCAGCCACGGGACACCGCAGAGATAGATGATCACGCTCCCGGTCAGAAACGCGGGGATTGCGGTGGCGATCGACCGGTCCTGGTGCCGTTCGGCAAGAGCACCGACTACCCAGGCCGCGGCGATGAATCCGACCAAGAATCCCCCCGTTGCTCCGGTCGCATAGGTCCAGCCGCTGGCCCCGCCGGCGTAGAAGGGAAAGACGAGTCCAGCCAGCAGGTAGAGGCCTTGGCTGGCGGCACCGGCGCCGCGGCCGAGAACGGCTCCAGATAGCAGCACCGCAAAGGTCTGCCCGGTGATTGGTACGGGTGTGAAGGGGAGTGGGATCCGTACCTGTGCGGCCAATGCCGTGAGCAATGCAAAGCTCACGACAAGGGTAAGAGTGGTCGCCTGGCTCTTGGGCAGGACGGCGCCGGCGATCACCCGCGACGGAATAGTGGTCTGCATCTCGGTTTCCCTTCCCTCTTCGACAAACCGGAGCATAGGCGTGAGCAGCCCAAGGGTGCGGTGGTGGATCGAGGAAGCTAGCCATCCTGCCGACAGGATCGATATGCCTTTGTTGCGGGACCAGCCTGCACCTGTCCGTGCCTCATCAGATCGCGACCCGACCCCGAACCCTGGTCGCACCAATGCGCGCCGCGCCGCGATTGGCATGCTTGTGCTTGGTCTATTGATCACTACATTGGCGACGTGGTGGAGTCTCGAGCGAAGAACGCGGTCGGACGCCGAGGGGCTAAGGCAAAGACGAGTTCCTGACGGCAGTCAGCCATCGGCTCCGGACACCACTGACGGCAGTTGTTGGCTTCAGCAAGGTACTCAGGGAAAGCGGTGAAGGACTCACCGACGCCGATCGTCGTGAGTTGCTGTCGACAATCGCGGTCCAGGCGATCGAACTCGCCATCTATTTGACAATCTGCTCACTGTGACCCGGGACACGAATCGAGCCATGTTCAGTCCGAGCTGAGTTGGCGTTGCCTCCGAGGTTCATGCTGTCCTCGATACTGTCGAGCCGTCGCGCCGGGCGTACCCGCGGCACGAGCGGAATCGATATTCGATTTGTATAACAATTCGAGTGGCGACCGTGGCCAACCGAAATCGATGGGGGTCGGACTCTTCGTGTCGCGGCGTCTCTCCCGCAGGATGAGTGGTGACATCACCTATCGTCGTGATGGCGACTGGACTGTCTTCGAACTGACTCCCCCTGGCCTCCCTGCGCCAGTATCCGTCAATGTATTGCCTGTCTCTGTAACGGCAGGATAAAAGGCACCGACGGGTACCATCTGGAGTCATGGCAATCGAAGAACAACCAACTGATCCGTTCGCACCGGCCCCGACCAAGCTTCGTCGGTTGCCGATCTGGCCGTTTGTGGTCGCCGGGTTCATGTTGTTGGTTGGGTCATTCGTATTCGCAGCAGTTGCGGTTCCAATTTCGATGCCGTACTACGCGATGTCGCCGGGGCCAGTCAGCGATGTGAGCGACTTTGTCCAAGTCTCTGAGCCATTCGACACCACGGAGGGTGAACTCTTCTTTCTGACGGTCTCGCTGCAAGAGGTCAATGTGATCGAGTGGGTTGCGGCCAAGCTTGATGGACGGGTTGACCTCGCCCCTGTGGAGAACATCCGGCCTGCTGGGGTTACCCAAGAAGAGCTTCGTGTCTACAACCTGAACCTGATGGACCGCTCCAAGGAAGCTGCCAAGTACGTTGCTCTTACCTATTTGGGCTATGAGGTCGTCTACAACGGATCGGGCGCTTTGGTCAGCTCAACTATCGACGAGTCTGCGGCCGAAGGCATCCTTCAGGCGGGCGATGTCATCGTTGCCGTCGAGGGTGAGTCTGTGGAGTTCTCGTCCGACGCAGTCACCCTGATCGGGGGGAGATCACCTGGCGATGAGCTGGCCTTGACCGTCAATCGAACCGATGCCGACGACCCTGATGTTGTCGATACGCTCGAAATCTCCCTCGTGCTCGGCCCTTATCGGTTTGTGGACGAGGACGGCAATGTTATGCAGGATGAGAACCGGGGCATGGTTGGCGTGATGCTTACGAATGCAGAAGTCGAAGTTGTGTTCCCAGTGGATGTGAACATCGACAACCAGAACATTGGCGGTCCGTCGGCCGGCCTGATGTTCACCCTTGAGATCATTGACGCCCTCACCGAAGAGGATCTCACCCAAGGCCGCCGCATCGCCGGCACCGGAACTATCGACGCCGAAGGTGAAGTCGGGCCTATTGGCGGCATGAGGCAGAAGACCTTTGGGGCGATCGACGCTGGTGCTGAGTATCTATTGGTTCCAGCCGGTAACTATGACGAGGCGATCGAGGCAGCCGGCGATGACATCATCGTCGTCAAAGTGGCCACTATTCAAGATGCCATGACCTTCTTCGCCTCACTGTCTGCTGCCTAGGAGGCTGCCGACGAGCCGGAACTGGGATTGTTCAACACCTTCCTAACCAGACCGGACGGATTGGCTGTGGTCTGGACATGACACCTCTCTTTGTCTAACCCCGGGTATCGTGGCTAGATGGCTGACGAACTGACTCCCGGCGATATTCGAGCGCGCAAGTTCGCGGTGTCGCGCCGTGGCTACGACCGGTCTGAGGTGACGGAGTTTCTCGCCATGGTTGCCGACCGGGTCGGTGTGCTCGAAGGCGACATGGGAGCCTTCTCAGAACGGTTGGGACAGCTGGGGATTACCGAGCTTCCAGACCTCAAGCGTGAAATGGATGATCTCGGGTCAGAGATCCAATCGGTTCTGGATGCGGCCATGACCGCGGCCGAGGGTCTGCGGTCCAGGGCCCATGACGACGCCACTCATCTCACAGAAGAGGCAACCGAGGTGTCGCGGGCCGCTCGTGGCGATGCCTGGGACACCGGAACGGATCTTCTTCACCAGGCGGACGCGGTTGCGGAAGCCATGATCACGGAGGCCCGTGAGGACGCCTTGTTTATCAGAGCCGAGGCCGAACAAGATGCCAAGCGGCTCATTTCCGATTCCCGCCGCCAAGCCGACGAGATGTTGCGTTCCTCACGCGACGACGGCGAGAGGATCGTCGTGATTGCCAAGGCCGAGAGCGAAGCCATTCTCGAAGGTGCCCGCCAGTCCGCGGAAAAGGCGCAGGAAAGGGCGAGGGCTCTAGAGAATCGGCGTTCCGAACTTCTTGGAGAACTCGAGACCGCCGAAGCCGCCATTAGGGATATCGAGACGGCCCAGTCGAGTGACCCCTCTCCGGACATCGGGATCCGGGTCATTGCTTCCGGTGCCAGCGAGCAGACCCGCTGGCCGGAGGACGATGGTGCAGTCCGGATCCTTCCCGCAGCAGAACCAGCAGCGCTGCCAAGCGAGCACCAAACTATTGATGCTGATGCCATGGCCGCCGAGGTGGCCCAGATGCGATCTGCCGTGACGATGCCACACCCAAACCCCGACGTCGAGATAGATATTCTCGAAGATGCTGATGCGGAAAGCTCCGATGATGAGGTCGTTGGCCACGATGTGCCAGTTTCCGATGACGAGGCCGACGCTCTCGTTGGCCAAGATGAGCCGTCCGAGGTCTCGACCGTTGCTGGCGATGAGCCTGAGGCGCCGGGTGCCGAAGAGCCGTTTGTCGAGGAGTTGGCCGTCGCGGAGCCGGTGGCTGAAGAACCGCCGACGGAAGCCGTAGTCACCGAACCCGCGGTCGCCGAAGACAAGGTGACGGTCGTGCGAGATGCTCCAGGTATCGGCGCCCTATTTGCGAAACTCCGTCACACTCCCGAGCACGAAGCGCCTGTGGTTGCCGCCGCGGCCATCGACGAGGCTCCTCAAGCCAGTACACCACGTGCTCTCGAGGCCGTTCCTCCTATCCAGGTCGGTGGTGGATTTGATCGTCGCGACCGGATGTTGCTGCCCATCGAGAATCGTGGTCTGCGTGGCCTGAAAAGACGCATAGTGGAGCTGCAGAACCGGGTGCTGGAAGAGCTGCGAACGTCCGATGGCCAATGGCGATTGGGCCGAGAATTTGTCGTTCAGATGATGGGTGACGAACTGGACTCTGTCCTTCACGACAGTTTCCACGCCGGGCACGCTGCCGCGGCAGAATCGGTCGGAGCGGTTGGGCCCCAGGTGACCGGCGGACCGGAACAGGGAGCAGCGGAGACACTGATCTTTGATTTGCACCGAGATGTGCAGACCGTTCTAGATCGCGACTCTGGTGGCGGCAGTCGACGGCTGTCGGCAGATGTGGGACGTGTGTTCCGCGGTTGGCGTACCGACGAGGCGGAGCGTCATGTCCGACAGGCCGCACGCCGTGCGTTCAACGATGGCTTGCTAGCCGGCTACACCCGACTGGGGATCGATGAGGTTGAGGTGGCCGCTCCGGGCCGGGTTTGCGGTCAGTGCGGGGCTGATACCGGCATAACCTGGCGGCCTGGCGAAGAGGTTCCTGACGGCGTGATTGTGCCCCCAGCGGGGCCGTCATGTGGGGCCATGATTGTGCTCGCGGGCTCGAACGGCTTCGATAGTCGCCCGGAGCAATAGAATCACCTTGTGATAAATCGCGAACCAGTTCCCATCCGTCCCCGTACATCCGGTCGCCGTTGGCCGACAATTGTTGCCGTCATCGTCATCGCCGCCCTCGTTACCGGCAGGTTCTTCGCCACCTTGTGGACGGACTACCTCTGGTATCAATCAGTTGGTCAGACAGGGGTGTGGAGAACCCTCGTCATCACCCGTGTTGGCCTTGTCATCGTTGCCTCGACCATCGCATTCGGACTCTTCTGGCTAAACCTCTGGCTGGTCGACCGCCTCTCGCCGCGACGTCGCGTACCGACGGGCACTCCGGAAGAGGAGCTGCTCGCCCGGTTCCAAGATTGGATCGAACCGCGTGTCCGCAAGGTCAGGTTTGCCATCAGCGCCTTCTTCGGCCTGATGCTCGGACTTGGCGGATCGGTGTGGTGGCAGGAGTGGCTGCTGTTTCGCAACGGCACCAGCTTCGGGGTCAATGATCCGATCTTCGAAAACGACCTCTCTCTGTACGTCTTCCAGTTGCCGTTCTACAACGTGCTGTTTGGCTGGTTCTTTCAGCTGGTGCTCGTCATCGCTGTCGTCAGCGCCTCGATCCATTATCTGAACGGCGCCGTCGAGTTCTCGTTCAATCGTCGTGTCGAGCCCGGGGTGAAGGTGCACCTGTCGGTGCTGTTTGCCAGCCTCGCCGTGTTGAAGGCCGCCGGTTACCTGCTGAATCGCTGGGAGCTCTTGTTCTCAGCCCGTGGTCAGGTCTTTGGTGCTTCGTATACCGACGTCAACGCACAGCTGCCCGCACTCAATCTCCTCATACTGATCTCGCTAGTGGCAGCGGTAATCCTGCTGCTCAACCTGAGGTTTCGTGGGTGGACCCTTCCGATTGTGGCTCTCAGCTTGTGGCTGGGAACTTCGGTCCTCGTCGGTGGCTTGTATCCGACCTTGGTGCAGCGTTTCTCTGTTGTTCCCGATGAGGTGAACAAGGAAGAGAAGTTTGTTGCCCACAATATCGAGGCGACCCTGGCCGCATATGGCCTAGAGAACATCGAGGTGCAGTCATTTGCTGCATCTGCCGACCTTGACCGCGAGATTCTGGGCCAGAACCAAAACACCGTCGACAACATCAGGCTTTGGGATCCAGGGGTGCTGACGACCACCTACAAGCAGCTGCAGAACATCAAGACCTATTACGACATCACCGACGTCGACGTTGATCGTTACGAAATTGACGGTGAGCTGACCCAGGTCATGGTCTCGGCTCGTGAACTCGATGAGGCCAATGTCCCTGGTGGCGGTTGGGTCAATGAGAAGCTTGTGTACACCCACGGCTTTGGTCCGGTGCTGTCACCGGCAAATAGCGTCACTCCGGAGGGACAACCAGAATTCCTGGTGCAAGATATTCCTCCCGTGGCGGCCAGCCCGGACCTTGCCACGGTCCAAGATCGCATCTACTTCGGCGACGCCGCCACAGGTGCATTTGCCATCGTGGGCAGCAAGCAGGACGAGGTCGACTTCCCGGTGAGTACCGAAGGTTCCGATGTGGAGTACACCTCCTATACCGGGACCGGTGGTGTCGAATTGGGCGGAATCTTCCGAAGAGCCGCTTTTGCGTTGCGCTACGCCGACTTGGACACGTTGATTTCGGGCCAGGTGGCGTCCGACAGCAAGGTGCTGATGGAGCGCAACATTGTCGATCGCGTCGTCAAGCTCGCTCCGTTCCTCTACACAGACTCGGACCCATACCTGATCCTTACCGATGACGGTCGGCTGGTGTGGATGGTTGATATGTATACGGTGACCGGCAACTACCCGTATTCACAGGCCGCACCCACCGCCCGGCTCAACCGCGGGTCGGACCTTCCCAACGGTTTCAACTACATCAGGAACTCGGTGAAGGCGACCGTTGACGCGTTTGATGGGACCGTCAATCTCTATGTGGTTGACGCTGACGATCCTCTGATCCAGACCCAAATGAAGATCTTCCCTGACGTGTTTGTTGATGGTGCCGAGATGCCTGCAGACATCCGGGAGCACATGCGGTATCCCGAGGATCTGTTCCGGGTGCAGTCGGACCAGTACACGCTCTATCACATCACCGATCCCCGCCAGTTCTTCTCCGAGGTTGATCCGTGGGAGATCGCCAGGGACCCGTCGGATGCAGACCGGCCTGCACTGCGCGACCCGGACGTGACTGGGTCGGCTCGTCCGATGTTGCCGTACTACTTGCTGATGAGTCTGCCCGATGAGGACGACCTGTCTTTCATCATCATGCAACCGTTTACGCCACGCGCTCGGCCGAATATGGTGTCGTTCCTCGTCGCTAAGAGCGATTCTGCCGAGTACGGCGAGATGATCGAATACCGACTCCCGGCAGCTACTCAGCAGGATGGGCCGGGCCAAGTCGGTGACCTGATCAACCAGAACACCGAGATTTCTGCCGAGTTCACCCTGCTCGGACAAGGTGGCTCAAAGGTCATCCAGGGCAGCATGCTCGTACTCCCGATCGAAGAGTCGGTTCTGTATGTGCAGCCGATCTACATCCAGGCTGCCAACTCGACGGCGTCGAGTGCTCAGGCAGTACCAGGGGCAAGTGACCAAGCCACCGGCATCCCGGAGTTCAAGCGGGTTGTCGTTTCGTACAACGGCGACATCAAGATGCGGGACACCCTCGGTGGGGCGTTGGATGCCGTGTTTGGTGTAGGGACCGCGGCCGCGGTCGACCAGCCGACCACGGGCGAGGAGCCGGGGGAGCCAGGGGAGCCGGGGGTAGTGGTACCAGAAGAGGTTGCTGCCCTTATCGAGGCCGCTGAGCAGGCTCTGGTCGATGCTGATGCGGCGCTCCGTGACGGAGATCTTGCGGCATATGCCGAGAAGGTTGCTGAAGCGCAAAGCCTCATCGGACGTGCTGCTGCTGTGATAAGTGCCGAAGCGGGTGGTTAGGTGGGCGGTGTCTTAGCGGGGCGCCAGGCCATCTTCATGTACACAACGCCAGCGCGTAGCTCGTCCAGCAGTTGGTTCAATCGCTTGGATCGAGTCTCCGGGCGTTTGGCGCGGCTGATCCATCCGACGTAGTCATTTTGTTGGTACGGCGGTCTGGCTCGGTACAGCGCCATCAACCCGCCGTTTACGAGGGCATCCTCGACGTAGTCGGGCATCGGGTGACGAGGTCGGCGCGGAGCCTGGGCATGATGCGCCTCAGCAGCTTCCAAAAGAATACCGCGGTGTCCTAGTTGGCGACGGCCCGGCGTAGTGAGCGTTTCAGTTCGTGACGGTCGATGAACTCGACCAGATGATCGTTCACTTCGTTGACTCTGATCAAGAAGGCATCGTGGCCGTGGGGGGCATCAATCTCGTGAAGCTCGGCATTAGGCAAGTAGCCGGCCATCGCCGCGACCTCGGTAGCCGGGTAGAGCCCGTCGCTACTGACGCTAATCACAAGAGCTGGTTGATCGATCGAGCGAAGAGCGGCCTCGACTGAGCCGCGGCCGCGACCGATGTCGTGGCTGTCCATGGCGCTGCTCAAGGTCAGGTAAGTATTTGCGTCGAACCGATTGACCAGCTTGTCGCCTTGGTGACGCAGATAGGTCTGCACCTGATAGCTGTCGTCGTCGGTCTGCTCCCGGCCGAATCGCTCCACGAAGTTATGCGGACTGCGGTAGCTGATCATCGCAATGCTGCGAGCCGCCGCCAGGCCTTGGGCAGGACCGGCCCCGAGTGGGTAGCGTCCTCCGGCAAAGTTGGCATCGGCCTTGATCGCCTGGCGCTGCGCCTCACTGAGAGCGACTCCCCATGCCGACTGCGTGGGGCCAGTGGCAATGGGTGCGATAGCGTCCACTCGGTCTGGATAGAGGGCGGCCCACTCCAGCACCTGCATGCCGCCCATCGAGCCGCCGACAACGAGGTCAAGGGTTTCCACCCCGAGAAGGTCCAACATTTGTGCCTGTAGGTGGACAATGTCGCGGATGGTGACCGCAGGGAACGTGCCCCCGTATGGCTCAAAAGCCCCGGCCTCGCGGCTGGTGGGCCCGGTAGTTCCGTAGCAGCCGCCGAGCACGTTGGCGCACACGATGTAGTCACGCTCCGGGTCGAGGGTCCGGCCCGGCCCGAACAGATCGGCCCACCAGTCATCGGCGTCGGCAGTGCCGGTCAGTGCATGACACACCAGGGTGGCATTGGGGCGGGGACGCCCCCAGGTTCGGTATGCAACCCGAACCTGGGGTAGCGTTTCGCCGCTTTCGAGAGTGAAGCCCTCGATGTCTCGGAACTCGGTTTCGTCAGAGATCCAGCGCTTCAGGCTCATGCGACTGAACCCTGCAGACCGGCCTTGGCGAAGGCAGCCACAAAGTCTTCCTTGATGTCATCGATGTGCTCGATGCCGACTGAGACCCGGATGAGATCATCGCTGACACCTGAGGTCAGTTGCTCTTCGCTGTCGAGTTGCTGATGAGTTGTTGATGCGGGGTGGATGACCAGGGTCTTGGCATCTCCGACATTGGCTAGGTGCGAAGCGAGTTCGACCGAGTCAATGAACTGCTGGCCGGCGACCTTGCCACCCTTGATCCCGAATGCCAGGACTGCCCCGTATCCGTTGCGGAGGATGCGAGTGGCTGCCTCGTGATAGGGGTGGCTCTTCAGGCCCGGGTAGCTGACCCATTCGACCGAGGGGTGAGCCTCCAGCCATTCGGCAAGTTCCTGAGCGTTGTCGACGTGACGCTGCACCCGCAGTGACAGCGTCTCGAGTCCTTGGAGGAACAGGAACGAGTTGAACGGGCTTAGTGCCGGCCCAAAGTCACGGAGTCCCTCGACCCGCGCTCTGATGATGAACGCAATATTGCCGAACGGGCCGTCCGGGCCAAAAGTCTCTGCGAACTTGAGACCGTGATAGCCGGGGGAGGGCTCGGTGAAGGTGGGGAAGCGACCGTTTGACCAGTTGAAGTTCCCTGAGTCAACGATCACGCCACCGATTGAGGTGCCATGGCCGCCGATCCATTTGGTTGCGGATTCGACGACGATATCGGCACCGTGATCAATCGGCCGGCACAGATAGCCACCGGCGCCAAACGTGTTGTCGACCACCAGCGGTACACCGGCCGCATGCGCCACTTCGGCAAGTTCCGGCAGATCGGGAACGTTGAACCGGGGATTGCCGATCGTCTCGACGTAGACCGCTTTGGTTTTGTCGTCGATCTGGGCGGCAAAGGCCGCAGGGTCATCGCCGTCGACAAACCGAACCTCGATACCGAGTCTCTTGAAGGAGACCTTGAACTGGTTGTAGGTGCCGCCATACAGGTAGCTGGTAGCGACGATGTTGTCGCCCGCCTCGGCGAGCGTGGTCAGCGCAAGGAACTGGGCCGCCTGGCCGCTGCCTGTGGCGAGTGCGGCGACGCCGCCTTCGAGGGCGGCGATGCGCTTCTCAAACACATCGCTGGTTGGGTTCATGATCCTGGTGTAGATGTTGCCGAACTCTTCAAGGCCAAAAAGGCGAGCGCCGTGGGCACTGTCGTCAAACGTGAATGATGTCGTTTGGTAAATGGGTACAGCGCGGGCATTGGTGCCTGGGGCGGGCTCTTGCCCGGCGTGGACTTGC
>RCNF010007161.1_pt1 | contig 11594 bp, 13 predicted proteins | sample 2041311 | NCBI WGS metagenome assembly RCNF01 (sample SAMN09708228, study PRJNA481090) | Marine sediment metagenome, whole genome shotgun sequencing project. | biome: marine sediment; feature: ocean; material: sediment; isolation source: Sewage treatment plant 2 marine sediment (STP2) ... | reverse complement strand
AAGAAGAGGCACAGCGCATCACCGTCAGGGTGGAGTGCCAGATGCATGTCGTGGCGGGCGACTCGTGCCATCTTGAGCATTCGGGCGAGTTGTGTGCGAACGTCAGCAGCCGGCACGGCACTCTCCTCGCCCTCCTTCGTGCCCCAAAGTGGTGCGTGGGCGGTGAGGGTGCAATCGGGTGTCACAAAGGAGCTGAGATCATCGATCTTCAAGTCGATCTTGCCGTCGTAGTACCCGAAGTGGGCAGCCCAGTTGTCGACGAGTTGCATTATCGGGCTATCGATTGAATTCTGCATTGGGGGGATCCTCTGATCGGGCGGTGGTTGAGCTAACGGCGTGGATGCCGTCGTGCCGGGTTTTCAGGTGAAGTTCCAGGTTGTGCCGAGCAGGTCTTCACTGAGTGCCCAGAGGCGAGCTGCGGCCTCTTGGTCTCGAGCAGCGTCTGAGATGCGGCTCTCTCCGACCGGCCCGCGGGTGTCGCCGAACTTGGTTGGCCCGTAGTACGCACCGTTCGTCGCTTCGTTGCCCGCAACAGCCAGGACTTCGGGGAGCGCGCCCGCACTCGACGACTGCGCCAACAGCTTGTTACTGACCTTGTAGATCATTTTGAAGAATCCTGTCGGCCCGGTGCTCTGCAAGTTCGTTGCCGAATAGCCGGGATGAGCGCTCACAGCGATCACGCTGGAATCGGCCGCTTCGAGCCGACGCGCAAGTTCGAGGCCGTACATCAGGTTGGCGAGCTTGCTCTGCGAGTACGCCTTCGACGGCGAGTAGTCGCTGGTGAACATCGGGTCGTCGAAGTTGATACCGGGAGCTGAACGGTGGGCGCTCGAACTGACGGGCACGATCCGACCCGAGCGCGCGGCGACCAGGTCGAAGGTGAGATGGTTCAGCAGGAAGTGACCGAGATGATTGGTGCCGAACTGCAGCTCGAACCCGTCGGCGGTCTGCTGCTGCGGTGTCTGCATGATTCCCGCGTTGTTGATCACGCCGTCGAGGCCATCGGTGTGGGTGCGGATCGAGTCGTTTGCCCGGTGGATCGACTCGAGACTGGCGAGGTCGAGTTCGATGAGCTGCACGACGCCTTCGCCTGGCACTTCGTTCAGCCGTGCCGCGGCCTCAGCCCCTTTCGTTGCCGAGCGAGATGCGATGAACACATCGGCCTGAGCCCGCCGGAGATGGGCTGCTGCTTCGTATCCGATTCCGGAGTTTCCGCCCGTAATCAGGTACCGCCTTCCCCGGAGGTCGTCGAGGCGGTCGACCTTCCAGTCGGTGATGGGCTGCGTCGTCGTCATGGTCTGGTGCTCCTAGATGGCGGCGTTTTCTGGGTGATGCCGTTCCACAGGACGTGGAACGCGAGTTCGGCCTGTCGATCGTCGAGTTCGGACGTGACGGCCTGGTCGAGGTTGTGTTGAATCAGCGCTGCGAGGTGCGAGAGCGGCAGGTCGACGAGAATCCCAAGTTCTTCCGCTTCGTTGAGCACTCGGACCGGGCCCGCGATAGCGACACCGCCGGCCGCTTGAGCTTCGGGGCTCGCCAGGCCCGCTTGGTGGAGCAGGTTCACGACGAGATGAGCGTCGCGGTTCTCGCGTGCCCAGCCCAACCACCGGTCCCACACCTGGCGCATGCGACGATCGATCGGTTCTGCATCGTCGAACTCGCCGGCGGCCGCCGCAAGGTCGGTCTTGATCCAGACATACAAATCATCGATCAACGCCTGCTTCGTGGGGAAATAGTTGAACAACGAGCCATTCGAGACGCCAGCAGCCGAAGCGATCCTCGCCGTCGACACCTGCACCCCCTCCTCGCGGAACACCGACAACGCCGCAGCGAGGATCGCCTCTGGTTTGTGCTGCATCGGCCGATTCATCTTCTCATCACATCTTCCAATTGGAGTGACCACTCACTCTAGTACTCCCATGAGGTCCTGTGGGTGCCCAAAACGGCACTGTTGCATTGAGGGATCGACTTGGCGCCGGGCGAGGGTGTCCGGCATGAGTCAATACCGGAATCAGTTACCACCTCTAGATCGTTCAGCGTTCACTGGTTACCGGTTTCCGCCCGACGTCATCATGCTGGCTCTCCACTGGTACCTCCGCTACGGACTCTCGTACCGAGACGTCGAAGAACTCCTGGCTGAGCGCGGAATCGAGGTCGATCACGTCACGATCCACCGATGGGTCCAGCGCTTCACGCCGCTCCTGATCGACGCAGCCAGACCCTGCCGCCGCTCAGTCAGTCGACGGTGGTTCGTCGACGAGACCTACGTGAAGGTCTCTGGTCGATGGCGGTGTGTCTACCGAGCGGTTGATCAGCGGGGCCAGGTCATCGACGTCTTCGTCTCCGGCCGGCGTGACATCGAGGCTGCCCGCAGGTTCTTCACCGCCGCGCTGATCGCACATCGCGAACCAGACGAGGTGGTGACCGATCTCGCTCAAGCGCTCGAGACCGTGATCGAGGAACTGATCCCTCATGCGTTTCACAACACCGAGCAGTACGCGAACAACCGGGTCGAGTGCGACCACGGGCGACTCAAAGCCAGGCTCAGACCGATGCGCGGCCTCAGAACCGATCGCACGGCATCGGTGGTGATCCGAGGTCACGCCTTCATGCAGAACCTGCGGCGCGGCCACTACGAACTCGGCACTGACACCCCATATCCACACAGGCGAGTCGCCTCCGCGTTCGCAGAGCTCACCGAAACAATCTGACCCCGCAGGTCAGCCGTTGTCGACCACAAACGCGCCCGTCGATCGAACAACGCAACAGAGTCCTCCCTCATCTCTCCCCGCTTCCTGATGCGGGTCACGGCTTGTGGTGGAACCTGCCACACGGGCCGTCGGGCTCCGAAGGTCGTTCATCCTCGCTGCGCTGCGGGTGTTCCACCTTGCTCCGCCCGCCAACACCGCACGGCTTGACGGCTCCACAGCCGAACCCCGAACCAAAACGGGGACCGAATCTGAGGAAGAGCCTCGTCGGGGAAGTCGGTCACTATGTAGCCCACCGGATTCAACGCAAGACGATGTGGTTCCTGCGCATGGACAAATCAATCGTCTTCGCCGACGAATTCCTGGACCGCATAGTGGACCTGGAAAGCGCCATAGCCGAACACCTGCAGACCGCCAATATGTGCCGTTATGGGCGGGTGTGGCCGTCCTCATCAGGGGCGGCCCAAGCCTGAGCCGCCGGTTCCAGATAGTCGATGAACCCGTTGAAGCCCTTGTTCATCTGCCGGTCGAGGATTGGCCCCAAGATGAAGCCGAGCGGTCCACCCTTGGGTTCGTAGTCGTAGCTCATCATGAACAGCGTGGTTTCGCCGCCGCCGGAAAGGGTGAACGTCATCCTGGCCTGCTTGACAGGCATCTTCTCTATCTCGTCGATGGCAATCACCATCCGCTCTTCGGGCACCCACTCGGCGACGGTCTCTCTCATTGCCCCCGCCGGGACCAGTTCGGTCTGTCGCTGGGCTCCGACGCCCTCGGTCGCATCGCCGATGGCGTAGCTCTTCTTAAGGCCGTCGTTCCAATCGGCAATGTTGGGGTAGTCGGCCAACACGGCCCACACGCTGGACCGAGCGACAGCCAACGTCCGCTCAACCTTGACTTTCCGCATCGAAGCTTCCTCTCTATGGACTTGAACCAGAGCCTACGCAATGGCCAGTCCGTTGCGATGAGCAGCGGGAGAAGCACCCATATGCGCCGTTATGGGCGCGATTCTTGTCGCCCCTTCGCCACCGAGTTCCATGCGACAACGGCAAGACCGAACGCTCCGACGGCAGCAAATAGGCCAATGAACGCGATGGGCAAGCCCCAGAAAACCATGGATCGATCAGCCTCACCGGCCTGCCCGATAGCTATGTCGAACACATACCACTTGATCGACACGACACCCACCACAGCCAAGACTGCTGCACCGGCGGAAGCTATCAATCCGATCAACCATCGCATCCTGAGAGCATACGCTCCTCAACTGTGCGCCAGCCACCCATATGTGCCGATATGAGCGGGGTCTAGGATTGGGCGCATGGACAGACTTCGAGATTCCGCACTTCCCGTTGGACTCGCAATGGGCGTGATTTTCGCGGTGGTCGGTTTCACGACCGGCAACTTCGGTCTTGTTGGGCTCGGTGTCGTTGTCGCTCTGGCTGGCCATTTCTCCAAACCCAAGGATTCCTAGAACGGCCACCCATATGTGCCGTTGTGGGCGGGTATCAGTGGCGGTTGGTTTGGCGCCTACTGCCGCGAACAGCCGTTCCGAGGGCGTGTTCCCCTTCGTGATGTAGAGAGCGGCGAACGGGTAATCGACGGCCCTCAGGCTCTCCAGCGCTGCGTGGGTGACGGCCCGGCCGAATCGGTGTCCCTTGTGGTCGGGATCAGTCATCACGAAGGAGATGAACGGGGCCTCATCGAGGACCATGACGAGGACGGCCGAAACAAGACGCCCGTCGACGATCGCTCCGCAGGAGTGGTCGAGCATCGGAGTACCTGCGAGCCAGGAATCGACTTCCTCGAGGACCCCTGTCAGGGTTTCGCCCTCGTAGTCGATGGTCCCCACGTAGGCGTCGAGCATCAGCCCTGCCAATGCTTCTCGATCTGTTGGGATCAGTGCTCTGATCTCGAGAAACGGGAGCACCAGATCTGGCGTCCCTGTCGAGAGATCGACCTCGTAGCGAACCTTCACGGCATCACTCACGTCGCAAACCTACGCCATCGGCACATTTGTACCCAAGAAATGCTCGTAGTCAGCTTCCAGGACGACTGATCGGGCGCCCATATGTACCGACATAGGCGGTTACTGGAGGGCTTGAAGGTTGGAGAGGATTCGGTCGGGGTCGGGGCGGTCGTCGACTCTCGTTGCCCTGTACGAGTACACCACGTTGCCCGTGGCATCAACGACGATGGCTGCTGGCATCGCTATGTCCTGGTGCTTCGCCCCGAAGATCAGGCGATCGTACCAAGGAGCACCTTTCGTATCTCGCACTCCGATCTCGTCGAGCAGACTTGTCGGAACGTTGCACAGGATTGTGATCTTCTCGCCTACGCGTTCCTGAATTGGCTTGGCTTCGCTAGGGCTGTCAACCGAGCCCGCATACACAGCAAGTCCCGCCTCTGACAGACGGTTGTATGCACCAACCAACTCAGCGAATTGCGATCTGTGAGACGGGCACCACCAGCCTCGATAGAGAACCAATAACGTCGGTGCATGAGCGATAAGGTCCCGATCAGTGACAACTTCCCCGTCCGTCGTGACAACGGACATTGACGGAAACGGATCACCCGGACCCAGATTCAGCTTCTGGGACCCACGAATCCGTAGCTCACGTCTCGTGAGCGGGAACCACAGCACCCCGAGAACGAGGGCAACGGCGCCCGGTACGTCGACACCGTTGTTGATCCAACCGGCAATTGCGAGGAGCATCCCAGCGACCACGACGGTATCGAAGAGCCAGGTTCGGTACGTGAATCTGTGGAACACGAACAGCATCGCGCCATAGGCCGCAACGGCTGCCAACACGACAACGAGACCAACGGTGCTCATCCAGACCATCCAACCAGTATGGCCGATTCCCGCTCATCCATCCGCGAATCAGTCAGCCGCCCATAGGTGCTGTGATTTCAGGGGGTCATCCCTTGGATCGACCCTCCACTACACCCACCCAGATAGCCACGCCGATACCCACGGCAAGCCAATCGGGAAGTGAGGTAGCTGAATACAGGGCGACGCCGACACCAACTCCGAGTGCTGTCGCCGCACCATACGTGGTTCCTTTGCTACGTTTCTTCCCATCGTCCGGGCTTTCGCTGTTGCTCTCGCTCTCCATGTGTTCCCTTGCTTTCCACGTTTGGGAGCGGAGAACCTACCACAGTCGAACCCACGCCCGTCGGGGGCGCATATCCGGCTGGGTGTGTCTTGAACTCATCTTCATACAGCCATTGGGTGATGGGACCCCGACACTCGACCTCGCTCGGGTCTATGTCTTCGATGGTGGCGCAATTGCTACCGACTATCCACACGGCGACCGGCATGAGGTCCTCGTCTGTCAGTGCGGCAGCGAACTCGAGCGTATCAACGACGTACCCATCTGAGCGAGGCTGGAGTCCTTCCATCCCGACCTGACCGGCAGCGGACCGAACCGGCGGTCGCGGACGTGGACTACTGCGGGGATGACTCTTGGCCTGCTGCGGCCTGATCTACCACCGCGTGCATGGCTGATTCCTGGTTCGAAATGGATCTGACCAGAGCGAACTGCACGCGGCATCGATCGAGATTGTGATCGGGTCTGTGGGTCTTGAAGTACGTGTCCCCCTGGAGGTAGTCGGTCAGGAACCTCGCACCGATCATGAGCGTGATGACCTTTCCAGCGAACACCAGTTGTTCTCTCTCGGCCGACGTCAGGAATTCGCCCGCCGATGCCAGGTACCCGTGCGTCAGGTACTTGAACCTCTCCAAATCCATCCGTACATCGTCGAGGATTCTCGAGTCCTCAGCGACAGGGCATGTGCCGGTGCGAACCATGTCCCCGAAGTCATACAGGACGAGGCCGGGCATCAACGTATCGAGATCAATAACGCAGATCCCCTCGCCGGTCGCATCGTCGATCAACACATTGTTGCTCTTGCAGTCGTTGTGCGTTACTCGTAGCGGCACCGCTCCGCTACTGAGGAGTGCGGGAAAGCGATCGAAGGTGCCTGCGTTTTCCATCAGAAACGCGATCTCCGATCCCGCATCGACGGCTCGGTTCAACGGGTCCCGTTCGAGGGCATCCACGAAAGCTCGGAACCTCTCGGGACCATCGTGAAACATGGCAATCGTCTCGTGCAGGGGAGGCTCGGGCAGATCAGCAAGCATCGTCTGCAACGTCCCAAACGCGCGAGCGACTTCGTACGCCTGGTCGTGTGTTGTCAGCAAATCGTACGACGTGGCCCCTTCGACGAATTGGTAGGCGCGCCAGTACTCGCCCGCGGCGTCCACGTGATATGTGCTTTCGTCCCTCGTCCGTATCAACGTCATGGCACGCCGCGATCGGTCAGGGATGTCTTGCCTCTCCAACGACGCGCTGATGTGGCGAGTTGCCCGATCGACGTTCTCCATCAGGGCGGGAACATTCTTGAATACCGTTTGATTGACCCGCTGGAGCACATGCCGAACCCGGTTGCCACCATCATCGAATCGAACAGCGAATGTGTCATTGATGTGGCCGCTTCCGTGCGTCCTCCCATCCATGAAGTGCCCACGGATGTCGAAGTTGGCGGCGATCGCTTCCAGGTCAATCTGATTCACCGGAACCCAGCCCCTTCGAGACCGCCCGGATTGTCGAGGCTGGCGGGGAGGGCGATGCACATGTATGCCAAAGCTTTGTCTCGATCCGAACTACTGGCCCGCTTCATCGTGCCCATCCGTTCAACGAGCCCGGAACCGATCACGAAGCTCCGTCTGGTGAATTCTGCGATTCCCCCTCAAGCCGAGGGGATAACTGTCAAGCCGGGCTTCGGCGCCCATCAGATACGCCATCATCGGCATAGTGGCTTTCTCTTCGTTGGCTCGACGCATCCGGTCTGGCCTCCATTCGAGATGCCGTTCGAGCTACCACAATCGCAGGTTGAACGAGTGCGGTCGAATCGATGTGGGTCGATTCTTGAGCCAATGCACCCGAACGACGCAGCGATTTCTCGCATACCGCTGGGATGGCCCTGGAAACTCACCGCCAGCCTGCCCATATGGGCGGCATCGAGCGGTCGGAATGACCGCCCAGAATGTCGGTTGTGCGCTCCCGATGTGGGTGAGACACATTGCCGCCGGATCAGAATGCGGAGACACATCAATCCGTCTTGACCGCTCAAACCGGGGATGATCTGAGCCGTGTCGTCCGAGGCGCTGCGCGCCCCGACAAGGGGTCTACTGTGAGAGCACTTCAGCGCTGAGAACCGCTTCGAGGTTTTGGTGCGCTCGCTCGAATGTGCCAAAGACATTCGCTTTCAATTGCGGCCAGGCTGCCTCTGGCTCACACTGGAAGTAGTACGTCACCTTCGTACCACCCTCGGTCGGTGCGAACACGGTGGTCACGATGAGGACAGCACCTGATTCATCGGTCTCGGCTCGGATTGTGTATGTCTTGAAGGGGTGCCAGTCCAGAACCTGCTGGACGGTTACCGAGCCACCGTGGGCGCAGTGATTCACCGTGCCCACGCCGCGTCTGCCTTCGACGAACTCATCGATAGTCTCCAAGTCCTTCTGCCATTCGAGTCGTTTGCGAGGATCCGTCAACCACGGCCACAACTCCTTGGGTGTGCGTGGCAGAGTCGACTCAAATGTTCCCAACGCAGCTTCGGCTGTAACCACTCCGTTGGTCTGGCTCTCCTCGGATGCCCAGCGGTCCTGTAGGTTCTCGATGAATACGTTGACATCGCCCACGTCAAAATGCTCGACATGTGCAACCAAACCGAGCGCTTCCGCGTCACCATCGATGGCGTCGAGGGCTTCGCTCGTCAGAACCAAGTAGGCGTCGTTCGCAATGACTTCGCGCGCCGATCCCTTGAGCAGTCGGTGAACCAGTACAACATCAGCACCCGTCAGCTCCTCAGATCTGCCGATTCTGCGCACAACATATGAGCCAATGTGTACGAAGAACTTCAGGTCGAGCGACGGAATCAAGACACAGGCGTTGCAGTCGCATGTTGTCGAGTGGACCACGTCGCGTAGACGCCGCCGAAAGGCGAAGTACGTCGCCTCGATGGTGTCGAAAAGCAGCGGAGCGTCGACCAGAGTGGCAGGCATATGGGCGAAGATGGCATCGCCTTCGAGCTTGGCGACTTCGAACGGAGGCTCAACACCAGCAATGATCGTTTCCAGAAGATCCGCGAGAACATCCTGGGCATGCTGAAGCTCCGTGCCCTGGAGGTACGAGGTGTATCCAGTGATATCGGCGAGCAGCAGACACCCCACTTGGACTGGTGGGAGAGGAGAAGCCATTGTTCACACTCTAACTCGCCACCCGTTTCCCGGTTCCGATGCCTTGGTCCGCCTGTGCTCACCGTCCCTGACCACGAGGATGGATACACGTACGGACATACTCCAAGCCGCATTCAGGTGGCTCGACTCCCGGCTCGCCAGAAGCAAAAGTTGGCCGTCGGAACGGCACGACAGGGCACATATGCGCACCTGATCAGCCGCACTTGACGCCGGTTATGCGATAGCTGATTCAGGTTCGTTTGTTGGTCTATTCGATGAGCATGTTTGCGGCGGCGTCGGATATCTCGCGATCGTTCGCGTCTCGTTGTAGCGTCGCCGAGATCAGGGCGTGTTGGCGAGTCGGGTGAACAGTTCCACGCCGGCCTCGGTTTCGGGGAACACGAGTTGGATTCGTAGCTCATCGGTCGTGGCGGTGCGGGCCGCGGTGAACTGAGCGGTGATGGTGATGGTGGGGATGATGGTCCCGTTCAATCGGAGATGTGGGCAGGCGACGAGGCTGGATCCCACGGAGCTGGGTCGGGGTGTCCCGGCGAGTGAGCCTCGGGCATGCTCGATGAGTTCGGCGAGTTCTTCGCTGTCGGGGTGGTTGGATGCGTCTTGGCGAAGACGCGCGAGTCCGTTCCAAGCGACGGCATCCCAATTGTCGATCATGGATTGGAGGTGTCCGCCGAACATCATTCGAACCATATTGCGCTCGCCTGGGTCGAGCATCGCGGTGGCACTCGCGTTGGCCAAAACGACGTTCCAGCTGCGATCCAGAACAAACGCAGGGAACGGCATGTGCTTGTCCAGCATTGCGTCGAGAGCGAACCGGAACGTTCCCAGATTCGGGTCCTCGATCGACCCGTTCGCGTAGGGAGCGGAGATTCCCGCGCCTTCGAAAAGACTGTTCCGTTCTCTTATCGGGACTTGAAGCGCATCGCAAAGTCGGTCGACCATCCGTGCTGAGGGGCGACTGCGGCCGGTTTCCAGGAAGGAGACGTGGCGGCTAGTGCTGTCGGCGGCGATTGCGAGCTGGAGTTGGCTCATTCCGCGATGGCCTCGCCAGCGTCGCAGCTCCCGGCCGAAGGGACTCAGAGAAGTGCGCATAGCCCCACGCTATAGGACAACCGGGTCAGCGCCGATTCCCTAATAGGGAATTGCCAGTGCGCACGGTCTATGGCTAAATCGCCTCTATGAGGTCGATCAACGCAAGCAATGCCGTCGCCGAGCCGACGTCGCCGCTGATACGACACACGAATCACGAGCAACCATGTTTCGCCAACACCAACCAGGAAGAGACATCACAATGACTGTGCAACTCATAATCATGGCCACCCGCCGCCCAGACTCCGACGACGACTACGCGGCATACGCCAATGTGGCCGTACCCATCATGATCGAAGCCGGCGGCGCCTTCACCGCCCAGTACGGACGCATCGACGAGCTCGCCGGAAGCGACGGCCCACAGGCAGTCGCAATCATGGAGTTCGCGGACGAAGCGGCCGTCCGCACCGCGGTCGCGAGCCCCGAGTACCAAGCGACCATCACCGACCGCGACAAGGCCTTCGAACGCTTCAACCTCATTCTCGCCGCCGCCCCGCCAGCGGGCTGACGATCACATCCATCACCCCAGCCGCCGAGGATCGTCCCTCGCGGCTGGAGTGACATCACCCGTGCCGCGGATTCGATATCGACCGCGACGAACCCACAGCGGACCGACCTCAACGCTCAACCTACGCGCCCAGAGCGGCACATATGGGCGGCACGGACGGTCCGCCGTGACCGCTCATTCTGCCGGATACGGGCAGGTGTAGAACAAGACATCGGTGATGTTCGGTCAGTTCCGGTGGGCGTACGCGTCGCGCTCTGCCAGCCTCTTGATTTCGAGCATCATCTTGCGGCTCATCACGAAAGTGATCACTTCCATTGGGAAGCGGCTAAACGCGAGGCGGCTCTTCCAATCCGCGGCGTAGTCGTAACGGCCCCTGGTCAGTAGCCGACTACCGCCATCGGGGTCAGGATTGACGGCGAACTGCCAGGTTGACAATCCCCAACTCTCCTCGGCACCGATATCGGCGGGTGACCCGAAAAGCACGAGGGCACTCGGAGGATTCACGATCTCAATCCGCAACGGCAGTGCGGTCGGGTGCAGGTAGATGTCGTCGCCAACTGCCGGATGCTGGTGGTCGGGGAGGATCTCTGTCGTGTTGGTGATCCTGCAACCGACAATGTTCTCAAGCGTCTGATAGGTGTAGAAGCCGCCGCGGCCCTGCCCGATCTGGGCGATCCAGGGCCAAACAGCCTCCGGCGACGCATCGACGGCGACTCCCAGGGTGTACGACCACTTGGGCTCGGGCACGAACTCATCTCCCGGAAGCGAATCATCTGCCTCTGTTCCCACCGTGCCCCACCGCAGCCGCGGCCGCCCAACCAATGGGGTGGCGATCAGGTTCCACACAAAGAGCACGGCGCCCTCAAGAGCAGCCAGAACGCCGACACCGCCCGAGCGAGCCGTGCGACTGCCAAGCCGGCTGATGTCCGAGTCCCGTCCGGCCGCCACTCTGACCTCCTCGATGTCCGAGTAGTCATCTTGACGCAGCACCGCAAAGCCGCCCAGGGTCCGATGCCCCAATGTGAACACG
>RCNF010001730.1_pt1 | contig 11594 bp, 7 predicted proteins | sample 2041311 | NCBI WGS metagenome assembly RCNF01 (sample SAMN09708228, study PRJNA481090) | Marine sediment metagenome, whole genome shotgun sequencing project. | biome: marine sediment; feature: ocean; material: sediment; isolation source: Sewage treatment plant 2 marine sediment (STP2) ... | reverse complement strand
GGATTCGTACCCGTGGGCTGGGAGTGCGGTGCTCGTTGCGCTCCCACGCCTCCCAGGGTGTCAGCGTCCAGGACACCGTGATGTTGGACGGGGGTCCCTCGGGCAGCAGGGCTTCTACGCCCGCGCATTTGGTCCTCAATTCGAGTCTGGCTGCAGGATAGCCCTGCATCAAGGGGATTGCGGCCGCAGCGAAGCCGCTCCAAAGCTCCAAGGCAAGCGCGTCGGAAAGCTCTCCCATGTGGTAGACGGTCGGCCCGTTTCGGGCGTTCTGCTCGAGATGGCCGGCAAGTTCCTCGAGAAGGTCTTCCTGATTGACGAACAGGACCGGGGCGCCATGGTCGAAGTACCCTTGCAGGAAGCAGTATTGGCAGTCAAAGGGACAGCCATTGGCGTGAGCCACATAGAACTCGGTCGGGGCCGGGTCTTCCCGGGACCCGGGGAAGGGCCGGATGCAGGGCCCGGGGTGGTGGGCAAGGACGAGGACGTTGCCTTTGATGCCCGCGTTGTATCCCTTTAGGGGAACGGACTCGTCCTCGAGTCTTCGGTGATCCTGAATCTCGTGGACGGAGCAGCCGGACAGGGATCGGAGGATGTTCTCTGTCCGGGGGGCCTGCCGGATCCTGGTCTCGACGTAGATGTGTTTTGGTCGATAGGCAACCATGCCTCTGATCTTATCCAGACCCTCCCCTGGGGATCAAGTAACGCCCTCGGTTTGACCTGCTTTTGGGCCTCGCCTGCAACGCCCCCGCCCGTTCCCGCGCCCGGAACAAAGCCAGAGTGGCACATTGCCTCAGTGTCTCATGTCTCTATCCTTGTCTTGCCCTGGTGCACGAGAATCCATATAAAGGGTTCTAGAGCAAGTTAATCAGTCTACCGGAGGCCTCAGCCGAGATGAAGAAGGCGAAGCATAAGAAGGTCAATAAGGGCACCCCGAGAACCGTTGACGTGAAGGAGTGGATCCGGAGGCTGGAAGCGACGCATGGTGACGCGAAACAGGCCCTCGAGTTCTCTTCGCCCCTTGAGCTTCTGGTCGCGTTGATCCTGGCCGCGCAGTGTACCGACGAAAGGGTGAATCAGGTGACCAAGCCCCTGTTCAAGAAGTACAGGGATGCGGAAGCCTACGCCAGGGCAGCCCAGGAGACGCTGGAGGAGGAAGTCCGGTCCACCGGCTTTTATCGCAACAAGGCGAAAGCGATCCGCACCGGCTGTCGTGAAATCGTGGACAGATTCGAGGGCAACGTGCCGGAAGGGGTGGAGGACCTGGTGAGCCTTCCCGGCGTGGGAAGAAAAACGGCCAACATCGTTATCGGCAATGCCTTCGGGAGGCCGGCCATCGGGGTGGACACGCACGTGAAGAGGCTGGCCCGGCGGCTGGGCTTTTCTGAACAGACCGACCCGGACCGAATCGAGAAGGATCTCTGCGAACTCGTGCCGAAGAAGAACTGGGTCCGGTTCTGCCATCTGCTCCAGTTCCACGGCAGGCGAATCTGTAAGGCCCGGAAGCCCCTGTGCGACTCCTGCCCCGGGGAAGATCTTTGTCCAAAGATCGGCGTGTAAAGTGCGGAGCGGGGCCTGACCCCTGATCCCTTGGGCTTTTCGCCTTTGACCTTTGACCTTTCATCTTGGGTCGGGGGCGGTGGGGATGGGCTAATAGACATTCTTCGAATCTGGGAACTCGAATACCTCCGGGCTGCAGGGGCCCCGGAGGCGGACCCGGCGGACACAGCGGGTTTCGCTTCCCACTTCGATCCGATTCTCCACCAGATATCTCTTGGTCGGGTCTTTCCCATCCCCGATGATTATCCTCACGCCCGTTTTCGAGGTCTCCTCGTCCGAATCGGGAAGGAACGAAAACAATGTCCGAAAGCCTTCGCCGTACGTGCTCGGGCCGGAGGGTGTGATCGATTCGAAACGACACGTCCCCGGGATGTCCCGGTACTGGCAGCCGCTGCCGACGGGTCTCGAAGGGGCTTGGGTCTCGCAGGCGGCGAGGAGGATGCCTGCGAAAAGGCATGCTCGGATGGGAAAGGGCATCATGCTTCCTCCTCCTGTCACGGCTCGATTTCTTTGGGCTCCGTCTCCCGCTCCCCCTACAAAGTCGCGTCGCACAAATCGAGCCGTGACAGGGATTGCACAATTGAATGAATTTTTTTTTCAATTCCTCTAGAATACAGTAGACGATCGTTTCTAGACAGCCCCTTGTGGAGGGAAGGATGCCGACCACCAAGCAGCATGCGCCCTACGCGGAACAGATCCGGGCGCTTACCGAGATCAGCCGGGCGATCACATCGGATCTGTATCTGGACGACATTCTGACACTGGTCGTGAGTGTAACGGCGAAGGTCATGGACTCGAAGATCTGTTCGCTCTGGCTGGTCGACGAGAAGAAGGGGGAGCTCAAGCTCAGGGCCACCCAGACGATCAGCAAGGAGTACCTGAAAGAGAGGAGCCTCAAGCTCGGGGAGGGCGTGGTCGGCACCGTGGCGAAGAAGAACATCCCCATGTCCATCTACAACGTCCTGAAGAAGCGCGAGTACAAGGAAAAGGAGATGGCCAGGAAGGAGAAGCTGAGTTCCATGCTGAGCGTCCCTCTGGTCGTCAAGGAGAAGGTGATCGGGGTCATCAATTGCTACAGTCAGCGGCCCCGCCGGTTCAGCGAAGTGGAAGTGAACCTTCTGACGGGCGTGGCAAGCCAGGCGGCTGTCGCCATAGAGAACACCGAGTTGATGGTCAAGACTCGGGTGATCCAGGAGGAACTCGAGGCGAGAAAGCTCATCGACAGGGCCAAGGAAATGCTGATGGCCAAGAAGGGGCTGTCCGGGTCGGCGGCCTTCCGGAGGATGCAGAAGATGAGCATGAACACGCGAAAGCCGATGCGGGACATCGCCGAGGCCATCCTCCTTGCCGAAGAGATCTAGCAGCCCGTTTGCTTGACAGGATCCCTGTGTAAGATATAAAATAAAAAATTCTCCAGAGCACGATGATGTGTTCTACGATTGCTGTGGGCAGTCGAACGCCCACGGAGGCGCAATAAAGACAATGGTGCATTGAGACAAGGGTGTCCGCACAAACGGGCACCCTTTTTTTTCGGTACCCCATGAGGGAAGCCATACGCCCCGATCCAGGATTGCGAGACGGGGTTCCGCGGAGGGAGACATCGTGAGCGGGAACGAGGAAGCGGGAAGAAACGAACCTGAAATCGTCGTCCTTTTCTGCCAGCAGTCGGTGGCGAGGACCGTCTCGCTTGCCAACGCATACAGGCACCTGCCCGGCCTCAGGGTCCGATTGGTCGTTCTGCCCTGCTCGAGCAACGTCGAGGTCAGACAGATGGTAAAGATGCTCGAAAAGGGGGCGGACGCGATCCAGATCGTGGCATGCGCGGAGGAAGCCTGCCGGTTCCTTGTGGGAAGTAACAGGGCCGAGAGAAGGGTCGAGTACGTTCGTCGACTGCTGGACGAAATCGACTTTGGCGCCGAAAGGGTGGGACTCGTTCGAGGCATGAACCTGTCGGCGGAGCAGCTCCTCGACTGGGCAAGGGAGCGCGCCGACCTGATCCGAGAGCTGGGGCCGAACCCGATGAGGGATGCGGGCAACGGAGACTCTCCGGAAAGTCCCCCGCAGGCCGCCTAGCCGGCGTAACGCAAACGGTTTGCGATTCGATTGGAACTCGTCAGATAGCAAGGTGATCACAAATGCCAAAGAAATACCACGTAAGTGTGAAGCCCGTACCGCCCAGGTTTCCCCCGGTCTCCCAGTTCAGCTCCTTCGAGACGAAGAGATGCCTGGGTTGCGTGAGTTGCGTCAAGGCCACTTCGTGCATCTACGACGTTTATCGGAAGCGTGATTTCGATCCTCTCCAGGTCCAGGATACGGGCGACAACATGTGCGTGAGTTGTCTTCGGTGCGTCCAGGAATGCAAGAACAACATCATGTCCCGGGCCTCTAACCCCCGCTTTCGTCGACTGGGCAACGACTACTGGACCCCGGAAATCGTGACCCGCATCTGGAAACAGGCCGATACCGGCAAGATCCCCGTGTCGGGCGCAGGGTACAGGGGACCCTTCTGCGGGCCCGGGTTCGACGAGATGTGGACCGACATGTCCGAGATCGTCAGGCCGACCCGTGACGGCATCCACGGTCGTGAATACATCAGCACCGTGATCGAGCTTGGAAGAAGGCCGGAGCGCCTCTCCTTCGATGACGCAGGCAGGATGACGACAGAGCCGCCCCCGTTCCTGGAGATACCTCTCCCGGTCCTGCTGGACATTCCCTCCCTTGGCTTCCTCGGGGAAGGAACGCGCCGGGCCGTGGCGCTCGCGGCGGAGAAGCTGGACACCGTTACGGTGGCTACCTACGAGGAGGCGCAGGGGCCCCTCGCATCGTTCCGGGAGCGTCTGGTCGTGCGGTTCGATCCGGAGAACGACGATGTGGCAGGCCTTGAAGGCGTTCCGATCGTCGAACTGGGGTACGTGGAGGGGGTCATCAACAAGCTGGAGGAGATCAAGGGTGTCCACGCCGGAATCATCGGTTCGGTCCGGCTCCTCCTGGATGAGAACGCGCCGGAACGAGCCTCGGAGCTTGCCCGTGGTGGGGGGGACGTGATTCATCTCCAGGCAAGCCCAAAAGGATGCGGCTTCGGGGAGAATCAGGACCGGTTCGTGACCAGACTCGTGCGCGAGGTGCACCTCCGGCTGGTCGAAGACGCGGTCCGCGAGCAGGTGACGCTTCTCGCCTCAGGCGGAATCGCCATGGCCGAGCATGTGGCCAAGATTATCCTATGCGGCGTGGACGGCGTGGGGGCCGACCTTGCCCCGATGGTCGCGCTCGAGTGCAGACTCTGCTCCGATTGTGAAGAGCAGGTTGAGTGCCCGGTCGGACTCGACCGGGTGGAGGAGGCGCCCAGTGCCCAACGTATCGTGAATCTGCTCGGATCCTGGCACTCCCAGTTGCTCGAGGTCCTGGGTGCCATGGGCTTGAGGGAAGTGCGGAGGTTGCGTGGCGAGGTAGGGCGGGCGATGTTTTTCGAGGATCTCGAACGCGAGTGTTTCTTCCCCATCTTCGGGGAGCGAACCGACTTCACGCCACCCTCGGGAAAGCGAGCGGTGGATGGCCGCCAGCGAGGGCCGGAAGGCTCCGACCTGGAACCCCCCGTTCCCGAGCCTGCGAGGCCTCCCTCCCAGGCAGGGAGCGCGGAAACGGTCCCGTCCTGCCCTTCCCGGTTCCGGAATACATTGGGCAAGTATACGGTCGTCTTGACAAAGGACTGTACGCATTGCGGCGCGTGTGCCGAGGCCTGTCAGTTTGGGGCCCTTGAAAAGAAAGGAAGCCGAGTGTTGGCGGACAACGCCCATCTCTGCAGGGGGATTGCCGTTTGCCGGTCGAAGGGGTCTTTCTGTGGGGATCACTGCCCGGAAAACGCCGTGCGCGTCGGACTCAATCCCATGTGGGAGACCTTCGGGGATTATCGATGGACGCCGGATCTCGTCGTCAGTACGTGGATGCAGGCGGAGACAGGCCTACCGCCCGTCGACTCGGGGATGGAATACAAGGTCGGGGCGTCGGGTGGCGGCTTCGACCGGATGGACTTCGTATTTCCGGAAAGTTCGCCGGATCCATCGCTGCGCGCAGAGGATATCGACCTGGGCATACAGCTCAACCGGACAGGGGACGGTCGACCGCAGGTCGACATCGGGTTCCCCGTGTACGGCGGGGGCATGAGCTTCGGGTCGATCAGCCTGGCCACGATGGTTTCGAGGGCGAGGGCCTACAAGGCGTTCGATTCCTTCACCTGCACGGGAGAGGGCGGGTACCCGGACGGGCTGACGCACTACGACGACCATGTCATCACCCAGGTGGCGACCGGTCTGTTCGGGGTCAGTGAGGAGACGATCAAGCGTGTTCGTATCGTCGAGTTCAAATACGCCCAGGGCGCAAAGCCAGGCCTGGGCGGTCATCTTCTGGGAGACAAGAACACGGCGACCGTGGCACAGAGGCGGGAGGCGGTCCAAGGGACCGCCCTGTTCTCTCCTTTTCCGTTCCATTCGGTCTATTCGGTGGAGGACCACAAGAAACACGTCGACTGGATCAAGGTCATCAATTCCCGGGCGCTGGTCTCCGTCAAGGTCTCGACCCCGAGTGACGTCGAGATGGTTGCCGTGGGGAGCTACTATGCGGGGGCCCATATCATTCACCTGGACGGGAGCTACGGGGGGACCGGGGCGGCTCCGGACATCGCCAAGAAGAACATCGCCATGCCGATCGAGTATGCGATTCCGAAGGTGCATCGCTTTCTGGTCGATGAGGGCGTACGAGACAAGATGACGCTGATCGCCTCGGGAGGATTGCGTACTGCCTGGGACGTGGCCAAGGCGATCGCCCTGGGGGCTGACGGCGTGGTGATCGGCACCGCGGAGATGGTTGCCCTCGAGTGCATTCGGTGCGGGAACTGCGAGAGCGGGCGTGGATGCCCCCGTGGGATTGCCACGACCGATACGGAACTCGCCCATATGTACGGCTTCGATTGGGGAGCACAACGTATCATCAATCTGTATCGCTCCTGGAGCATCCAACTCAGAGAGATCCTGGTGCGCTTCGGAATGAAGAACGTAAAGGAACTCGTGGGTCGGTCCGACCTGCTCGTCCACCAAGACTATGAGAAGAAATCGCTCACAGAGAGCGAAGCTGCGTGAGGGTGACATAAATGGAATTCGACAAGAATCTGTTCTTCAAGCGTATCCTGGCCTCGAGAAGGGAGCTGGTTGCTTCCGCGCCTGCCGTGCCATGCCGGAAGGCAGCCGAAGAAGGGGGTTGTGGGGTTGTGGGGTTTGCGGCCAGCGTGCCCGTGCGGGGCAGACACATCTTCGAGCCATCGATCCAGATGCACAACCGCGGGAACGGCAAGGGTGGGGGGATCGCCGCCGCCTGTCTGATTCCCGAGCAGCTCGGGGTGGACGAGGCCACCTTGCGCGACGACTACATTCTTCAGGTGGCCCTGCTCGACCCGGACGCGATCGGGGAGATCGAGAAGCAGTGCATCGAACCCTACTTGACGGTCGACCACAAGGCGCAGGTGGAACCCGTAGGGGACTACGAGGAGCTGGGGCTCGAGACGAAGCCCCCTGACATCGTGCGTTACTTCGTGCGGGCAAGGCCCGACGTGCTCGAAGGGTTTGCGGAGAGTCACGGCCTCGCGGGCGCGCCGGAGCGGGCCGTGGAGGACGAGTTCATCTACAGGAACAGCGTGAAGCTCAACGACAGGTTCTACGCTTCCCTCGGTGAAAAGCGTGCCTTTGTGCTCTCCCACGCCCGCAACCTGATGATCTTCAAGATCGTGGGGTATGCGGAGCAGGTGGTGCAGTACTATGGTCTCGAGAACCTGGAGGCCAAGATCTGGATCGCGCATCAGCGTTACCCGACCAAGGGAAGGGTCTGGCACCCTGCGGGAGCCCATCCCTTCATCGGGCTGAACGACGCCCTCGTTCACAACGGTGATTTCGCCAACTATTACAGTGTCAGCGAATACCTGCGGCAGCACAACATCGCTCCCCAGTTCCTGACCGATACCGAGGTGTCGGCGTTGCTCTTCGACCTCTGGTCGCGTACCTACGGGTATCCGCTCGAGGTGGTGATCGAGGCGTTGGCCCCGACGACGGAGCTGGATTTCGATCAGCTCCCGGACGAGAAGAAGAAGGCATACCGGGCGATACAGGCGCTCCACATGCACGGTTCGCCGGACGGCCCCTGGTTCTTCATCATTGCCAGGAGCGAAGCGGAGCACGATCGCTTCCAACTCCTGGGGATCACCGACACAGCGATGCTCAGGCCCCAGGTGTTCGCGATGCAAGAGGGGGACGTCTCGATCGGGTTGGTTGCCTCCGAGAAACAGGCCATCGATGCAACCCTCCACTCCCTTGCCGAGGAGGACAGCCGGTTCCGGCTCGTAGCCGACCGCTACTGGAACGCTCGTGGTGGGAGTCACACGGACGGCGGGGCCTTTGTCTTCACGGTGCAGGGAACGAATGGGTCGTCGACCCTCACCTGTACGGACAAGTTTGGGAAGGTGATCAAGAGCCCGCCGGGAGACTGGCGAGTTGATCTTACGTCCGCGCCCACGGAACCGGATGATGCGAATGCCTTCACCGGGAAGATCCGGAGTGCCTCCGGCGCGGAGGAGGTCTTCAAGGAGGTTTCCGGAACTTTCGCTACGTGGAACGTCGACAACCTGCGCTGGTTGATCGAGGAGGTCAAGGATGTTGCCGGCCGGGATGATGAAGGCCTTTCCTTTGCCCTCGAGCTTCTCTCCCTGCTGATTGATCGCCGGTACGATTGTGGGGCCATGAGGGCCAGTACGGTCCAGCAGATGTTGAACCAGGCGATCAATGGACTCCTCGACGGTGTTCCTGCCCTCACGGACGAAAGGCCGAGTCGTTTCAAGAGAATCGACTGGCAAACGCGTGAAGCCCTACGCCCTCCCGGGAGCGGGGAGACCACGCTCGTGGTCTACGCCCGCGGCTTTCCTCCTGAGGGAGACGAGTGCGATGCAAGGCTGATGGTTGAGGCTTACGAGGCGGGATGGAAGCGGTTCGTCGTTTACGGCCTCAAAGGCCAGAGGTTCCAGGGGTGCGGTTTGGGGCCTGAAACCGAAGGCGTTCGTCTGGACCTGTACGGAAGCTCAGGCGATTACATCGCGTCCGGCATCGACGGCATGGAGGTCCGGGTGCACGGAAACGGCCAGGATCAACTCGGCCAGATCATGAAACGAGGGCGCCTCGTGATTTTTGGAGATGTGGGGCAGACCTTTATGTACGGAGCAAAAGGGGGAGAGGTCTATGTCATGGGCAATGCCGCAGGACGGCCCCTGATCAATGCGGTAGGCAAGCCGAGGGTCGTCATCAACGGCACCTGTCTCGATTTCCTCGCAGAGTCCTTCATGGCCGGAAATCCCCTGAACGGCGGCGGCTTCGCCGTGCTCAACGGAATGACCTTTGACGATCGGGGCCGATGGGTGGAACAGGCGTCGCCCTATCCCGGCTCGAACCTCTTTTCCCTGGCTTCCGGCGGGGCCATCTATGTCCGGGATCCGCACCGGAAGGTGAGCCCGGATCAGCTCAACAAAGGGGAGATCGTGGAGATGACCCGCCCGGACTGGACCCTGATCCTTCCCTACCTGAGAGAGAACGAACGGCTCTTCGGCATCTCGATCGAAGAAGACCTCCTCAAGGTCGGCTCTGAGGACTGGCCGCCCGAAAAGGTGTACCGTAAGGTGCAGCCTGCGGGCGAGGAGATCGAAACCGGCCTGGAAGAATAGGGCCTGGGAGACAAGGGATCTGGCGGCTATAAGTGCGGGCATTCCTGAATTGGAGAAGAGAACGAAGGTTGACAAATCAGGTGCTTCTAGGTACTTCTGATAATAGTAGGATGTGAGTGAACAGAGGGGCACAAAGGCGTGCTCCTCGTGGCAGGGGAAGGGTCCCCTGCAAGAGATTTGCCGTATTCGAGAAGACAAAGGTGTCTGCCGAGTCGGGGCGGGCACCTTTTTTTGTGCCCGATGCACGCGAATTGTTTTTTATTTCAACCATTTAGGAGCCCTAAATTTATTTTGGTGCCCCGTTTGTCTCGCTTAATGGGCAGGCGGAACCGAGGAACCCACACCCAAATGTGAGGAATACGATGAACCTGCACAGACCCAACGCAAATGAAGCCCTCATGACCGCCAACCGTTCGCGCCACGTGGCGCCGCAGTCGGGCATTTGTACGCGCTGCATCGACGGGTGCCGTGGAAACTGCGACCTGTTCAATGCCACTTTTCGTGGCAGGGAACTGCTGTACCCCGGCCCCTATGGGGAAACCACCTCAGGGGCGGACAAGGACTACCCGATCGACTACTCTCACCTCAACATTATGGGGTATGCCCTTGGAGCAGAGGGAACGCAGGCGGATCCGGATCATGCCACCTTCCCGACGGTCAGTACAGAGACCGAATACGGCGTCGAGAACAAGGTGAAGATGAAGGTCCCGATCTTTACCGGTGCATTGGGAAGCACCGATATCGCCCGGAAGAACTGGGAGCACTTCGCGCTCGGAGCCGCCATTTCCGGGATCAGCCTGGTCTGCGGGGAGAATGTCTGCGGGATCGACCCGGAACTCCAACTGGACAGCAACGGGAAGATCGTCGAGGCCCCGAACATGCGCTCCCGCGTCGAGCAGTACAGGCGCTACCACGAGGGCTACGGCGACATCCTGGTGCAGATGAACGTGGAGGACACGAAATTCGGCGTTGCCGAGTATGTGATCGAAAAGCTGGGCGTTGAGTGCGTGGAGTTGAAGTGGGGGCAGGGCGCCAAGTGCATCGGCGGCGAAATCAAGGTGGATACCCTGGAAAGGGCTCTCGAACTGAAGAAGAGGGGCTACATCGTTACGCCCGACCCGGAAGACCCTGCCACGCAGGCCGCCTTCAAGGACGGGGCCATCAAGCAATTCGAGAGGCATTCCCGTCTCGGCTTTGTGGATCAGGAGGGGTTCATGAAAGAGGTGGAGAGGCTCCGAAGCTTGGGCGCCAAGCGTGTGACCCTGAAGACCGGAGCCTACCCGATGCGAGAGCTGGCCATGGCGATCAAATGGAGTTCCGCAGCGAAGATTGACCTCTTGACGATCGACGGAGCCCCCGGCGGAACGGGCATGAGCCCCTGGCGCATGATGTGTGAGTGGGGAATCCCTTCCATTTACCTGCACTCCATGGCCGTTGAGCTGAGTGACAGGCTGGCCAAGAGAGGGGAGTGGGTGCCCGATCTTGCTTTCGCAGGAGGCTTCTCCTCCGAGGACCACGTCTTCAAGAGCATCGCCCTGGGCGCTCCCTACGTGAAGGCCGTCTGTATGGGCCGGGGCTTGATGATTCCCGGCATGGTCGGCAAGAACATCGAGCGCTGGCTCAAGGGCGAGGACGGCGGGTTGCCCAAGTCCGTGTCCAAGCACGGCGCCACCAAAGAGGAAATCTTCGTCTGCTACGAAGAGATAAAGGCCAAGTACGGCGCCGAAGCCGACACGATGCCCCTCGGTGCGATCGGCATCTACAGCGCCACGGAAAAGATTCGCGTGGGCCTGCAGCAGCTGATGGCAGGCGCCAGGAAGTGGAGCCCGGACCTGATCGGCAGGTATGATCTCGCCTCCTTGACCGAGGAATGCGCAAAGGTGACGGGCATCCCTTATGTGATGGACGCCTACAGGGAGGACGCCCTCCGGATTATCGACGGCTAAGCACCCGCTATACATTCGAATGAGCAACGAGACGGCCGCCCGTAAGGACGGCCGTCTTTTTTTACGGGCCTTTGTCCGATGTCCTGCCAAGTGCTATTCTAGTGTGGAATTAGCTGTTAGCTCCCAGCCGCCTCCCCACATTGGATTGATTGCACACCCGGGGAGGGAGGTGGGCTAATAGCTAACAGCTAAGAGCCAATAGATACGGTCTGCCCAGAACACGTCTCAGCTGAACACCAAGTACCTACCGAAAGGAGCCCCCATGGCATTTCGCGTTTCCCCGGGCTGGTGGCCCGTGCTCGCGGTTGCATCTCCGGCGCTCGTTCCATGGATGATGAGCA
>RCNF010001729.1_pt1 | contig 11595 bp, 8 predicted proteins | sample 2041311 | NCBI WGS metagenome assembly RCNF01 (sample SAMN09708228, study PRJNA481090) | Marine sediment metagenome, whole genome shotgun sequencing project. | biome: marine sediment; feature: ocean; material: sediment; isolation source: Sewage treatment plant 2 marine sediment (STP2) ... | reverse complement strand
TTGAACTGGAACGCCCCCCGGGGGAATTTCTTCGCGTTTGTCGAGGCCATGATCAGTCAAACCACCCTGGCCGACGGCTCCGACAGCGAAGAGGACTACGTCAGCGTCGGCATGTACTTGAAGTTCTAGGAGGTTGAAGGCCTGGGGTCATGCCTGAATGTTCCCGGCATTCAGCCAAGCAATTTTACTACTGCCATTCGTTGAATTTCGTCGGCGGCCGACCCGGAATACCCCCAAGGTGGGATATCGTCCCCGTCAACCCCGCCCTACGATGAATGATTAGATCAAGATCGTGATAGGGATCCCGGCGAAGGCCGGGAGGAAAGGAAAGAGATCATGCTACGACGACGTCCGTTTGGTTCAAAAACTCCGGTCCCGGGTCAGAAACTCGGGTTAGCGATCCTTCTGGTCGCGGGGATGGTCACCGCGATCGCCATGGCCGCCGAGGAGGGGCCGGCTGCAGCGCCTTCGAAGATCCCCCCCAGCACCAACCCCACCCAGAAGGTCCTCTACCCCAGCGCGGGACAGACCGAGGAACAGCAGATGGCCGACCAGCTGGAATGCTACCGCTGGGCGACCGAGCAGAGCGGCTGGGACCCCTACGAGGCCTACGACGTACTCGTCGAGAAGGGTTACGCCGCCGAGCAGACCGCATCGGAGGCGGAGGGCGGTGTGATCGGAGGGGCCGCCCGAGGTGCGGCGGCTGGCGTCATCATCGGGGCCATTGCGGGCGACGCAGGCAAGGGCGCGGCCATCGGGGCGGCAGCCGGTGGGCTCGCCGGCGGCCGACGATCTCGCCGTGCACATTCGGATGCCGATTCCCAGGCCCAGGCAGCCATCGATGAATTCAACCGCGGCCTTGAGAAGTGGGATCGCAACTATGCAGCCTGCATGGGCTCCAAGGATTACACCGTCAATTGAGGCCAACAACCCTCCCACGGAAGGAACGCCGCGATGAAAGCCATGACATTTCTCCTGCTCATCACGGGGGTGTTGCTGCTTGTCCAGACCGGTACCGCCGGCGCCGAAACGCAATTCCTCTGCTCTGTCACCGAATCCGTGGAATGTTCGGAGGGGGTGGGCTGCGGACCACCGGAGATGACGATCGCCCCGCCCACATTTTTCCACGTGGACCTTGAGCGTAAAGTCATCACCCTGCTCGCCCCGACCGAGAGGCGTGGCGAAGAAACCGTCATCGAACTGGCGAAGGAGACCCCCGACGGCTGGCTCCTGGCCGGAGTCGAGTCCGAAAGGGCCTGGAACGTCTACCTGACCCACGCCGGTCACTTGACGATCTCTGTCACCATGGACGGGACCATCTGGTCGGCTTTCGGCCGGTGCATGCCCGCCCGCGACGCCAAACCCTGATCAGGGATTCCCTGGCCCAGGTCCAGCCCGCCACGGTTGCCCAGCGGTCATTCGGACTGCGGGCTGGGTAATTCGATTCGTGCGCGCTGGAATTCCAACATGGGCCCACCGCGGTCTCGGGTTGCTCCTCGTAGATGAACCCTCATCACCCTGGCCGAAAGGTTAGCCATGTCTGGTCGCCTGCTCATCACCGTTCTCCTGGCGCTCGTCTCCCTTTCAAACAACGGCATGGCCGAGGAGGGTGGGGATTCGGCCATCCACCTGGCCGATCATCTTGCCACCCTGGAGGGGGAAGGATCCCTCGTCCTCGAGGGGGAAAAGGTCCTCGCCAGTGGGGCCATACTCCAAATCTATGGCGGAAACGAGAAAAGCCCGGTCTGGACGGATTCGGCCACCGTGGAGCAGATGCTGCAGGCGGTGAAGGCGATGCGAAATGAGGGACTCGACCCGGAGGACTACCACTATTCGGCCCTCGCCGCCCTCGGGTCGGCTCCGCCGGTCCGGCCCTCCGACATGGCCCGGCGGGACATCCTCCTGACAGATGCCCTTTTCGTCATGAGTTACCACCTCCATTTCGGGAAGGCCGATCCGAACAGGGCCGAAGAGGCTTGGAACTACGACAACCTCTTCGAGAGCCTGGACATGACCGACTCCGGGACCCGCGAGGCCATCGCGGCGGGCCTGCGCGAAGCGGTCGCTAAAGGAGAGGTGGATCAGCTGCTGGAACGAGCTCGACCCTCGCGCGCCCTTTACGACCGAATGCGGGATGCCTTCGGTCACTACCAGTCCCTGGCCGAGGCTGGTGGTTGGCCTTCCGTCCCGGAAGGACCCACCCTGCATGAAGGCAATGACGATCGGCGGGTGGCCATCCTCCGGGCCCGCCTTTGCACCACCGGCGATCTTCGCCAGGAGGCGTGCGAAGGGACGTTCTTTGACCTGGAGCTGGCCGCGGCCGTCGAGGACTTCCAGGAGCGCCATGGACTCGATGTCGACGGTGCCGTGGGCCGCAACACCCTGGTGGCGCTTAACGTTACGGCTGCCGATAGGGCCGATCAGTTGCGGGTCAACCTCGATCGCGCCCGCTGGGTCCTCAACTTTGAACCGCGTGAGGATTTCGTGATCGTCAATATCTGCTCCTACGAGACACGCCTGTTCCGCGGGGGTGAGCCGGTTTGGGGAGCACGCGTCCAGGTAGGAAAGCCCTTCACCCGGTCCCCCGTTTTCGCCGGTAGCATGACATACCTGGAGTTCAACCCCACCTGGACTGTACCGGTCTCCATCGCCAACCGTAGCATCCTGCCCAAGGTAAAGAAGGATCCCGGCTACTTGGCCCGAAGCGACATGGTTCTCCTCGATTCCTCCGGCCGGGAGGTCTCTCCCGAAACCGTGGACTGGCCGACGGTCACCCGGATGCCTTACACCGTCAGGCAGAATCCGGGTACCTTGAATGCCCTGGGTTTGGTCAAGTTCATTTTCCCCAACGAACACGCCATCTACCTGCACGACACCCCCAGCCGCCACAAATTCAGCCAAACGAACCGCGCCTTCAGTTCAGGATGCATCAGGGTCGAGAATCCCATGGAGTTGGCCACCCTGCTCCTGGAAGACCAGAGCTCGTGGGACCGGAGCCGTATCGACGAGGTGGTAGCCTCGGGCAAGAGAACCACGGTGCGTCTGACCGAACCCCTGCCCGTTTTTCTTTTGTACTGGACCGCCTATCCGGGGAAGGACGGCAGGGTCAATTTCCGGAAGGACCTCTACGATCGCGACGCGCCCCTGCTGGCCACCCTCAAAGAGCCGGTGCGCCCCCATGCCCGGCATGTCCGGCCGGGCGAATAAACGACTCGGACTGAACGGGAAACGTCGATCAAAGGAACATATAAAAAGAAACCCGGCCGCCCCGTATAGGCGGCCGGGTTCATGTCTTCAGGTCAGTGGTCTCAGCGCCGCGTTGCTGCGAAGGCCTCGAGTTCGGTGATCCAGGCCTCCCGATCCTCCGCCGAGACGAAGAACATGAAGCTGCCCACCGCCCTCTCCACGCGCATGAGATCGAGCAGGTAGTCGTTGACCGCTTCGGCCGCGGCCAGCTGGGTATTGAGCGAGTTGGTCTGGGCGTCGAGCAAGTCCACCAGGCTGACGTTGCCCAGGGTGTAGTTGTCGGCGACCAGGCCCAGGTTGAGTGCGGCCGCCTCTGCGGCCTTTCGGGCCAGGTCGATGGCCAGCCGGCTGGCAGCAACCTGGAAGGTGGTGCTGCGTACGTTCTGATCTATACGCTCGGCCGTGGCTTCCCGACCCCGCTTGAACTGGTAGGTTTCCTGGGTCGTGCGCCGGGTCTCGGCGAAGCGGGAACCACCTTCGAACAGGGGCAGCGACAGGAATACCCCGACGTTCCAGGACGTGTCGTCCGGCGCCATGGGGTCGTCAATGGGGGAGCCCTCACCGCCACGGGAGAAGATGTGGTCAACCGCCCCGGTCAATCCGATGTCAGGCGACCAGAAGGACCGTGTGGCCGCGGTATGGGCCCGTTCCGCCGCAAGCAAAGAGGCGTCGAACTGCTGCAGTTCCGGGGAGTTAGCCAGGCCCTTCTTCACGAGGAAGTCCCGCAGGATGTCCAAGCTCGTGGGATCCTTGATATAGCGATCGACACGTGGGTCGACCACGACCTGGAACTGGTCGTCGACGGTGGCGTCCACCAGTTCGAGCCGCTCCTCCATCGGCCGAGACAGGACCCGGTTCAGTTCGAAGAGCGACAGGCGTCGTGCAACCCCGGCATTCATCACCTGGGTCTGTTCGCCCGCGATCTTGCTCTGCCAGCGGTAAAGCTCGGAGCGATTGGCGTCGCCCACGGCGACGCGGACTTTCGCGCGTTCCAGGTTGCTGCGGCTGAAGGTGAGATTCTGGCGCTGGATCCCCAGGAGCGTCTGGGCGCGAAGGACTTCCACGTACGAGGATGCCCCTTCGAGGCCCACGTCGAGGCGAACCTGGTTCAACTCGCCAACACGGGCGTCCTGCAGGTGCTTCTCGATGGAATAGCCCGCCCAGGCGCGGTCCGACCAGATGAGCTGGGTGAGACTGGCACCGCCGCTGAAGGTGCGTTCGGAGGCGGTGGGGAAATACTTCGCGCTGTCCTTGTCGATCACGTACCCATCCAGGCCGATGCCGATCTGGGGCAGCAGATCTCCCTTGGCTACGCCGACCTGCTCGGCACCAGCGGCCACGGCCGCTTCGGTGGAGGCGATATCACGGTTCTGGGACTGGACCCGAGCCATCACCTCCGCGAGGTCGACCCGTTCGGTGCCCGGAAGCATCAGGTCGGCCACAGCCACCGCCTCGATGATGACCTCGAAGGGAGGGGAAACGCCGATGCGCTGGGCGGTGGCCATGTTCAAGAAGAGTTGACCGCCTCGCATCATGGTCACCGGCAGGTCCGCGGGGGCCTCGCCGGCCATGATCCTTGAAGCTGCGAGGGCCACGCGGCGGTAGATTCGTCGCGCCCAGTCGCCTGGAGCCACACCCACCAGAGCGCCTGCCCGCACGTCAGGCTCACCGAACATGGCCAAGACCGGCAGGCCGCGTCCGGCGAGGCCGTTGAGCAGGTCAATGTAGGTCGCCCGCGTCATTACCTCCACGGGCAGAAGATAGACCGCGTCCGCTTCGGCGGGAATCCCCGCCAGCGTACCTTCCACGGTATTGTCAGCCGTTACGTAGGAGATCTCGCGCCCCTCGTATTCCGCGGGCAGTTTGTCCTCATCAGGTAGGGCTTCTAGAAACGCCTTGCTACCGAGTACCGCCAGGTGTCGATAGTCCAGGACCCGGTCCAGGGCCTCCAGGTCGGCGCTGACCATGTCTCCGGTCGTGACGTAGGTAAAGTTCGAGGTGCCGCTCGTACCGTCCACTATGGGCACGTTCTGGAAACGGGTGTCCATGATCAAGGCGCCGATGACAGGATGCGGCCGGGAGGACAGCCGGCCTGCCTCCAGAGATCCGAGCGGACCGCTGGCTATGACCAGTTCGACGCCCGGCAGGGCCAGGGCTCGCTCGAGTGCCTCGCGCACCGAAGCCGGGGTCCCGTCGGCGGTGAATTCCAGTTCGGACGACATGCGCACAGTGTAGTCCACGTCGAGGATACGCCGAACTTCCTGGCTCAGGCTGTCGCGAAAGCCAGCCCCCCAATCGGAAGCCTCACGATCGTGCACGAAAGCCACATCGAGAGCGGGGCGGGACTGGGCCGCAACCCCACCCGCACCCAACACCTGGGCCACAAGGACTCCCAGTACCAGCATCAGCAAACGTCTTTTCACGTCGATTCCTCCAGGGCTCATCAGGCCTTGTTGCCGGACTTCACACGGAAGATCACGGCGTACAAAACAGGCAATACGATCATAGTCAGCACGGTGGCGAAGGTCAGACCCGCCGCCACAGTTACCGCAAGGGCATTGAAGAATGGGTCGATAAAGAGCGGAGCCATACCCAGCACGGTGGTGGCCGCGGCCATGGCCACCGGACGCAGGCGACTGGTGCACGAGGCGAGGATCGCGTCGTACGTACTCAGCCCGTCCCCACTCTGCAGATTGATCTCATCCACGAGCACGATGGAGTTCTTGATGATCATACCGATGAGGCTAAGGAAACCCAAAAGCGCCAGGAAGTTGAACGGTAGACCAGTAGCCAGCAACCCAACGGTGACACCCACGATGCCGAGCGGGACGATCAGCCAGATCACCAGCGTCTGCCGCAGCGAGTTGAAAAGCGCGATCACCGTCACGATCATCAGCAGGATGAAAAGGGGCATGCCACCCGCCAGTGCGGATTGAGCCTCGGTAGAGGCCTTGTATTCGCCCCACCACTCCAGGCTATAACCGGGCGGCAGTTCGATGGCCTCCACCCGCGGTCGCACGAAGGCCAGGATGTTGGTCGCGAGACCCGCCTCGGGGTCGCACATCACCGTGATGGCCCGGCGCCGATTCACCCGGGTCATGATCTGGTCCTCCCACACCGTCTCGAAGCCGGTCACGACCTGGGTCAGGGGAATCGCCCGGCCGGCCACCGGACTCCAGATCTGCAGGTTGTTGATGCTGGTGATGTCTAGTCGTTCAGGCGCTGGCGCGCGCATGATCACCGGCAACAGATCGATGCCCTCGCGATACACGCCCACATTGACGCCCTCGAAGCCCTCCATGAGGGTACGGGCTACGTCCTGCCGGGTGATGCCATTCAGATTGGCCTGCTCCTTGGCCAGGATCGGCTTCACAACCTTCACGGGGGCACCCCAGTCGGTGCGGATGTTGAAGGCGTCCGAGTTCTGGTGATAGATGGCCATGGCCTCTTCAGAAAGGCGCCGCAGCACCTGAGGATCGTTGCCGATTATCTTCACCTGCACGGCACCCGGATCGGCGGGTCCGTTGATGAACCGTTTCACCGCAGGGATGGACTCGGGGTAGTTCTCCTCGATGTAGGTTTGGATCTCCGTCTTGATCCGCGAAATGTCCTTGTAGCTCTCCACCTCCACCTGGAGCTGGCCATAGGCGGCGTTGGACTTCTCTGGCGAGTAGGTCAACAGGAAACGCATGGCGCCCTGACCGATGGTGGCCGAGACGTGTTTGACTCCCTCTATGCCGAGAACGTGCTGTTCGATCTTCGCGATGTCCCGTTCAGTCGTGTGGATGCTGGTACCCTGGGGCAGCCAGTAGTCCACCAGGATCTGGGCCCGCGAGGATTCGGGGAAAAAGCTGCCCTGGATGGTGCCGAAACCGTAGACCGAGGCCGCGAAGATCCCGACCACGACAATAACAGTGATCCAGCGCTTGCCGATGAGCGTTCTGAGGAATCCCTGGTACTTGCGGTAGAATGGTGTGTCGTAGGGGTCGGCCGGCGCGCCTTCCTTGGGCGGACTCACCTTCAGAAAGCGGGTCGCCAGGAAGGGCGTGATGGTGACTGCCGTGATCCAACTCATGGTCAAGGAGACCAGGATCACCGTGTAGAGCGACCGGGTGTATTCACCGGCCTTGTCCTGGCTGGTGCCGATGGCGGCGAAGGCCAGAATGGCAATGGCTGTCCCGCCGAGCAGCGGTAGGGCGGTCTTGCCCACGACCTCGATGGCCGCCTTCCGGGCCTTGATGCCCTTGGCCATGCCTATGAGCATGCCGTCGACGACCACGATGGCGTTGTCCACCAGCATGCCCAGGGCGATAATCAGTGCGCCCAGAGAGATGCGCTCCAGGACCACCCCCTGGCCCTTGAGGAAGATGAAACTGCCGCAGATTGTCAGCAGCAGGATGAACCCGATCAGCAGACCGCTACGCAGCCCCATGAAGAACAGGAGCACCACGATCACAATGAGCACGGCCTCAAGGAGGCTGATCACGAACCCGTTGATAGAGGTGATGACGGCGTCGGACTGCATGGAGACCACGCCGAACTCGATGCCGACCGGTACGTCCTTCATCAACTCCGCGAGGCGGATCTTGAGCCCCTCGCCCATCGTGACCACGTTGCCGCCGGCCACCGTCGAGATGCCCAGACCCACGGCCGGCTTGCCGTCGAAGTGCATGATCGGCATGGGCGGATCCTGGTAGCCGCGGCGGACGTTCGCCACGTCGCCCAGATAGATCTGTGACGTGCCCGAAACGCTGCTCAGGACCAGGCGTTCGAAATCCTCAACCTCATTGAAGATGCCGGTCGGCTCGAGCGTGATGAGGTCGGGCCCGATCTCCACCCGGCCGGCGTTGGCCGTCACGTTGTGGGCCTGCAATTCCTGAACGATGGCCGACGGCGGCACGCCCAACTGGGCCATGCGGTCGCGATCGAGCTCGATGTAGACCACCTCGGGCTGCAAGGCGAAGAAGTCGACCCGCGCCACGTCCTGGACCAGAGCCAGCTCCTTGCGCAGGAACTCGCCCGTTTCCTTGAGCTCGGCGTAGGAATAGCCCTCGCCCGTGAGGGCAAAGAAGATCCCGTACACGTCGCCGAAATCGTCGTTGACGATCGAGGGGCCGGCGCCCGGCGGCAACTGACTCTGCACGTCGCTGATCTTGCGCCTGAGTTCATCCCAGACCTGCGGCAGCTTGGAGGAGTCGAATTTGTCGTGCATCCGGGGCTGGATTATGGACACCCCACGGTAGGACGTCGAGGAGAATATTTCCTTGAGCTGCCCCATCTCCTGCAGGGCTTTCTCGATGCGGTCGGTGACCTCCTCTTCCACTTCCTGGGCGCTGGCGCCCGGGTAAGGCGTGATCACGACCGCGTCCTTGATGGTGAACTCGGGGTCCTCAAGCCGGGACATGGACATGAAGGACTGGATGCCGCCAAACAGCAGCAGGGCAATGGCTACCCAGGTGATGGTGGTCCGGTCTAGAGCGATTTTTGCGGGATTCATGTCGGCCCCCTCAGTCGCCCAGAGGGCGAACTTTCATGCCCTCTGTCAGGTTGCTGGCGCCGAGAATGGCGATGGTGAGGCCGTCTTCCAGCCCGCTCAGGATCTCGATCTCGTCACCGATCATATTGCCCGCCACGACCTTTCGGGCGTGCACGGCCCCCGTAGCTTCATCGTAGACCCAGACCCGGGATTGGTGATTGGAGTCGGAAATCACGGCGGAGGAGGGGATCAAAAGGGCTCCTTCGGTGGCCGAAAGGGTGATCGTCAACCGCGCGGTCATACCCGAGGTGACGGATGTACCGGCCGGGGGATCGAAGCCGAGCACCACGTCGTAAGTCCTTGTCACCGGGTCAGCTGTCGTGCGTATCTCTTTCACCCAGGCGTCGATTTTCAAGCCACTGGCCGCCGAGATTTCAACCGTCGGTTTCAGCTGCTTTGTCATGTCTTGAACTGTGCCCAGGTCGCGGATACGCAGAAAATCGCTTTCGGGGAAGCTGGCCCGGATCTCCAGGCTCGAGTCATCGTGGAAGATGACGACCGGCTGCTTGCCCTGGACGTTCTCTTGGTTCTCGACGAGACGGCCGGCAATCTTGCCTTCGAAAGGCGCATATAGGCGAGTGTCCCCCAACGACTTTTCGGCTTGGCGCAGGTTGGCCTCGGCCACCTCGAACTGGCGCCGCACGACCTCGAGATCGCGCAAGGAGATGGCGTCCCGCTCGTAGAGAGTTTGGTTACGCTGGTAGTCGGCGCGCGCCTCGTTGCGCCGGGCCAGCTCCCGGTCGCGAGCGGCCTCGAAATCGCGGGGGTCGAGTGCGGCCACAAGCGCGCCTTTTGCGACAGTGCTGCCCTCACGGGCGTTGAGTGTGATGATCCGGCCCGCCACCTCGAAGCTGAGTTCGATTTCCTCGGCGGCGCGGACCTGGCCGGGGAATTCGCGAACTCCACCTGCGGTGGCGGCGCCGATGGTCATCATCTGCACCGGGCGTATGATCTCCTGGGCTTCCTGCTCTTGCTTGTCACAGCCGGTTACCAGGAAACAGGCGAAGGCCAGCGGCAGCGCGGCCGTCAGCGCGAGGAAACGGACGCCCTGTTGGCGCCCCTCGACACGGTGATCCATGATGACCCCTTTCCGGATCGGGTCCACAAATTGCAAAGTAATCAGCGCGGGGTCAGAATCGGCGGATTCCTTGGAACCCTTCGGTGACCAGGCGCAAACACCAATTCAAAGCACCAACCAACAAAAATCGTCCCCCTGCGAAACCACTCGCACAGATCACGATCTGATTGTCCGTGGCTCACATCTTTGACACCTAGATGATTAGGTTGCAATCCCACCTTGGTGTTATGGGCTCGCTTCGGTCAAGGGTTTTCGTACTGCGGCTCGGCGGCCTGCATGATCTCGCCCATTACCGGTGCTGGAAACGATCCGGGGATACTTTCTTGCAGGAGCGCCAAAGCCCCGAACAGCAGCGGTTGCGCGGGCAACGAGACCAGGCAGACTACCGCCACGTACGCATGGTAGCCAGCGAACAGACGCCGGTTGAACGACTGCCCACCGCTCCCAGTCAATGCCGTCTCCTCGACGCTGAAACCGTTGCGGGGCTTGCCCTTGATCACTCGGACAACTATTTCGTGCTCGCGCGTGGCAGTCCTGGTACAAACTTGTCCAATGGCTATAGCCTGGCAGAAGTGACGATTCCTCATCATGCGAATTTTCGGCTCCGGGGAGTGGGACGCCAATACCACCAAGGTGGGATAGCAACGTTTCCGCGTCGCCGCCTACCCTGTCCCCATAACTTCAGATGCGAAAGACGAGGTAAAAAGATGCTTTCCGATAGTCATGCTTATTTTCACCGGGCCGCCGATGTTCTAGGTCTGCCCGACAAAATTCGGACCATCCTGCTGACACCCTACCGCAGTGTGAGGGTGGATATCGCCATCGAAGGGGAGGACGGAGAGCTCCAGCTCTACAACGGCTACCGGGTGCAGCACAACATGGCCCGCGGCCCGATGAAGGGAGGACTCCGCTACCACCCGGCGATGGATGAAGATCACGCCGCGGCGCTGGCCAACCTCATGACCTGGAAGACAGCCGTTGTCGATGTTCCCTTTGGCGGCGCCAAGGGCGGTATCGACTGCGATCCCCGCTCGATGTCCGAGCGTGACCTGTTCGAGGTCACCACTCGCTTTGTGGAGCAGATGAAAGAGGTCATCGGACCGATGACCGACATCCCGGCGCCCGACGTCAACACCAACGCCAAGATCATGGGCTGGATCATGCACGAGTATTCCAGGTACGCGGGATTCTCGATGGGACAGGTGGGGAAGGACACGCCGTGAAAGCTACCGTGGCGATTTCGGCCATACTCGCAGCCCTGATCTTCACCTGGTATCTCGTGGCGGATCGGATAACGCCTTACACCTCGAACGTCCGTGTCAAAGCGATGGTCATCGACATCGTTCCCGAGGTCTCCGGGCAGGTTGCCGCGGTGGTAGTAAGCAACGGGCAGGTCGTCGAGCGCGGCGACCTCCTGGCGCGAATCGATCCGCAACCCTTTCACCTCAAGGTGGACCAAGCGCGAGCGGCGCTCGACCTCGCCACTCAGAACGTCGGTGCCGAATCGGCCGCGATCGAGGTCGCGGTTGCGAGGCTGGCCGCCGCGCGCATCAATCTTAAGAATGTCGAGGCCCAGACAATGCGCATGTTTGAACTGGAGAGCAGTGGCGTGTTGTCGAAAGCGAGAGGGGACAACGCTCGCGCGACGCGTGATACCGCGCAAAGCGAGGTCACGGCCGCAGCGGCCGATCTCGAGCGCGCTCGCCGTGAACTCGGCGATGAGGGCGCTGACAAC
>RCNF010001727.1_pt1 | contig 11599 bp, 6 predicted proteins | sample 2041311 | NCBI WGS metagenome assembly RCNF01 (sample SAMN09708228, study PRJNA481090) | Marine sediment metagenome, whole genome shotgun sequencing project. | biome: marine sediment; feature: ocean; material: sediment; isolation source: Sewage treatment plant 2 marine sediment (STP2) ... | reverse complement strand
TTTCCAGTACAAGGCAATGTTATGTATTCATTCTTCTAATTGACTTATTCTATGAAGTGATTATCCGATCGAGAATATTTAATAATCTTTATCTTTCTTTATGATTAAAAGTGAGAATCATTAACTATTTCAACATATTTAGAGAGAACCTGACAATGATTATTTTGAGTGTCCAATTAATACTTTAATTTTGTTCAAATTAATCTTGATTTTAAAATGAAAAGAGGCTTAACATTTTGGCTATTTTTTAGCATTGCTTTAATGGTTTCCGCAATAAATGCATATTCACAAATCTACACAACAAAAATTAAACTGGAATCTATTTATCCTGGATATGTAATTACCATTGAGAACGATACTATTAATGGGTTTATTAAACTAACGGATAAAACGAAAAACCAGATTAAAGTCTTATTCTACAATTCACCTGATGATCCGGAACCTGCAATGAAATTCAAACCAAAGGAACTGAAAGCATACCAGGTGGGCCCAAGGTATTATGAATCCTTTAAATTCCAGCCTGAGGAAGATCCTGATTTGGTTGAAAAGATTTCAAACAAGGAGTTTGGGTATACGTTTGACTATATGGAAAATATAATAAATGAATTTAATTACTATTATTTAACGGTTGTCTCGGAATTTTAGTGGTGCTTATTTAATCTTTTTACAAGTAATGGATTTTAGTATTCTATAGACATGAAAAAGAGTATAATCTTTATTCCCTTAATAATTCTCATAATCCTGGGAATTGGAATTTTTGCAGACTTTAATTCCTCAGAAAATAGCATCAGAAATCCTGCTTATGATGAATACATAGATAACTACTCGCATCAGCTTAAAATATCTACCAGAAATAAGCTTAAGAAATCATTGTCTGAAACCAAAAGCATTCATTTTAACGGCAATGGTACTACTGGAAATTTTGAAGGCCCGCAGGTTCATATTGCCTATTTGAAATTTCAAAACGAGCATTTTAGCAATGACGATGGTAAAGAAATGTTGTTTTTTGATGGCAATACCCTGAATTTTGATCCGGACCATTCTCATTTTGGTCTCCCAAATGTTCTTGTGAAAGCAAGTCCGGTGAATTTATTTAGTCCTGAAAAAAAAGGACTTCAATCCTTATTTCAACTTAAGGGAGGGCAGGACCCAAAACCTTATAGAACCTATAAGAAAAACATAATACCTGCTGATTCCAATATCCTGATTCGTGAATTGGAAATGCAATTATGGCTTACAGAATTTAAGGTTACCATAGATATTTTGCCAGATCGAAAACCACCAGTAATAGCCTTAACTCAAAAGGAAAAAGAGTCAACAAAATACCCCGGATATTGGTATAGTAGCAATCAGAGTTTTATAAAGCTGGGCGATTTGCGGGAGGAATGGAAAAACAACAGGTATGGGAACCTGTCAGTGATTCTGAAAATAATCCCTGATAATGCCCCCTGGTATTTTAAGAATGATCAGGGAGTGAATGTATCCCCTGCCATTGGAATAGGAGCAGTTTATTGCTCGCAGTTAAGTATTATTAACGAAATAGATGAACGGAGGGTATCTCCAAACATTCAGAAAGGTAGTGTAGTTTATTTGCACCCTGAATACAGTCCTGAAAAAGAAAATTTGACCGAATCAGAAATACCTGGGAATATTGAAGATATTGCAGATGAAATACTTGGTTCCCAGGCCAATATTGAAGTTGAAAATGCTCAAAGTTTTTGGGATCAACCCTACTATATCAGGCTTTTTTTTAACAATATTGGATCGTGGCGAGAAGGTTTTTTGGGCAACCGGAAGTTTGATGATCAGGTTACATTTACCTTTCTTATGCCTGTTTTTGTATTAGGCAGCTGGGATATTGTACCACCGAGTGAAATTATTCCGGAATGGGATCCTCCAGAACCTTACTTCAAGGAATTTAGGATTAAAAATTTGCTTCCTAAATGGGGAATGGGACCTTTTGGGAGAATACTTTCCATTTTTGGCTTAATTGTTATATTAGGAATTCTTCTTCCAATAATTTTTCCAGCTTTTTCTTCAGTCCTAAAAATATTTCGCCGCAGTTAAATTTCATTCCATTATCCAGGCTAAGATTCTTCTCTTCCTGAATTGGAATACATACGTCATTCTGAAAGGTCTAATTGCAGGAGTTTTTTCTTCATCTCTCCCCATATTTAAAGATCCTCAGTCTTTCATTTGTTAAGTTTATTTCCGGAATTTCAGGCTAGTATTTTATGAGAAATTTCACTTTTTAATACTTGATTCATATCCAAATTTCATAGACTAAAATATGTTGTACTAAGTTTCATATAGTCAATTTATTAAGCAGATTTGTCCCCGAAAAATCTTACTTTTTTAACTTTTTGAGGCTTTTTCCGTAAGAAGATATAATACTGGATAGAACTACAATTGCAATATAGCTTTAGGTAATTCTGGTATTTCATTGTAAAGGTTTTAAGAGCGATAAGAATTATTAAAGATATTTTCTAATAGATATGCAATCAAGATTAAGAATCTTATTATTAACTGGCTTTGTCCTGATACTTTCAGGAAACTTTATTTCAGCTTTCAGTAAAACCACCAATACTTCGATACAATCAGGTAATTGGAATTTAGAAACTACAAGGGATTTGGACTTGGCCCCTGGTTCTACGGACCATGCTATCATTATAAATGGTGCAGGAGGAACACTTACCAAAAATCTTACATTTGATGCAGTTGGTATTCTAATTCCTGACAACCAGATAATGAATATTACTGAACCATTGGCTCTTACAGGAAGTATTATTTCTCAAACAAATATCGCTTGCTTTGGCGATGCAAGTGGATCCGTAACAGTCGCTGGAACAGATGGAGCAGCCCCATATGACTATTCTATTGATGGTGGTGTAACCTATCAGGGATCAGGAACTTTTGCAGGATTATCAGCCAACAATTATACTATTAGAGTGCGCGATGCCATGCTTTTTACCTTCGATATGGGAGTAACGATTACTCAACCTGCTACTTCCCTTTCTGGAGGAATAGTTACGAAAACCAATGTAGTATGTTTTGGAGGGTCAACAGGTTCTGTTACTGTGATGGGAACTAATGGGACTTCACCTTATAATTACAGTATCGATGGTGGATCAACTTATCAAGCGATAGGTACATTTGGTTCTTTATTCGCAAATAATTATACTGTAACCATTCGTGATGCTAACCTATGTACCTATAATATTGGAGTTAATATTAGTCAACCAGGCTCACCTCTTTCAGGAAGTATTGGTTCACAAGCAAATGTAAGTTGTTTTGGCGATGCTTCTGGCAGTTTAACCATTGCAGGGTCTGGAGGAACTCCCGGATACCTCTATAGTATTAATGGAGGAACCACATATCAGGCATCTGGCACTTTTAGCTCTCTTTCTGCCAATAACTATACTGTTACAGTTCAGGATGCAAACCTTTGTACTTTTAATGTAGCAGTAACTATTACTCAACCAGCTATTGCATTGTCAGGCAGTATTTCTGATCAGACCAATGTTGCCTGTTTAGGTGGAGCAAATGGAAGTGTTACTATAGCAGGCTCAGGCGGTACATCGCCTTACCAATACAGTATTAATGGAGGCGCTACTTATCAAATATCAGGAACCTTCAGTGGCTTGGCTGCCAATAATTATATTGTACGAATTCGTGATAATAATGCATGTACATATGATGTAGCAGTTACTATTATTCAACCTTCAACAATGCTTACAGGAAATATCGATGCACAAACTGATGTTGCTTGCTTTGGAGATGCTAGTGGGTCTGTTATTGTATCAGGATCAGGTGGGACATCACCTTATACTTACAGCCTTAATGGAGCTCCGTATCAAGCTTCCGGAAACTATTCCGACTTATCAGCCCAAGCTTATTTGGTCATTGTTCAGGATATAAATGGATGTATCGATAATGTTAATGTAACAATTACCCAACCGGCAGCGCCTCTTATAGGAAGTATTAGTTCTCAAACCAACGTGGCCTGTTTTGGAGATGCTTCAGGCTCAGTCACAGTAGAGGGAGTTGATGGAACTGGACCATATGAATACTCGATAGATGGAGGCACCACTTACCAGGTATCAGGTACCTTTGCGGGACTAGATGCAAATAGTTATACAATAACAATAAGGGATGCATCCCTTTGTACTTTCGATGTAGCAGTAACAATTACCCAACCAGCAGAAGCGCTTAGTGGAAGTATTGCATCACAGACCGATGTAGGATGCTTCGGAGATGCAAGCGGATCCGTAACAGTTGCCAGAACGGGTGGAACAGCCCCATATCAATACTCAATAGATGGGGGAACGACATACCAGGGATCAGGCAGCTTTGCAAGCCTGGCCGCCAATAACTATACTGTTAGGATAAGAGATGCAAATACATGTATCTTTGATGTACCTGTATCGATTACCCAGGCAGCAGGGGCGCTTAGTGGAAGTATTGCATCGCAGACCGATGTTGGATGCTTCGGGAATTCAATCGGATCCGTAACAGTCGCCGGAGTGGATGGAACAGCCCCATACCAATACTCAATAGATGGTGGATCCTACCAGCTTTCAGGAATATTTAGTGATTTAAGTGCTAATAATTATACTGTTACAATACGTGATGCGAATTCTTGTACTTATGATGTTAATGTAACAATTTCCCAACCAGCTTCTGCTGTATCAGGATTAATCACTTCCCAAACCAACGTTGCCTGTTTCGGAGATGCTTCAGGTTCAGTAAGCATTTCTGGTGCGGGGGGTGTACCTGGCTATCAATATAGTCTTAATGGAGGATCTTATCAGGCTTCTGAAACTTTTAGTGGCCTTACAGCAAATAACTACATAGTAACTATTCAAGATAATAATAGTTGTACCTTTGATGCAGCGGTAATGATCACCCAACCGGCAGCAGCACTAAGCGGAAGTATTACTGCTAAGACTGATGTAGCCTGTTTCGGAGATGCAAGCGGATCCGTAGCAGTTTCTGGAGCAGACGGAACAGCCCCGTACCAATACTCAATAGATGGGGGAACGACATACCAGGGATCAGGCACTTTTGCAGGCCTGGCCGCCACCAACTATACAGTCAGGGTAAGTGATGCTAATTCATGTATTTATGATGTAGCGGTATCGATCACCCAACCGGCAGCAGCTCTAAGCGGAAGTATTACTGCTCAGACCGATATAGCCTGTTTCGGAGATGCAAGCGGATCCGTAACAGTCACGGGAGTTGATGGAACAGCCCCATACCAATACTCAATAGATGGGGGAACGACATACCAGGGATCAGGCAGTTTTATAGGCCTGGCCGCCACCAACTATACAGTCAGTGTAAGAGATGCTAATTCATGTATCTATGACGTAGCGGTATCGATCACCCAACCGGCAGCAGCTCTAAGCGGAAGTATTACTGCTCAGACCAATGTAGCCTGTTTCGGAGATGCAAGCGGATCCGTAACAGTCACTGGAGCAGATGGAACAGTCCCATACCAATACTCAATAGATGGGGGAATGACATACCAGGTGTCAGGCACTTTTGCAGGCCTGGCCCCCAACAACTATACAGTCAGGGTAAGTGATGCTAATTCATGTATTTATGACGTAGCGGTATCGATCACCCAACCGGCAGCAGCTTTAAGCGGAAGTATTACTGCTCAGACCGATGTAGCCTGTTTTGGAGATGTAAGCGGATCCGTAACTGTCACTGGGGCAGATGGAACAGAACCATATGAATACTCGATAGATGGTGGCACAACTTACCAGGTGTCAGGCAGCTTTGCAGGTCTAGAAGCGAATAACTATACGATCACAGTCCGTGATGCTTCACTCTGTGCCTTTGATATAGCTATAAGCATAATACAGCCATCCGCTGCAATATTCATATCAGGAAGTATTACAGACATAAGCTGTAATGGATTGAATGATGGGACCTTAACAATAGTTGCTTCAGGTGGAACAATCCCTTATGAATACTCAATAGATGGAGGTGTCAACTATCTCAATAATGGAGGCAGCTTCACAGGATTGTCTGCGGGTGAATATGATGTTATGGTTAGAGACGTTAATGGATGTACAGCTTTAGGTTCTACCGTATCAATAATTGATCCAGTAGCAATTTCTATTGACTCAGAAATACCGACAGATATAACCTGTAATGGAACAAATGATGGAACCATTACAATTGTTGCATTAGGAGGAACAACCCCATATGAATACTCAATAGATGGAGGTGTCAACTATCTCAATAATGAAGGAAACTTCACAGGATTGTCTGCGGGTGACTATGATGTTATGGTTAGAGATGTCAATGGATGTACTGCTATAGGTTCTACCGTATCAATACTTGATCCAGTAGCAATTTCTATTGACTCAGAAACACCGACAGATATAAGCTGTAATGGAGCAAATGATGGAACCATAGCAATTGTTGCATCAGGAGGAGTTTTACCATATGAATACTCGATTGATGGTGGTACTAATTATCTCTCCAATGGAGGAACATTCAGTGGACTTTCTGCAGGTGATTTTGAAGTTATAGTTCGAGATGCAAGGGGATGCACTTTCTTTGGTTCAACCCTTACAATAACTGAACCTACACTCATTACTCTATCTGCATCAATTACCAATGTTAGCTTCAATGTTGGAAATGATGGAGCAATTGATCTTACTGTAAGCGGTGGAGTAGGCCCCTACACCTATGTCTGGAGTTCTTTAGACGGAAGTGGTCTTGTACCTGGTGATGAAGATCAAAGTGGATTAACAGCAGGTACATACGATGTAATTGTTACTGATGCCATTGGTTGCGATGCAAATGGAAGTTATTTAATTACTGAGCTTTTAGATGTAACAGTTACAGGCGTAACAACTGATCTAACATGCAATGCCTCAGGTGATGGTACGATTGTTTTAACAGTGGAAGGAGGAACAAGTCCATATACCTACAATTGGAGCACATCAAATGGAAACGGAATTGTCCAGGGACAAAAAGATCAGAGTACTTTGAGTGCAGGCGATTATAATGTAATTGTAACAGATGTTAACATGGTTACAGGTACAGTAGGCTTTACTCTGAATGAACCTGCAGCAATTGTGATAAATGTTACTGTATCTGATGTAAGTTGCTATGGTGATAACGATGGAGAAGCCAACGTGTCAGCATCAGGTGGAGCCGGAACATTCACTTATGAGTGGTCGAATGGCCAGAATGGGTCTAACGTTTCAAATCTTCCAGTCGGTAATTATACAGTTACTGCCACTGATAGTGATGGTTGTAGCAATGTGGAACCATTTGAAGTTAGGCAACCAGAGGAACTAAGACTCAGTCCGGTAGTAACACCAGCAAGTTGTCCAGGAGATGCTGATGGAACGATATCATTAAATATTTCTGGAGGAACAGAGCCATTCAGTATAACATGGAATGATCTTTCGTCTTCTGAAGATAGAACTGGCTTAGAAGGAGGAACATATCATGTTGAAGTAGTAGACAATAATATGTGTATAGTTGAAGATGATATTGATATACCTTATGATGGTGGTTGTCTTGAAATACCAAAAGTGTTTACTCCAAATGGAGATGGAGCAAATGATACATGGCGGATACGTGGTATTGAATTGTATCCGAATGCAAGAATGCAAATCTTTACAAGGTGGGGTAAATTGGTATACAGCTCCTCTGATGGGTACAATTCTCCATGGGATGGTACCGATGGTGGAAAAGCGCTTCCGATGGATTCGTACCAGTTTATATTAAATCTAGGAGATGGAAGCGATCCGATCACTGGAAATGTAACTATAGTTCTATAATTATTTAATACTTTAGTTGAATGAGGAATTATATAAAAAAGGGATTTTTAGTTCTAGGCCTAAATTTATTGCTTGGAATGACCTTTGGGCAGCAACTACCGGTTTACAGCCAGTATATGATGAATATGTTTCTTATAAATCCGGCTGTTGCTGGTGCAGATGGATATACCTCTATAAATATTACGGCACGTGAGCAGTGGATGGGCTTACAAGAGGCACCCAGCACACAGGCAGTTAGCTTTCAGACCAGACTTCTGAAAAATAGTTATATATCCGAATCAACGTCTGTTAAGAAAAATACAGAAAAGCCATCAAGAAATGGCAGAGTAGGCCTGGGTGGACATTTTTTTACTGATAGAAATGGTATGCTTCGTAGAACAGGAGTACAGTTTACCTATGCATACCATATTCAACTTCGCCAATCTCAATTGTCATTTGGATTGACTGCTGTTGGGTATCAGTTGAGTGTTAATGATGATGGTTTTTTAGATGCCTATGATCCGGATGATCAACTATTGCTTAATTATGACAGATCTGTATTTATACCAGATATAAACTTTGGAGTTTTCTATAAAACAAATGACTACTATGTGGGATTTTCTGCAATAAATTTGTTTCAATCTATGTTTAAGATTGGTCTTCAGGGGGAGAATAATTATAAAATGCTTCGCTATTATTATATTACTGGAGGTTATGAATTTGCACTGGGTGATGATTTTTCTGTTATTCCCTCAACGATGTTAAAATCTCCAGATAATCTTAGAACTTTTCAGATGGATGTAAGCGCTAAGTTTGTCTATAAACAGTCATATTGGGCAGGCTTATCTTATAGAACCCCTGATGTTCTGGTAATTTTTGCAGGTGTGAAGTTTCAAAACTTCCATTTTGGATATGCTTTTGATTATAGTATGAGCAGCATACAAAAATATACATATGGCTCACATGAATTTATGTTTGCTGTGAAATTTGGTAATAATGCCAGAAGATATCGCTGGTTAAGCAGGTATTAATCTAAAAAGATCGGGAATTTTAATCCAATTAGAAAGTAAGGGTAAAAGAGGTTTCCTTTTCAGGGATTGAATGCGCATATATCGATCCACCATGCAACCTTAATATTTCCCTCGAAAGACTTAATCCGATTCCAGATCCCTTTGGTTTTGTAGTAAAGAATGGTATGAATATTTTGTCAAGAACATCTTTCAAAATACCATCACCATTGTCAATTACATGAATTGTAACTCTTTCACGTTTATTCTTATAAGCCTTCATAGTAATGCTGGGTGACTCTATATTTTCTACAGCATGTATAGAGTTTTTGATAAGATTTATAAGAACCTGTTCAATTAATTTCTCATCGGCAAACAACTCAAGATTAGTGGGATATACGGGGCTGTCAAATTTTATATTCTTTGCATTTAACTCCTCCTCCATTAAAGATCGAATATGGTTGAAGATATCAATTACCTTAACTACTTTGAAGTTTGGTTTGGGAATTCGGGTTAAATTTCGGTAGGTATTTACGAAATGAAGTAAGCCAGTACTTCTTTTGCTTATAGTATGAAGGGCTTTCTGAAATTCCTGTAATGATGGTGGGTCTATGTGGTATGTCCTGTGGTTTTCTTCTATGGTCAATCCTTTTAACATCATTTCCAGGGTGTTGGTGAGTGATGCAATAGGAGTGATGGAGTTCATGATCTCATGGGTTAGAACCCGGATTAGCTTTTGCCAGGCTTCTGTCTCCTGTTCGTCCAGAACGGCCTGGATATTTTTTATAGTAGTTAATACAATCAGCTTATTTCCAATTTTAACTTCACTAGAAGAAATCGCCAGTTGTAGAATATCATCTTCATCCTGAACTTTTAGTAAAGTAATTACTCCAGGTTTCAGGTTTAGTAATGTTTTAACAAGATCTTCACTCAGGGATTCAAGTGATTGGATGTTCTTTAGGGAAGAAACCTGAAACAACTTTTTAGCGGCATTATTGATTAACTCAACACTTCCATCTTTTTGAAATGCAATAATACTTATATCTGTATTTTGAACAATGCTATGTAGATATTGGAAATGTTCCTCTTTTTCGGATCGAATAGTCTGAAAGTCCTTTATAACATCATTAAAAGCTTTACTTAATTCATCAAATGAGGAACCCATACCTTCGATTTCAAAACTCCTTGTAAATTCTGAAAACCTTATAGATTCAAGAAAACTGGCAAGATCCCTATTCGTCCTGTCGATATACCTGAACATTGAAACCAGTTCGAGGAGTATAATTATTCCAATAAAAACAGGTGTAAGAAAAAACTGTGATTCCAATGTATAGACAAACAGGAATATTGATGCAGTGAGCAATAATAGCCTGAATAATATTATAAATCGAAATTTTTTATAAATCATGCTTTTCCATTCTTCTGTATAACGAAGTTCTGGTTAATCCAAGTTCACCTGCAGCCTGAGTAACATTTCCAGCGTGTTTCTTTAAGGCTTTTTGAATAACTTGTTTTTCTATAGCATCAAGATCAAAGGTGGCAAATTCAGTATCTTGGTCTGATTTGGGGCCCGATGATAGCATGAAATCATCTCTGCGCAATTCGTCGGAGTCTGTCAGAATTACAGCCCGTTCTAGAGAATGTTGCAATTCTCTGACATTTCCTGGCCAGGAATATTCTTTGAGGCACTTCAGCGCTTCACTGTCGATTTTCCTAATTTTTTTCCTGTATTTTTTAATGTACATTTTTAAAAAATGTTCTGCCAGCAAAGGAATGTCAGAAATTCTATCACGTAAGGGAGGTATATGGATTTCAACGGTATTTATTCTGTAAAGCAAATCTTGCCTGAACTTCTCTTCGGCTACCATTTTATGAATATTATTATTTGTTGCACAAATCAGCCTTACATCTACAGGTATAACTTTATTTGATCCCACCCGGGTTACCTCTCTGCGCTCAATCACTGTTAATAATTTGGTCTGCAATGGCAAAGATAAATTCCCTATTTCATCTAAAAATAATGTTCCTCCCTTTGCAATTTCAAACCTCCCGGCTTTTTCCTTAATAGCATCTGTAAAGGCGCCCTTTTCGTGCCCGAACAACTCACTTTCAAATAAAGTTTCACTAATGGACCCCAGGTCAACACTCATAAATATTTCATCCTTCCGAAGAGAGTTCTTATGTAGGGCTCTTGCTACCAGTTCCTTTCCAGTTCCATTTTCCCCCAGGATCAATACATTGGCATCGGTCAGTGCAACTTTCTTGATGGTATTAAAAACCTCTTTCATTTCCTGTGATTCCCCAATAAACTCCTCGAATGGGTGGCTTAATACTGCACTTAGCTCCTGATGCTTTTTTCTTAATTCCTTATTCTCTTTTTTTGATTTTGCCAATTGAAATGAGGAAGAAATTGTAGCCAGTAGTTTTTCATTTTGCCAGGGCTTTAAAATAAAGTCAGATGCACCTGCTTTAATTGCTCTTACTGCTTTTTCTGCATCACCGTATGCCGTTATAAAAACAACTACAGCAGTTGGATATGCCTCATGAATCTTTGCAAGCCAATCAAACCCTTCCTGACCGCTAATAGCATCTTTTGTAAAATTCATATCAAGCAAAATGACATCATAGTCATTCTTAGATAAATATTCTAATGCATTATTAGGGGAATTTAAAGTGTCAATTCTTTGCACATGTGGCTTCAACAATAATTTTAAAGCAAATAAAATGTCTTCATTGTCGTCTATCGCTAGTATTCTACCTTCAGGTTCCTTCATTTTAAGAATCAGATTTTATTAAATTTAA
>RCNF010001726.1_pt1 | contig 11607 bp, 6 predicted proteins | sample 2041311 | NCBI WGS metagenome assembly RCNF01 (sample SAMN09708228, study PRJNA481090) | Marine sediment metagenome, whole genome shotgun sequencing project. | biome: marine sediment; feature: ocean; material: sediment; isolation source: Sewage treatment plant 2 marine sediment (STP2) ... | reverse complement strand
ATTCTAAGGTTAGCTTTTTTTGTGCACCAGCAATTGCTTTTTGGATGTATTTACCAACACCGGTAGAACCTGTAAAAGCTATTTTATTTATGTCAGGGTGATTTACAATTTGTGAACCAGTTTCTCCAGCCCCTGTAATTATATTAACCACTCCTTTTGGCAAACCACTTTCTTGAATTATTTCGGCCAGTTTGAGTGCAGTTAAAGAAGTAGTTTCAGCGGGTTTTAAAACAATTGTATTTCCAGTAGCTAAGGCCGGAGCGATTTTCCAGGCAGCCATTAACAATGGAAAATTCCAAGGAATAATTTGCCCAACAACCCCTAAAGGTTTAGGGTTTCTATTAGGAAAAGCATAGGTTAATTTATCCGCCCATCCCGCATAATAGAAAAAGTGATTAGCAGCTAAGGGAATATCAATATCTCTCGATTCTCGTATTGGTTTACCTCCATCTAAACTTTCAATAACTGCAAATTCTCTCGCTCGTTCTTGAATTAATCGAGCTATCCTATAAATGTATTTACCACGTTCTTTACCTGTTAAGGCAGACCAACCTTTAAAAGCTTTTCTGGCAGCTTTAACGGCTTTATTAACGTCTTCTAATGAGGCTTCCGCAACGCTTGCTATTTTTTTATTGGTTGATGGGTCGATAGTGTCAAAATAGTTCTTCTTAACAGGAAGAATAAATTTACCATCAATGAATAATTCATATTGCTTCTTAATTTGAATATGATCCGTACTTTCTGGAGCCTCATCATAGGTCCATGAAGCTTGAAATACGTTTTTATCTATATTTTTATTCATAATTAATCTTTTGAAAAATAATTGATAGATTGATAAACACCTGTTTTTGATTTGACTAATTGCATTAAAAGGTCATTTGCCAAACTACTGGCACCAAACCTAAAATATTTTTTAGTCATCCATTTTTCACCTAAAACTTCGTTGAGCATGACCAAATATTGGAGTGCAATTTTTGAAGTAGAAATACCACCAGCGGGTTTCATGCCAATTATTTTTCCAGTTTTTAAATAAAAATCTTTGATTGCATCTAGCATAACGTAAGTTACTTGCAATGTTGCGGCAGGCTGTATTTTTCCAGTTGAGGTTTTAATAAAATCAGCACCGGCATACATGGCTAATTCACTAGCCTTTCTTACATTGTCAAGTGTATCTAACTCACCAGTTTCTAATATTACTTTTAAATGCGCTTTACCACACGCTTCTTTTACAGTTGCAATTTCATCAAAAACAAATTGATAATTTCCGCCCAGAAATTGACCTCTTGAAATAACCATATCAATTTCATCAGCACCTTGGTCAACGGCAAATTTTGTATCACTTAACTTAGTTTCTAAATTAGCCTGACCACTTGGAAACGCTGTTGCTACAGAAGCCACCTGTATATCACTTCCTTGCAAGGCTTTTTTTGCAACACCTACATATGTTGGATATACACAAATTGCTGCAACTGTAGGAATATCTTGCAAAGCATCATGTGGATGCATCGCTTTATAGCAAAGCTGTCTAACTTTTCCTTCGGTATCTTTGCCCTCAAGAGTAGTCAAATCTATCATACTTAATGCCAGTTTAAGACCTTCATTTTTAGAGGACTTTTTTATGCTTCTTTTGCAAAAACGGTCTATACGTTCATTAACACCAACAGTATCATAGGTTGGTAGATTATTTAAGTTCGGAATCATTCAATTTGATTTGATTTTCAAATTTACAAATTATATTGCGATTTAAAAGGGCAGGATTATGAGATTAATATGTTTCTTTTCACCATAAAACTCATAAAATGGATAGACCAATATTTACGAATATTATTGATTATATAGTAAATTTATTAAATTACGTTGATATTGATAAACATTCAAAACCCCTAACTTAGGTTAGGGGTTCTTTTTATAATTATAAATATAAAAAACAATATTTATCTTACTTCTAGAGTAATTGGAAGGGTATATTTAACACTTACCGCTTTACCACGTTGTTTTGCGGGCTTCATTTTAGGCAATAATTTTACAACTCTAATGGCTTCCTTTTCTAACCTTGCATGTGGTCCTCTGGCTTGAACATTTACTATATCTCCCCTATGATCTATTTTAAATAGTACGTATACTTTCTTTTTCCCTGGTTCAAGACCGAGTTCTTCAGCAAGACCTATATTATACTTTTTGAACACATGTTCTTTAATTTTCACTTGTAAGCACTTTTTACGCTGTGCTTTAGAACCTTTACATCCTGGATAAATTGGGGCTTCTTCAATTACCGCAAATGGAACTTCTTCAATTATATTTTCGTCTTCAACTACCTCCTCAATATCTGTAATTTCAATTTCTACTGCTTCAGACTCATCAGTTTCTGTAGATTCCAATACAGTCTCTTCAATTTCTGCTTCGTCTTGAACAATTTCAATTACTTCAGGTGCAGGTGGTGGTGGTGGTGGTGGTTTAACTTGCTCTATACGCTCCGTAATAGGTATCATTTCTTCTATTACTTCCTCATTTACAACACCTTGTAGGATATCTATTTCACGGTCATAAACCTTATATTCTATCCCTAAATAAACAATCAGTAAAGAAAGTACCAGGCCTAGTTGTAAAAATAACTTACTGTAATTCTCTAATTTCGCATTCTCATTTTTTTTAATTTCCATGATTTAAAATTTAATCTCAATAAATAGAACGATTAACGCATACTATTTGTAATAATGAGCTAATATCTTACAATAAATAATAGAAAAAAATGACAAATGTCATGAAGAGAATAAAAAAGAAATTGTTTCATAAAAAAAGCTCAACTTGTAAGTTGAGCTTTAATACTATTATGCCAATGTGAACAACTATTCAACAAGTAATGTTATTGGAAGTGTATATTTTACACCAACAGCTCTTCCTCTTTGTTTACCAGGTATCATTTTAGGCAATAATTTTACAACTCTTGCAGCTTCATTTTCTAACCTTTTGTGAGGTCCACGAGCTCTAACGTCCGTAATTGCACCTGTTTTGCTAATTTTAAATAAAACATATACTTTTTTCTTACCAGGATCTAATCCTAACTCATTAGCTAGATCAACATTATATTTTTTTGTAACGTGCTTTCGAATTTTTTCTTGAAGACATTTCTTTTTTTCAGCTTTAGAGCCTTTACATCCTGGAAATACCGGGGCATCTTCAATTATTGCAAAAGGCACATCTTCCAATACTTCTTCTTCCTCAACTACTTCTTCAATTTCTTCAACCTCAACAGCTTCGTTTTCATCTGTTTCAGTTGATTCCAGAATAGTTTCCTCTACTTCTTTCTCATCTTCAACTACTTCAATTTTTTCTGGAGCAGGAGGTGGAGGTGGCGGTGGTTTAATTTGTTCTACACGTTCTGTAATTGGGATATCTTCTTCAACTTCTTCTTGATAGTTAGCATTACCTAAATCGCTAATATTTCGATCAAATGTTTTATATTCAATTCCTAAATAAATTATTAATAATGCTAGCACAAGACCTAGCTGTAAAAACAACTTACTATAGTTTTCTAAATTTGCTTTTGGGCTTTTCTTTACGTTCATCTTTTCTGTAATATGAGATTTATTTATCGCTAATTTAATAAATATAATGAATAATACAAGTATTTTTTAATTCACTAGACTTTTTTTTGCATTAAATTATACAAAATAACGGCAAAAATTACTCCGGCCGAATTTGCAATAATGTCAAATAAATCAGCTTGTCTATAAGTCGTTAATATATCTTGTAGAACCTCAAGAATTATGCCGTAACATATTATAAGAAAAATAATTATGTAGTTAATAAAAATTTTACGAGAAGGATTTTTAATGGCGTTTAACCAGCTCAGGCCTAAAATAAAATAAGTAAAAAAGTGTCCATACTTATCAGAATTTTGAGTTTTAGGAAGATGTACTCCTTTTAAGGATATTAAACTTATGATGGCAATTAAAATGGTAATCGAAATAGCAATAAATAGAGCGTTACGCTCCAACAACTTCTTTATAGGCATCTGCGCTTAGTAAGTTATCTATTTCGGTTGTATTACCGATCTTTATTTTAATCATCCATCCTGAGCCATAAGGGTCGGTATTTACTGTTTCAGGATTATCTTGTAAATCTTCATTAAACTCGGTTACTTCACCAGTTAATGGCATTATTAGGTCAGAGACTGTTTTGACAGCTTCAACAGTTCCAAAAACTTCGTCTTTATCAACTGTTTCATCTAATGTTTCAACATCAACATAAACAATATCACCTAGCTCTCTTTGAGCAAAATCTGTAATGCCAACGACGGCGATATCACCTTCTATTTTAACCCATTCGTGGTCTTTAGTATATTTTAGTTCAGATGGAATATTCATTTTTGTAAATTTATTTATGCGAATTTAAACGTTATAAAATTAATTTCCAATTGTATATCTAAAACTTATACCTGCGTTGATAGATTTTCTGGGAAATGTGGTTGAGATCAAGAAACGTGAGGAATTATGATCATAGAAAAAGGAAGCTAATAAATTGTTGTTTAAGGCATAATCTGCCAAGAATTTAAAAGATACTAGTTTTTGCCCACCGGTGACTTGATTGTTTTGAATATCAATTGACCTTATAACTGTAGAATTATCACGTAAACTAAAATCAGCTTTTAAATTAATGTCTCCTTTAAATGTAGTTGTTTTATTACCTGTTTTCATTTTTAATTTTATATCTCTCAACCTATATCCTAAACCAAAAATATATTCTTTACCTCTAATTTCTGTTATCGTATTATTATTCATGTTTAGGTTCAAACTTTTATCTCTTTTTATTTGCGCACTTACTGAAAAAGAATTTTTTAATCGCATATCAACTTTTAACAAAGGAGAGAATTCTTCAACTAAATTAATACCCGTAAATAGTTTTTCAGCCTGGTAATTGCCTGTATTTAGGTCTGGATTTGTATAAGGGTCATCCAAATCATAAAGTAAGTTGTTATTAAACCCAATAATTGAGTAATTTGACCGGTATCTATGCTCAATGGCAAAGCTTCTAAAATGTTTTTTAAACCATTTGAATTTCATAAATCCCTTATAGTTTATTCTCCAATTTGGTATTGGTACATCTCTAAAAGCTCCCAATTGAATTTTGTTGGCATCTTTACCTGAATAGGCCGCTAAAAATGCAGGTAGTAATACTTGCTGACTGTTTGAACCAAATCCAGTTATATCCGCACCTGTTTGGACAGTCAATCGGTTAGCTATAATTTCTCTATTCGCTTTAAATTTTTCGAAAGTAACATCTCCATTTCCGTCAAATGATGTTGGCAACATAAAATAACTAATGCTAAAATTACCAACTTCGTTAACCGGGAGATCAGTGTTAAATGACCCATTGATAACATCTAGTTGTTGAGATTGGTTTTTAGTGAATACCCTGTTGGCAAACAGTTCAATATTTAGGTCTTTAAAAGGCCGTATATCGGCATTTAAATCTAGTTTATCGAAATGGGTTGTACTATAATTTCTACTGTAATATGCACTATCAACACTAGGTCTGGAAACTAACCAATTATTTGCAAGGGCAATTTCTCTAATGTCTCTTTGACTACCAAAAACAAAACCTAATGTGGGGGCTAGACCCCCGGAATAATTATCACGACCTAAAAATCCTACTTCGGGGACATAGCCAGGTAATATGGTACCGTTATTTTCTGAATAGGCTATTTTTATTTTTTTAACCGAGGTTACGACATCTACGACACCTTGAATAATTTTTTGGCTGGTTGTCCAATTCTTTTTATTTCTGTTGACAACGACAGATCTTGAATTAGATATAGAAGGTAAATTCGCCTTAGTCGAATCTTTTTTAGTGCTATTTCTTTTATTTTTATTTTTTTTCCTTTTTTTCTTTGCTAAATCTAATATACCCGTTTTTTTGTAGAGCTTTGTCATGTCAAGATCTCCAGATATTGTATGTGTATTTGCATTTTGGATAGTATTACCAATGTCTTCAACGTAAGAATTAGAGGCGGCTTGCCAATCAAAATCGGCTGTATAGCTATAGGTTGCATTTACAAAATCCAATAACGGAATTTTATTAAATGGAACTTTATATGTTGCATCAAGTGTTTGATGGTATTGATTAGGTCTTCCTATTCTAAAGAAATTAGTAAATAGAGAAGTATTTTCTAAGCTCTCAAATTCATCATAAACATAATTATTGGCAGCTCTAAAAGTAAGTTGCAATGATTTCGTTAAGTTATATGCGATATTATAATCCCAATCAAACAAAAAACGTCTTTGAGTAAGTTCGGGTAAGGCTGTTAGACCTTGGACATCGGCTAATTCTCTGGATAATTGCTGATTATAACTCCTTATTATATTAGAATTTACTGATATAGACGTGGGTAAAGGGTTGATATTAAAATCTTTAATAAATCTAAAGAAACTATTTTTATCTAAAAACTTAGAATTTTTTAAAGGTTCAATAGACAGAGGCTTAAAACCATAGTTATAATTTGCGGAAGCTCTAACATTTTGGTCAATAAATTTTTCTACGTTATAATCTCTATGATAAGTATCATTATAAGCATAAGATACAGAAATATTTTCAATATCGTAAACTCGTTGTTTTTTTTCGGTATTGGTTCTTTCTTTTCTTACATTAATAAAATTAATACTCCTACGTTTCGTATAATCACGTGCATCCCCTGAATTTTCATTGCTCTTGTCAAATAAAACATCTTGATATTTAGGATCCCATTTAGGGTCTTTAAACTCTTCAGCAATGCTATAATTAAACGGGATTTTGATACCTGCTGTTTTCGGTAAAAGCTGCCCTAAATTTAGATTTGTAACAATGTCATATTGTTTAACATCTTCAAGACTCCTTTCACTTATTCCTTGATCTAAAGATCCAAATCCTTGAGAACTAGCTCTCCCGGATACAGAAATATCGGCAAAATCAGCAAAATTAGCATCAGCATTTACTATAGCTGCCCACCCACCTTCATTGTCAAAATCAGTAACACGCAATTCGTTGAACCATAATTCAGCGCTTTTTTGACTATCACTGTCATTTCTAACTCCTATCATGAGGGTTCTTAAATTAGAAAGATTAGGATTCCCTTTAACTCTAATTTTAGATGTCGGGGTTGATGCTAAGCTAGGATAAAGTTCATTTATGGGAGCCGCATTGTTTAATCTTTCCAGTTTCAAATTCCCTAATTCTTTTAATTGAGCATCTAAATTATTTTTCCAAATGCTATCAGCAGATGTTTCACTAAAATCGGTTATTCTTAAAGGAATTTCTAATTGATAGAAGTTATCACTAATATCACTCCCCAATCTAACTACAGCTGTTAAATCATTATGATCAATACTCGTAGGTTGTGTAGGAATATTTGCTGCATGGATAAACATTTTTAAAGTGTTAAACATGCGCATATCAAAACTAGTATTTTTGAAAACAATTCTGGTTTGATCTTTTGGTAAGTCATTTACTCTAATCAATAATGATTGTTCGTTTTGTTGAAGTATAGTTGTTTGACTTTGCAACTGTTCTCTTTCAAGGCCCGGAGGTAATCTATATGGGATAGGTTCTTTTCGTTCGTTTTCTTCAATATTAACAACACCAACTTCGAAGTTTCTATTTTCAGATTCGCTTAACTTAATAGGGACACTAAAGGGATCGCTGTCATCGATCGTTGTTGTATATCTTCTCCAATCACCTCTTACCAATTCTAATTCTCCAAAACGCAACACTACAGGTATTTTAAATTTAGTTAAAAACATACGCATAAAGCGTACTGAATTAAAGTCTGATATTCCATTTATGACTTCGTCAGGTGTATTGATGGGAATTCTGAATTGATACCAGGTAGTTTCTTGAGTACTGCCATTGGGTAGGTTAACAGTAACGATTTTTCTATCAACAATGTAATTAGGGTTACCAGGAGTGGCCGGCCTGTCTGGATTCAGATCTGTTGGGTTTAACGTTACTTTATATTGATAATAACTTTCTACATCACTCATGGTTTGATCCTTATTGATATCTTCAATATCAGGAAACGAAGTAGATGCAGTAGGAAATGACTCTAATGAATTATTTATTGTAGGTGAATTGCCCTCTGTTCTATTATAATTTTGATACCGCGTTAGTATGGATGCATTAGCAGCATCCAAGGCACTTCCTCTAAAATAGTTATAATTATCATTAGCGGGATCAGCACCAAAAAGAGAACCAAACCTTTGTTCTTCTTCTAAATCTGCTAATCCATCAAGACCTAAATCTTGGTTTGGCCTTTCATCATCTTCTTCGGTAAATGCATAAATCAAAGATTGACTGATTGGTATATCAGACCAATCTGTAACGTCAATGTTGGCTCCGATATTTGGCTTTTCTATTTTATTACCATCGGGAGGTAATCCATTTTCAAACATTCGTCTATCATCATTTAAAATATCTTCAGAAATATTACCTAAATTAAAGTATAATTCACCTCCGAAATCGGCCGGATTAATAATTTGAGGTCCACCTTCTGTTGGGTCAATAGAATAATTTTGATAAGGATCCATTAACCAAAATTGAATATATTCTACATTTGCTTGAACAAAATCTGTAGTATTTAATGAGCGCATAATACCGGCCCAACGGTCTTGTGGATCAGTAAATTTATTTGTATTTGTGTCGAAATTATCGGTATCAAAATTATAAGTACCTCTTTCTTGAGGATAATAGGCAAAATCAAAAGTATTTACAATGTCTGACTGTATGTTGTCTAGATCTATTTCAGGAAATAATTCTTGAAAACTAATTCTACGTACTTCATCTCTTGAAAGTTCATTATCGTCAATATTTGTAGGCTTTAAGGAAGTGCCATAAAATAACCTATCGATAGTATACCAGGCTAATTTTGATCTTTTTTTTCCAAATCGTAAATTTCCATCTACATCGCTAGGATCTCCAACAAATTGCTGTAAATCAATCAACTGTTGTTCTTGAGGCACACTTGCCAAAAACCATTGTCTAGGTGAACTAATATCCAGTGGTATTTGAGAGCCTTCAAAATCATCAATGTAAGACGCTACTTCTCCAACGATACCACCGTTTTTATTTTTTGAAGCACCAGGCAATAGATAAGCAGCTTCAGCTCTAATCGAAAAGTTTGAAGCAACATCAGTATCTATATTTGGCAATTTGTTAACCCATTTTGTAAATTTCGGAACTTCAGTCTGGTAATTTAAATTCAAGCCTACAATAGTATTATTTACAGATTCAGCACCAAATTGCATTTTTCCGAAAGGTTTTTCTCTCAGACTTAACAGGGTACCTCCAATAGCAAAATTATCTGAGAAAACATGTTGAATATCAAAACCCATAAATCGACGTTGTTGCTGACTAAAACCATTATTATTTTCTACAGATACATTGATCGGCGCATTAGAAGCTATAAGATTAGGATTAATGATTTGCACCGTGCCTATTTGATAATCAACTACGTAATCAGAACCTTCCAATAATTCTCTACCTCCGGAGGTTACCGTTACCGAACCTCGAGGTACATTAAATGCTCCTAAAGGGATACCACCTCTTGACTCTGATTTATAGTAACCTTTAAGGAAATATTTGTCCTTACTTTGAAACTCATTTTTGGCAGTAGCTTTTGTCTTTGTATACAATTCATTAAAAATAAATTGATCATCGCTATTGTCTAAAATATCATCAAGAGTGCTACCAAACGGTTCAATAGTAGGAAATATTACATAACCATTTTGAGAATCGATAGTGATGCCTTCTACATAATCGAAATAGCCATCTCCTTCAGGAATATCATTATTTGATTGGTCTAATCGATCTAAATTCAATAAATTTAAAAGTGTTTTATTTGCTATGCCATTGGTCTGTGCATTTTGTAAAATGTTAAGGGGAACACCCGCGGCGTCATCTTGATACAATACCTCTAACCTGAATCCATCAGGCTGTAATTGATACGCGCCTAGAGGGTAAACATTTTTCATCATTAAATCCCATAGTGGAATGTTAGTGTTTACGATTTCACTACGTAATAATTTTACAACTAGATTTTTTGGAGCGGTAATTCCATCACTAGATAATTCACCAACTCTAAAAACATTATCCCCAGTTACATTACTATCTGTATATTCATAGGCTACGGCTAAGATATCACTCTCAGCTAATCTCCTATTTAAAGTAATATATCCCAATTGAGCATTTAACGTAAAATCTATACCTAAAGTCAATTTCCTTGCGTTTTCTAATACTGAATAATCAGTTCCTTGAGCGTACGCAGCCAATGTAGAGCTTAGGGTGGCAATTTCTCTTATACCATTTGTAGGCGTAAGAAAATCATTTAGATCATTGGCGCCGTTTCTGGGATCTACACCACCATTTGAGTTGACCAAAATTGAACGAATATTTGTAGGATCTCCCTCACCTAAATCAGCTAAAGCTACAATATTGCGAACGTCTTGAGTTGTGTTATTTCTATTGGTTACCCAAATTTCAATTTGAGTAATATACTTAGAGCTATTAATTAAAGGAAACTTATCTAATGAATTATTAAAATCATCTCTAAAACGTTGTGATAAAAAAAAGTGACGATTATCATCGTAATCACTTGCTCTTAAATCAAATTCTGTTATTGTAGCGCCACCTTCTGCTGCAACTGATCGTGTTTGTGATCTTTGATCTGCAAACACACCGGTAACCGTAGTTTTGCCAAATTGTAATTGTGTTTTTACCCCAAATAAATTTTGTGCACCTGATATTAAGGAACTTTGTATTGGCATATTTACGTTACCCACTTCGATTTTTCGAATAATGTCGTCCTCAGTTGGGGTGTATTCTAACTTAATTTGATTTTGAAAATTGAAGGTTGACTGAGTATCAAAATTGGCATTAACACGAAGCCGATTACCTACTTTAGCGTTTAAGCTTGCGCTGATTTCCTGATCAAAATCAAAAGTAGTGCTTTGCCTATTACGCTCTGAAAGTTGTGGGTTTTCAACTTTTTGAAATAGAACTCCCATTTTTACTAAAACTGAACCTTGAGGGTTCACTTCAATGTTATTTCCGCCAAAAATATTTTCAAAAAAACTTGAATTCACATAATATTTAGGTAATAAGTTTTTTTGAGCCAACTCGCTATTTTTTTTCATACCACCTACGGCACTTAGTTTTTCTTTAAAATAGTCTAACATATCGCGCTTTAAACGATACTCTTCATATTCTTTTTGAGACATATAAAACGGATGTTTTATATAAAAATCACCAACTTTTTCAACAAATATATATTGACCTGTTATGTCGTCATAAATAACCTCAAAATTGGAGATATCGCTTAAAAATAAACTGTTTTGTTGATGACTCTTAAAAGTGTAGGGTAATTTTGAAGTTGAGTCTTTTTTGATCGTGTCAGCCTGTTTGGTAACAACCTCAGACAAAATGGATTTGGTGCTATCTTTTTTTTGTTGAGTTGGAGGTAATATTTGAGCACTTAATGTTACAAATGCAAAAAAAAGAGAAAATAGAAATATATAATATGTTCTTAATGCTCTATTTTTCAAGTTTTACAAGTTTTTAAGGGCTCTTTTAATAATATTT
>RCNF010001975.1_pt1 | contig 11608 bp, 13 predicted proteins | sample 2041311 | NCBI WGS metagenome assembly RCNF01 (sample SAMN09708228, study PRJNA481090) | Marine sediment metagenome, whole genome shotgun sequencing project. | biome: marine sediment; feature: ocean; material: sediment; isolation source: Sewage treatment plant 2 marine sediment (STP2) ... | reverse complement strand
ACCGTCCAGCCGACCGGGAGGTCCGGCGGAAATGCGCCACGGCGGATGAGACAGCCAGACACCAGATCCACGCTCCGCCACGACGGCTCATAATTCGAACACACCGTCGTGTCTTCCTGCTTCGTGTATTTGATCGGACACTATCACAATTGTACGCAAATCACCAAATTCAAAGGGCCCGTAGGCGGGTGGGGAACTCCGCACGCCAGACTCGACCGAACCTGGACAAGCCCCTGTACTGCAAATATTTACGCTTATTACAAGCTCCTTGACACACGACCTGAACCCTCCTACTGTAAAGGGAGATTGATTCTTAATTTCAGACATTGGAGAGGGGCTGTCATGCATCTGCACAACGTCAAGCTCTGGAAGCGCGACAGGGGTCTGCTCGGGTCGACCGACCTCCAGGGCGACGGCACGGCAGAGTCTTCAGGCGAGGGCCCTTCCCTTATGATCACCCTTTCGGTCAATCAGTCCTTTCCCATCGCCTGGGATGCTGTCGGCTACACGTATTCATTTGTCGGTTCCGAAAATCGCGACGGCGCCATAACCGAGCACGCCCACTCTCGCCTCTTCTACTTCGACGAGGTGAACCACAACGACCCACGCCGCGTTCGCCTGTCCGCGGTCGAACATCCGTAGAAGAGCCATTGGGAGACCTCGGTCGGGCCGGAGGCCAATCCGGCGTCCGTGGATTCAGCGCGGCTTGGCCGTCATCCCGTCGGTCAGCAACCACAGACACGAGTCGACCGCCTGGTTGTTCCACGGCCAACGCGCGACGGCGTCCTCGAAGAGCGCCATCGCCTCGTCGCGCCGGCCCTCGAGCGGGGCCGTGAACTCCTCGGCGAGATCACCGAGGAGGTCGAGACTTTCCGAGGTCGTCGGGTTTTCGCTCATCAATCGCCTCCCTCCGCCAGCAACCGACCAAGCGTGAAAAGGAGCGTTCGGGCCTCATTCCGTTGTGCCTCACCTCCTCCCCTTGCCGGATTCTCTACCGTACCGAGGGGTTTTTCCGATCTCCACGGCAACGTATGGGAGTGGTGCGAGGACTGGTACGGCGAGTACCCGGAGGGCCAAGTGCTCGATCCGGCCGGGCCGCCGACCGGCGAGCTGCGGGTGATCCGCGGCGGCAGCTGGGTGTTGACGGCAACAGTGCCCGCAGCGCCCTGCGCTATACCCACGCCCCCCAGGACAAGGGCTACAGCCTCGGCTTCCGGCTGGTCCGAGACGCCACCCCGCGCTGAGCCGGCGCGAGGCCGGTTGTATCGGCACGCGATCTGTGGAATGCTCTCGCCAGGAGAAAATGAAAATGGATCTCAAAAGCTTCCCCCGCTCCATGCGGCTCGCTGTTGCAATATCTGCCCTGGTGGTTTCGGCCTGCGGCGGTCTGCAGACCGACACCGTCACCGTCACGGCCACCGAACCGCTGTTCTCAGGAACGGGGCCCCACCACCGGCCGGTCGCGACCGCCTCCGCCGAAGCACAGGCCTACTTCGATCAGGGTCTTGCCTTTCTCTATGCCTTCAACCACGACGAGGCCATCCGCTCGTTTCGCCACGCGACCGAGATCGATCCCGACTGCGCCATGGCCTGGTGGGGTATCGCCTATGCCAACGGTCCGCACATCAACAACGCGGTCGTCCCGCCGGCTCGCGAGGCAGAAGCCTTCGCAGCGGCAAGCCAAGCCGCAGCCCTCGCCGAAGACCTCGAAGACGGCGCCGACCGAGCGTTGATCGCGGCGGTCACGGCCCGCTACGCCTCGCCGCAGCCAGAGGACCGCGCGCCGCTCGAAGCGGCCTACGCCGCAGCCATGACCGAGGTGTATGCGCAATACCCCGAGGACGGCGATGTCGGCGCTCTCTATGCCGAGGCCCTGATGGATCTCCACCCATGGGATCTGTGGGAGCACGATGGATCACCGAAGGAGTGGACCCCGCAGATCGTGGCGTTGCTCGAAGACGTGATCGCCACCAACCCCGACCACCCGCTCGCGCTCCACCTCTATATCCACACCGTCGAGGCCTCCGACGATCCCGGCCGCGGGGACGAGGCCGCCGACCGTTTGCGCAACCTGACGCCAGGGCTCGGCCACATGGTCCATATGCCCTCCCACATCGACGTCCTTCGCGGCCGCTGGCAGGAGGCGATCGACGCCAACACCAAAGCGGTCGAGGCCGACGCCGCCTACCGCGAGGCCGCCCTGGTGCCACCCGACTTCTACCGGCTCTACATGTCGCACAACCACCACATGAAGGCCTACGCGGCGATGATGGTGGGGCGCAGCGAGATGGCCATGACATCGATTCGCCAGTTGGTCGACGAAATTCCGACCGACTGGCTGCGTGAGAACACGATCTGGGCGGACGGATTTATCGCCATGCCATACGAGGTGATGATGCGGTTCGGGCGCTGGCAGGAGATCCTCGAAGAACCCGAACCTGCCGACTACCTTCCCTTCACCCGTTCGATCCACCACGCCGCCCGCGCGGTGGCCCTGGCCGCGCTCGACCGCCCTGAGGAGGCGCGGATCGAGCAGCACGCCTTCCTCGAACTCAGCACGACGGTGCCCGAGGAGGCCTTCTTCGGCAACAACATGGCCAGCGATCTCCTGGGTGTGGCCGACCGCCTGGTCGAGGGCGAAATTCTGTACCGCGAGGGCGCCAAACAGGCCGGCATCGAAGCTCTGTACGAGGCCGCGGCACGCGAGGACGCACTCAACTACGACGAACCTCCGGACTGGATCCAACCGATCCGCCATGCCCTGGGCGCGACGCTCATGCAGGAAGGTCGCTATGCCGACGCCGAGACGGTCTACCGCGAGGACCTCGAGCGACTGCCGGAAAACGGTTGGTCGTTGTATGGCCTCGCCCGAGCGCTGCGTCTGCAGGACAGGACCGACGAGGCCGCCGCCGTCGAGTCACAGTTTGATGTTGTGTGGGATGGCGCTGACACCCAGCTGCGATCGTCGTGCTTCTGCCAACCTGGCGTGTAAGACCTGGGAGGATTGCAGTTTTGTGGTGCGGGCGTGTCCCGCCTGCACGCGACAATGACGACGTCACATCGACGCGTCACCAGGAGCGAGAGAGCCTCGCAGTTCCGTCTGTCCGAGGATCTTGACGATCTCCTCGGCCGTCGGGAGGCGGCCGGTCTCCTGGGCTGAATACAACACCGTACCGTCCGCGATCACGTCGAACTGTCCCTGGCTGCCCCACCGGATCTTTGGCGTCACGCCGAGGCTCGTCGCCAGTTCCTTTTGGAGGCTCACGGCCCCCTTGCGTTTATTACTTCAAAACAAACAGCGTTTGATTTCGATCTTCATAAATGGATGACCCTCTGCCTCAAACAACCCGAACCCACTGCCCGTATATTTCACCCGGGATTGTCAGGACGCCGGAGGGATGGGCTCAGCGCGAATCGTCTTTGAGTACCCTGATATCCAGCGGTTTCAGCGTATCGATATGGATATCGCGCTGCGGGAAAGCGATGGTGATGCCCGCTTCGCGGAACAGCTCGTCGACCCTGAAGCGGAGATCCGACAACGTCTTGCGACGCTCCATCGGGCGGCGCATCACCACCCAGAACAACGCCTCGAACATCAGGGCGTTGTCTCCAAAGTCATCGAAGAGAACTGCTGGCTCGGGTGGGATCACCGCCTTCTCGAGCTCCCGAATGGCCTTCAGGAGCAGTTCCTCCACCAACCGTGTCGGCGACCCGTACGCCACCCCGACCCGCATTCTCGCTCGCACAATGTCATCCGAGTGGGTCCAATTGATGACGTTCTGCTCGAGAAAGGTCCCGTTGGGGACGATGATATGAAAGTTGTCGAACGTCTTGATCTTCGTGCTGCGGGCGCCGATGTTCTCGACCTCGCCAAACGTCTCACCGACCTCGATCAGATCGCCGACCTTGATCGGACGTTCGAAGAGCAGGATGACCCCGCTGATGAAATTATTGACGATCTTCTGGCTGCCGAAACCGACCCCGATGGCAATCGCGCCGCCTGCCAGGGTGAACACCGTGAGCGGGATCTCCGCCACCCATAGCGCGAACACCACCAGGCAAACGGCCATCGCGTAGAAAACGAGGGTCTCGAATGCCGAGGCGGCACCCGGTTCGAGACCGATGCGCGCAAACACGCGACGAGAAAGTCGGCGGATCAAACGCCGGGCAATGGGCAGACCGACAACCAGAATCAAAAAGGCGATGATGGCCTTGCCAACGGTCAAAGGCCGCCCATCGACCGACACCAGCTGAAAGTTCCAGATCGCGACGACCCGCTGCAGGACCTCGCGCGCCCTCTCCCAAAAGTCGGGGACCGAGGCAGGAGCAACGACCGACATCGCCGACCATGCAGTATCGACGAGGATCGAGAACCCGTGGCGAATCATCGGAGATCTCGGGTCATGCGGACGCTTCCTTTTCCATCTCGACGATCGGCGCATCCGGCGCCTCATCCCTATTCTCCTGGTAGACCATCACGGACCCCCAAAACTTTTCGATATGTGGTGACGATATCACCGACCGCGGCGGCCAGGTACCGCGTGGGGCTCCGTGAGGAGCCCATGTCCACCCCATCCGGATGGTTGAATAGGCCACCAGAAAGGGAGCAAAAACCCCGAGAACTGTGGGCTCGTCGCATGATACGATTTAAGACGTGCCACTATTGTCGGCCAATACCGCAGCGTCTGACGCTTCGATGGAGGTTCGTGGATCCATCCACCCTCCCGGAGAGGTCACGTCATGAGCGCTGAACTCCGTCTCAAGCGGGAGCTCCTCAAGGGCATGGCTGAGGAGAATATCGAGATCATCCGCAACCAACCCCGCGGGACGATCCGCCGCGAACGCGCCGCCAAGTTGCAGCGCATCCGGCGCGCCGTCTTCGCGGGTGGCGGAACCCTGTCCATCATTGCAGCGGTCCTGTTGGGCATCGCCATCAGGTCAACCGCGAGCTCCGGCGACACCTCCGACTTCACCGACTCCTACTTTCTCACTCCAGACATGACTCCACCCGTGGCCGGCGAAGTCAGCCGGGATCTGAGCCACCTGACGGAGATGCTCACCGGGAACGAAATGCGTGCGATCGATCCCTCCGTGATTCCGCTGGCGGTTCAGCGGATCGTCGTCGATCCGGGGCACGGCGGCATCGATAGCGGCACCAAGCTCGACCAATGGGGCATGTACGAATCGGACCTCACCTGGGACATTGCCGTTCGGCTGCAAATGCTGCTCGAACGCACCGGCACCCAGGTGATCATGACCCGCAACGGCGACGAGAAGGTGTCGGTGCAAGCGCGCGCCGAGATCGCCAACAACGCTCGCGCCGACCTATTCATCTCGATCCACGTCAACTGGCTGCCCAATAGAGAGTCGCGCGGATTTGAAACCTACTCCGCCGGCACCACGGTCGATCCTTTCCTCAAAGACCTGGCCGCAACGGAGAACCGCGGTTCCGGCTTTTCGCTGGCCGATACCCGGCGGCTGATCGATGGAATTTACATGGGAGCCCGTCAGCAAGAGTCGCAGCGTCTGGCCGAGTGGGTCGGACAGGCCCTGTATGGGACCCTGCTGTCCAAAAACCCCGACGTCATCCACCGTGGGGTCAGAAAAGCACCGTTTGCGGTTCTCGTGGCCACCGAAATGCCGGCTATTCTTGCCGAGGTCGCGTGCCTCTCGAACGAACGGGAAGCGCGGCTTCTGGCCCAACCAAAATATCGACAAAGTATTGCAGAAGCTCTATTCACAGGAATTCAGGGCTATGCCCTCGAAGTCAGTGCCGCCGAAGAAGGGGATGAAACATGACCGAAAAGAGTCAGGAATTACTGATCGGAATCGATCTCGGAACGTCGCAGAGCGCGATCGCGACCTCGACCGGTGAGCGCCACGTGGTGGACAGCTACGTCGGTTGGCCGGTCGACGCCGTCGCACGCAAGATCCTCAAAAAGGACGTGGTCTTTGGCCAGGACGCGGTCGACAACCGAACCATGCTCGATCTCCACCGACCGCTCGAACGCGGCCTCCTCAAAGAAGGATCCGAAAAGGACCAGCAGGCGATCCGCGAGCTGCTCGCCCATCTGATGGATCTCGCAGGCGTGGCGGCCGAGCGCAAAAAGGGAGCCAAGGTCCGGGCCGTGGTCGGCGTTCCCGCCGAGGCGCTTCGGGTCAACAAGCAACACGTCCGTGAGGCCATGCGCGGTTTTGTCGACGGTTTGATCATCGTCTCCGAGCCCTTTGCCGTGGCCTATGGTCTCGACGCCCTGCTCCACGCCATCGTCGTCGATGTCGGCGCCGGCACCACCGACTTCTGCGTCATGAGAGGACGCTATCCCACCGAGGAAGACCAGCGGACGCTGACCAACGCCGGGGACTGGGTCGACGAACAACTCGCCAAGCTCATCAAGGAGCGCCACCCCGGCATCAGCGTGTCCATCCACACCGTGCGGGGATGGAAGGAAAAATCGAGTTTCATGGGCAAGGCACCCGGCCCGGTGGTGGTCTCGGTGCCGATCGCCGGCAAGCCTTCCGAGATCGACATCACCGAAGAGATGCGGCAGGCCTGCGACGCCCTCGGCCCGCCGGTGGCGGAGACCATGCTCGATCTCATCGCAGCGGCGGAGTCGGAGTACCAGGAGCAGGTTCGAAACAATGTGATCCTCGCCGGCGGCAGTTCGGCGATCCCCGGGTTCGGCGCTTTCCTCGCCGATTCGCTGCGCGAATTCGGCGGCGGCAAGATTCGCAAGGTCCAAGACCCGGTGTTCGTCGGGGCCGATGGCGGTCTCGCGCTGGCCAAGGATGCCCCCAAATCTGACTGGGACAAATTGTCGGATTAGGAGACATTCCCCATTCGTTGACGCATGCCCTTCGGGCCCCGGGTCGAACGGGTGGTCGCAACACTGGAGTCAAGGCAACCGTAGTAGAAACCAGGTGAGACCATCGAGTCGCCCGCGCGTCCCTCGAGAGTCCGGTAAGATAAAAAGCAGCAGCTCTCGGATCGACAAAGGGTAAAGGTGTTCGAAAAGAAACCACTTGTACTGGTGGCCGGGATCGGGCGCAGCACGTCGTCATCTCGATCGATGTGGCAGGCCAGGACGAGCCTATCGTGGTCAAGGCCGAGGTGGTTCGGCAGGCTCTCCCCGAGCGCGACGGCGTTCAAGGCATCGGCGTTCGTTTTCTGGAGTTCAGGGGCGACGGACGCAAACGCCTCGAGTCCATCCTCCAAGAGGTTTTCGGCGACACCCCCGTCTGACCGACTCCCCACCGCGATACCCCGTGATGAACGGCTGGATCCTGGAACCAGGGGCCGGCGGCGACAATAACTCTGATTGAATAAAAGGCAATATGAGACCTGATATAAATGCTTCATGTCGAAAATAGCAACGTGCTAAAATAGAACTCGAGGGTGAGCAAAACAAACCAGGAGAACCGATGACCGCTCAGGTCCCCGACTCGGTCCGTATCGACAGCACGAATTTTGACATCTGCGGAGTTCGCGGTGAGGGTCTTTTCGACCCTGAAATCCACCACATCGAAGCCGCGGCGCCTGACACGGCCTGCTGGCGCGGCTTCATCTGCGGCTATGTCATCGCCAACGGCACCCTTGTCCTCGACAAGCTCGAACTGTGGTCGGAGCCCGACCGCTGGCGCCACAACCGCCAGGCCCTCGAACGCCTCTTCGGCGAAGATCTCGCCCTCGATGACGAGCATCCCTGGATCGACCAACGAGGCCTCGCCCACCTCGTCCCCTTCACGGGCGGTCTCCTTCTCGGCGCGGACTTTGTCGAAGAACTCTACGTCCACATGGGATTCCACCCCGCCTACAAGTACCGGCAGGTCCTCGAGGTGACCTTCGAAACCGGCCACCTTCTCAGCCAGAGCGACCGTTCGATCGAGATGGAGGAGATCCGCCTCCGCGAAGGTCGCGGCGACGGCAAGCGCTCGAAGGACGTGGTGGCGTGGATCAACGACTGCTTCAGGACTGACTATTGAGCATGGAAGCTCCCACCCTCGAGTCCGCGAGCTTCACCGACCAGGATTGGGACGCCGTCCGCCGCTACGCCCAGGCGATCTTCGCCTGCGGATCGCACTCCATCCACGGCCCGCAGCACTGGAACTGGGTCGAAAAAAACGCTCTCGAACTGGCCGCCGATACCGGCGCCGACGAGACCGTCGTCCGGCTCTTTGCCATCCTCCACGACGCCTGCCGTCTCAACGACGACAAAGACCTCGGCCACGGCCCCCGAGCCGCCGACATGCTCGGCACCCTGGTTGGGATCCTCCTCACCCTCGACCCCGACCGCCTCGCCCTCCTCGAACAGGCCATCCGCCACCACACCGATGGCGTGACCTCACCGGACCCCACCATCGGCACCTGCTGGGACGCCGACCGCCTGGATCTCGGCAGGGTCGGCAAAAACCCCGAGGCGAGGTACATGAGCACGGAGGCGGGGAAGCGGGCGGTAGCGCTCGGGTAACGGCGCGGTCGGGGCTCGCCACGATTCCCCGGAAAAGCGGAGGACGTGCATCCGTCAGTTCAACTGTGTGTCCTCGATCATTTCGCATTCGATCCGATCAGTCCAAGCAACCACACGACATTTTCTGCCGTCGAGCAAAATCACCTCTCCAGGGCGAGGGGTGTGATCGAGGCCATCCAAAAGAATGAACTTGGCGTCGTCACGAAACCAGACTGCAGCGCGAATGACGATTTAAAGGTGCCAGACACCGCTTTGCAGACTTAAAGGTGCCGACTTGGCTATAAAGCGGTGCCTGGCACGTTTAGGCAAGCAGTCGCATCGCACTCGCGCCTACGAACGGTACCGCGCAAAGAACCGGTCCATAGTCTCGAGGAGCGGATCATCGAGCACTTCTCGCACCTCTGCATTGAGACGTTCCGGTACTCCGCCCCAAAACGCTTCGGCCACACCCCCGGTAATCGCCGCCTGGGTGTCCGCATCGCCATCGAGCGAGATCGCAAGACGGATCGAGTGCTCGAAATCATCAGCATCGAAGAACGCGATGAGAGCCTCGGGAACCGATCCCTGACATGTGACGTCGAAGGAGTAGTCGGGACGAATCTCTTCAACAGTGCGGTCGAGGTCGTAGCCGAAACGCCCGGCAATTTCGTTCCGAATTTCTTCCTGGCTCTGACCCGTTCGCGCAAGATAGATCGCGCCCGCCGTAGCCTGGGCACCCTTGATGCCTTCAGGGTGGTTGTGGGTCACGGCCGCTGACCGCTCAGCCTCAGCGAGAACCTCCGCCAGCGAATCGAAGGCCCACCCGATCGGACTGACTCGCATGGCCGAACCATTGCCGTAGCTGTTGTAGGGCCCCAGACTCGAGTCTTCCAACCAATCGAGAAACCGGCCGCCATAGGACCGTGACGGATAGTCTCGACCCCACCGCCGGTAGGCTGACGCGTAGTCGCCGTCGCCCATCAACACCTCGGCTGTCGCGATGGTGAGTACGGTGTCATCCGTGAAAAAGCGCGGCATGTCGAAGAGATCAAAGTCCTCACTCTTGAACGATCGAAACTCGTAGGAAGCCCCAAAAACGTCGCCCGCAATGGCACCGAGCATGTCAACTCCTCCCCTACCCGAGTTTTCCACCCATCGTTTCTGCCAGCCACTACGAGCGAAATGGCGCCTCCCTCACACCTGGTCCGGCGCCAAGTCACCCGCTACTGCAATGCAACAATGCGGAACGTGGCACCCATGTACGTGACACATGCCTTCCAATGGGTGGCTCCCGCTACGTGCGCACTCCCAGATCACAGAGCCTGAGATCAAGAAAGTCGGCGACCTTCTGCGCCATGTCGAGGGCGCTGGAGTGGTTGCTGGGTTTTCCGAGCGTGAGGGATGCGCGCCCGCTTGCCTCCCGCTCCTTTTCCAGTTTGTGCATCTTCACACCGAACTCACGAAGATTCTTGAGGGTATCGACCGCACCATCGCTGTCGTCGATGAGGCCGACCAGATCCATTTCGGGTGGGTCGTCCTCGCAGATCAGCTTCACTGGATAGACAAAATATGTTCGGGTCTCATTGTGGACAGTGGCGGTGGGCGTGCCTCTTTTGCGGGATTCCGTTTGCCTCTCCCTGCCAATCACAACAGTCCTGAAATCACTCGTCGGCCTCTCCCTGCTCTTGAACGGAACCAATACTCCCCACGCGCTGGTTACCGTTCCTCGCCTGCGATCGAGACGATGCACCGACAGCCCGAAGAGCATCCACAAACCGGGAATTAAACAGACCACCCCGGTGAGAAGCCGTACCCACAGCGGTAGATCCTCGAAGCCCGAAACAACGCTGGGCACGACAAGCACCGCCAGGCCCATCAAAGTGAGCAGCAGCCCGACCCAGGGTTTTCGCTCGTTCTTGAACTCGAGAATATCAGGATCTGCAGTCATGGACGCCCCCTCTCACCATCCGTTGATCTCAATCGGAACCCTTTCCAGTCAAATCGTTTCCCGGATCATAACACTCAACCGATAGCGGTAGGTCGTAGCCGAGTTTCGGTAGTTCGAGCTGAACGTTGTTTCTCTTGACACCGACGCCACTCGGCGGATCAGGGGCTGATTAAAGGTGCCATTAATAAAGGTGCCAGGCACCGCTTTGCAGACTTGACTATGGCTCCTCGCTCGCCGCCTGGTCGAGCGCTTCCACAGCAGCTGCGAAGTCGGGATCCGCCGAGCGGCGTAGGGTTCCTCGCCGCATCCACTTACTCACGCCGTCTCTGGATTTTCCAAGAACGTCGGCGAGTTCGGTCACTTTGACTCCAAAGCGCTCGATCCCAACGAGTCCAATCAGCTCCCGGGACCTCACGATATCGGGATCTCGTCCTCGTCCGCCGATCTCATCCCCAAAATGCCTGGCACGTTTAGTTTACGTTTATCACGGCCCGGCCGTGCATAGGCTGCCGTATCCTAGGCTGCCGTATCCATCGACCCTGCTTGACTGCCAAAATGTATTATCATAAAAATACACTATGAAACGCAAACTCGCTATTGTCATCTGCCTGCTCTTCCTCGCCTCTGGTCTCATCCGCATCGGCGTTAGCGGACTAATGATCGGAGAGGCGTCAGGATGGTGGGCGTTTGGCGGCGAAGCTGCATCATCGCTCGCCGATACGCAGCGTTTCATTGCCGAGCGGGAGGCAAATCTCGTCGGTTTCACGCCGCTCTACTATTTCGCCTTCATCCTCTTCATGGGACTGACTATCAGCCTGGGCGCCATCGGGCAGATGTGGCGCAAAATATGGGGGCTGGTCCTCATTGGTATTTATCTGCTCAGCCACGCGGTTTTGTTCGTCAACTTCATGACGGTAAACCCAAAAATCGCCCTGCTCGGATTGGCCATCCTGCTCACTCTCATTCTGGTTTGGGCCAACCGTCCGCCCGAAAGCAAGCCTATCACCTGAGAATCGCAAGAGCTTTGTTGCTTCGGCTTTGGCTGTAAAACTTCGACTAACGGAACCAACGAATAATAAATGTGCCAGGCACCGCTTTGCAGACTTGACTATGACTCCTCGCTCGCCGCCTGATCGAGCGCTTCTACAGCGGCAGCGAAGTCGGGATCCGCCGCGTGGCGTAGGGTTCCTCGCCGCACCCACTTACTCACGCC
>RCNF010006656.1_pt1 | contig 11614 bp, 14 predicted proteins | sample 2041311 | NCBI WGS metagenome assembly RCNF01 (sample SAMN09708228, study PRJNA481090) | Marine sediment metagenome, whole genome shotgun sequencing project. | biome: marine sediment; feature: ocean; material: sediment; isolation source: Sewage treatment plant 2 marine sediment (STP2) ... | reverse complement strand
TGGGAGTACTACCTGGGGGTCTTCTACGTGCTGTTCAACGTGCTGATCATCTGGCGTGCGTACAGGTGGCCCACGGACGCGTAGGGCCGGAGCCGTCTGCCCCACCCCACCCACACATAGAGCAGAAGAGCGACATATGGGCGGCCTGTCGTGAGGCCTTCGATGGCCTAGCTGGGTGTTGTTCGCTCCCCAGTGGCGCCGGCACACTCCGCTCGATTGCGCACCGACCCGACCGAGGCAACGTAGCCGCCGAAGCAGATCGAACAGCCCCACAGCCACCGACCCCATCGGGTCTTTGCCCTACTGACGCCCCGCCCGTATCGGCATCCATGCGCCTCTGGGTTGATCGTTGCATATCGACGGACAACGATGGTGCCGGTCAGAGGGGCTTGACCATCCGGTAGGCGCGGGTGTTGGGAATAAGGAGGATCGACGGCGATGTGGCCTCGATTTCCATCCCACGACGTTCATAGAGGTGACGGGCACCGGTGTTCTTCCCTGCAGCATCGAGAACAACGCGGGCACACCCCGCAGATCGACCGGTCTCCTCGGAGTAGTCGAGGAGCGTCGAACCGATGCCGGAACCCCGGTACTGGTCGTCCACTGCGACGGCTTGGAGGTAGTAGTCGCCTTCCGGGACCGTCTTGATGAACCTCTTCATGCCACGTCCGAGCACCGAGAAAGCAGCCATTCGCACCATCCGAAACCCCGCAGCCCGACGCAGGGGTTCGTCCGATGACTGCTCATGCTGCTGTGACGTGTACCCCGACGCCATCCCAGCGATCCGACTTGACCGCTCGGCGAACACGGCAGTCTCGTAGGACAGGTCGTGACCGGGGCTCAGGTACGCCTCCCCAATCACCCGATCGTAGCCCCTGCCCAACAGCGCTCGAAACGCTCCGTCAGCTGCCATATTCAGATACCGGGCAAACAACAGACCTTCATCAATTGTGGCGACAGCAGGCCGAAGCGTGACGGACTCAGAAGTCATGAAGCCAGCGTACCTCGAAGACGCTGATCCTGTTCCCAGGGGCGCAGCCACCCCACCCATGTCGGCACCTATGGGCGGCTGTTGCGGTCCAGCGACGGTCGGGAGGTTGTTCGATATCGCTGCTCATTCGAGCTTCCGATTCGGGCAGAACGGAGGTCCTCTACCCGGACAACAACTCGTGCAGCCAAACCAGTCACGAGCGCCAAGAAGCTAGCCACCAGCGTGGCCCACACAAGGGGACTCATCAGAAAGCCGCCGGTCCGGACTGCGATACTGTAGATCTGAGCTTCCATAGTCCACATAGTGCCCATCCGCTGCCCGGTGATCAATCCGGTATGACCCCAATACGACCCTGAGAACCCTGAGACCGTGTCCGGGCCGCCCATATCCTCACATGTGGTGCTCTTGCTGAGTACGTGTCGGTTTCTGAAGATAATCTGGTAGCGAAACCGGCCAACCTGGCGTTTGAGCAGGCCGCGGTCGTACCCATGTCCGGATTCACCGCCCTCCAGGGTCTGCGCGACAAGGGACAGATACAGCCAGGCCAGAAGGTCTTGATTGTCCGTGCATCGGGAGGCGAGGGTACGTTCGCTGTGCAGATCGCCAAGGCGTTCGGGGCGAAAGTGACCGGGGTGTGCAGCACGCCAAACCTGGACCTGGTCCGATCGATCGGCGCCGACCATGTCATCGACTACACCCACGAAGACTTCACCGAAAATGGACAGCGCTATGACCTGATACTCGACATGGCCGGGAACCGTTCGTTGTCTGACTATCGGCGCGCCCTTGGCCGCTGGGGGACTCTCGTGATGGTCGGAAGTTCGGGCTCAGCGTCGAGCCATCTCTACTTGAGAGGCTTCGGTCGTTGGTTCAGAGCGTTCGTGTTGTCAGCTCTTGGACACCAGAGGCTCCGCGCCTTGATTTCAGCGAGGAGCCAAGAGGACCTGGTTGTCATCAAGGAGCTCATTGAAGCAGGACAACTCACGCCGGTGATTAGAGCGCAGTACCCGTTGAGCGAAGTCCCCAAGGCGATCCGGCATTTCGACGAGGGACACGCCCGAGGTAGAGTCGTGATCAGCGTGTGAGGCGTCGACCGCCCATATCTGCACCTATGGGCGGTGGATCGAGTGGGCGAGAATGCAACTCTGGCTTGCCCGCAACGCATCGAGTTCCTATATACGGAGGTTCCAAGATCAGGCGCTTCATCCCCCTCGCGCTTGCGGTCGTGCTCGTGCTCGCTGGATGCGGCGGCAGGGAGATGTCACTGACCGAGTACGTGGATCGCATCAACGCCATCTTCGAGCGCGGCGTCGAGCAGTACGAGCCCCTCGCAACAAGCCCGGAGGGGCTCGTACTTATCGTGGGCCAGGGATCGCATCTGGGGATCGCGGATCAGGGAGTGCAACTCACCGAGTTCACCCCTCGCGATTTGCAGGTCGCTCTCAAACGGGTCGCAGAGATTCAGGACGAGGCTCTTGAGGCCGCCGCAGATATCGAGCCACCCGATCAGATCGCCGATCTCCACCGGTTGTACTTTCGGAAACTCCCGATCACTGAACTCGCCGCTCGCGCAGGTACCGCTGCGGACTGGTACGAACTCTCGGAGACCGAAGAAATGGCGGTCTATCGAGCCGCGCTCGCAGCAGACAAGCAGGTGTGCGCGGAGTTCCAAGCCAAGCTCGATGCCACGGCCGACCGAGGGGTCTTCGCCGACACGCCCTGGATTCCCGGCGAGTTGAAGGAAACCGTCAACCACGCACTCGGGTGCGACTCGCTCCCCGAGCACCCCGAGGACGCCTACCGTCCACCGCCGACCACCGATCCCGGAGCAAGCGGTGGCTAGCGCCGGACCGGACGACACGCCACTGGTCGGGCCATGCTGGCGATTTCGCGGTGCTGGTTCGGGTCTCGAGGCTCTCCGGAGGTGGCGGCGCACCTCCGTAGATGACTCGGATATGCTCACGCGGCAGAGAACAGCGTCTCGACCAGAGCGGATCGATGTGAGTGAACCAACGCCGCCGCAATCGACGAGCGTACCAATCCAGGCTGCGGATGGCCCCTCTCCAGTGACTGCCCAACCCAGGCCGCCTCTGGTGCGCTCGACCGTCTACGTGCTGCGCGCCTTGGTCGGCTCCCTCCTGGTCGTAGTCGGAATGCTCCTGCTCCTGATCTTCGAGAAGGCGCTCCTCGCCGTCAGAGAGGATCTCGCGACGATCCAGGAAGCGTGGCCCGACTGGCTCGGGACGGGTATCCAGGCGGTCATCGTTCTCTTCATCTTCGTTGCGATCATCGGAACCAACGTCTTCCTGCTGTACCGGACGAAGTACCGCCGCTGGATCATGATCAACCTTGCCGCCCTCACGGCAGTGCTGCTCGGGATGCTGGGGAGTCGGACCGTGCTCGCCTTCGCCACGTCCGACACGCTGGAGAGAACCGTCGGAAGCACAGCAGGTGACGGCCTCGGCAACGATGGCCTGACTGCCGTGGTCGCGGTCCTGACCGTTGGCAGCGTGTGGATCGGACCGCGACTGCGACCGTGGGCGATCGGCCTGGTGGTTGCGGCGGCATCCCTGGCTTTCGTCGGCGCGTCCATATCGGTCCTCACGCTCCCCTTCGACATCGGAATCGGACTCCTGGCCGGTGCCCTCGTGGCTCTGATTCTGAAGACCCGCGACCGGGCCGCGACTGCGCCCGAGGTTGTTGTAGCGCTCGAGCAGGGGCGAATCCCGGTGGTGGAAGTGGAGCGCGCCCCGATCGACGCTCGCGGATCGCTCCCGTGGTATGCCCTGACGTCCGACGGGGATTCGCTGTTCGTCAAGACGCTCGATTCGGACGATCGAGCCGCGGACCTGATGTCCAGGGCCTATCGAACGCTTCGGCTTCGGAGGGCCGGTGACCGACGTCCGTTCCCATCGCTACGCCGCTCCGTGGAACATGAGGCCCTCCTCTCCCTTGCATCGAGCGCCCGTGGGATCCGGACGCCCCAGCTTGTGACGGTCGCCGACGTCGGCAGCGACGGGATGCTCCTCGCATACCGAAGAATCGAGGGTCGGTCCCTCGATGAGCTGAACCCGGAGGAGATCACCGATGGGCTGCTCACCGATGTCTGGCAGCTGGTGGTCACGATGCACGATGCCGCGATTGCCCACCGCGAGCTGCGGCTCGCAAACATATTCATCGCCCACGACGGCCTGCCATGGATCATCGGATTCGGCTCCGCCGAGTTGGCTGCCAATGAGTCGTTTTTGGCACGCGACTGCGCACAACTACTAGCGTCGACGACGGTAGCGGTGGGTGCCGATCGGGCGGTGGCCGCAGCGGTGCGCGTGATTGGGAAGGACGGCGTCGCGGAGGCGCTGCCGTGGATTCAGCCGCTTGCGCTCAGCTCGGTGTCCCGAACCCAGCTCAGCAAGGCTGAAGGCTATGCCAAGCTCCGGTCGGTCGCCGGCGCCGCGGCCGACGTCGAGGTGACTTACGAACGCATCGAGCGGGTGAAGCCGCGGACACTGTTCGTCCTCGCGAGCGTGGCAATCGCCCTCTACGTGTTGATACCGCAATTGACCGCAGCAACGAAGTTCCTCGATGAGCTTCGCTCGGCCCAACTCTGGTGGGTTGTCGTCGTCGCCGTGATGTCGGTGTTGACGTATCTCGGTGCCGGGCTGGGGATGGTCGGGGCGGTCCCGATCCGGCTGCCGTTCTGGTCGGTCACCATGGCCCAACTCGCTTCGTCGTTCTCCAATCGAGTGACACCGGCCAAGGTCGGTGGAATGGCGACCAACGTGCGCTTCCTCCAGAAGCAAGACCTGACGCTGCCAATGGCTGCTTCGGCGGTCGGACTGAACACCGTCGCGGGCTTGCTGGTCCACGTCTCACTGCTCGTGCTCCTTGGGTTCGCCGCGTCCCGCGGCGTCGCCCTTCCGCTCCCGGACACAAGAGCGACGGTGATCATTGTCACCATCCTCATCCTCGTTTCCGGGCTCTTCATGATCCTGCCGGTTGGACGGAAGCTCTTGACGAAGTACCTCCTCCCGGCTCTGAGAGCAGGAGGTACGGCGATTGCCACGATTGCCAAGACACCCGCGAAGGTGGTCGCGCTCTTCGCCGGATCAGCGATCATCACCCTGAGCTACACGGTCGCAATGATCGCCTCGCTGAACGCGTTTGGTGCCGACGTACCGGTCGCCACCGCCGCCGTCATCTATCTCGCCGGGGCCGCGGTCGCCACCGCGGCACCAACACCCGGTGGGGTGGGCGCCACGGAGGCGGCCCTCATCGCGGGGTACACCGTCGTTGGCGTCGATCCATCCATCGCGTTCGCGGCCGTACTGCTTTTCAGGCTCATGACCTTCTGGCTACCGATTCTGCCCGGCTGGCTTGCGCTGGTGTGGCTGAACCGCAGTGGCCGCCTCTGAGAGCTGCCCCACGTCTGGCCTGAGCCCGGAACCGGGTGATGCGGTGGGAGCCCGGCACCGGGTGTGGCCGCATGCGCACCCGATGTGATAGCCGCCATGACCGACAACGCCGCAATCCACGCCATTCCCCTCAGTCTCCACTGCACCGGCGGAGTCGACGGAATCAAGACCGACGTCGGCTCCTACACGCGAGACGACATCATCGGCTACGGAGCCGTCACCACGAACGGCCAATGGTCGGCACAGGCCTCAACCATCGAGAACCGGACAATCAACCTCGGACTCGTCGGCATCCTCGTGCGCCAGCACGACAACGGAAAGATCCACCGGCAATACAACCAATACACCCAGACCTCCGGCACCGGAAACTGGCGCCTCCACCTCAACGACGAGTAGACCCACACACTCCAAAGCGCGGCACAACCACCTGCCCAGATCGGCACATGTGGGAGGCCGCGTGTGAGAGAACCAACCGCATCATCCCTCCCAGCCGGTTATGTGCGGGTCTGCGAGTTGGGTGTATCTTCCTAGAGAAGTCTGAGAAGGCTGTAGATGCCTTGGATGAGTCCGAAGATCGGCCAGATCCCCCAAATGATCACCCAGTAGCCGAACGTGTTCTTGCGGTAACCAAGGTCCCGGTCCCAGATGTAGATGGTGATGGCCGTGTACACGTATGGGACAGCCGCGACGAGGGCGAGGAGGAAGCCCCACCGTTCGCCCAGGAGCATGCCGATGCTTGCTGCGATTTGGATCGGTGCCCAGAAGAAGACATCGGCCCAGGCGTATCCCTGGTTGTAGGCGAAGTAGGCCTTGGGGTCGGTGCTGTCGGGGTCACCTCCGTAGACGTTCTGGACGGTCCAATCGGACCGGGGACGTACTACGGCCACGAACTGCAGTGCACCGAGCAGGAGGATCAGTACGAGTCCTGCAATTGCGATAACCCAGGTCGCTGTGGTCACTTCCACGGTTGCTCCCTCATGCTCGACGGGCCGCTCATGAGCCGGAGAGAGCGGTGGCTGCGGTGACGATGGTGATCAGAGCGACGACGCCCCATACAGCGAGCATGATGAGTCCGAGACGTACGTTGCTGGGATCACCCACACGGAATCCGCTGCGTTGCATCTCCAATCGGGTGAGGAATCCCCTCCCTGCGAAATACAAGTAGATGCCTCCGCCGACCAAACCGAAGTAGGCCCATGCCTCGTGATCCAACAGAAGCAGAACTCCGGCGACCACGAGCGTCCAGAGGGTTAGGAAATCCCAGAGGGCTTCACCACGGATATCAGCCCAGTAGACCGGCTCGACCGACTCTCTCTTCTCAACGAGGCTCAGCTTCTCGGCGGTGCTGGGTGCGAACCACGACAGCGTCTGCCCGGCCCATGCCAGCGAACCCAGAACGATGAGCACCACAGCCCAGGCAGTCCCCATCACGTCCCTACCTCCTCACTCGCCGTGGCCTCAACTCGGTCTCTGATGGTTCGCAGCATCTTCTGTTCCATGATGAACGTGCCCGGCTCCGACAGCATGGTCACAAAGAACGTTGCTGGGGTCTTCTCAAACTTCGGTCGCCACCGACTCACCAACCGCGTCAAACCGTCGTCCGGATAAAGAGCGAGACACCAACTTGTCGAACCGTCCTGCAACACGCTCACAATCGAGTGCGCTTCGTCGATCGACTCAACGACAAATCCCATCTCTGGCATCATCAGGATCTTGTCACCGATCTCCAGGTTCTGGTACTCAGCGAGGATGCGATCAGCGCTTGGTTTGAAGTCGTTGTCGATCCAGTCGTAGCTGTACCACCCGGCTCTGCCGTATCCGAGCTGCACCAACCACGGCCAGACATCGGCGGGAGAAGCATCGATGCTGATCGCCCGCGTCGCCGAGCCGGCGCCGGGGATCAACTCGTCACCAGGCATTGTGCGAGTCGCTTCCTCATCAGTGGCGCCCCACCGCATGTGCCACGCTTTGATCGCCCAGACGTACAGACCAAACAGGACAGCCGCGGCCGCGAGGGCCAAACTCAGGCCGCTGAGCCAGCCCAGCCACCACACCAAGCCCACCACAATCGTGACTGCCGTCAGAACGGCCATCCCAACGATCGCCATGATCATCATCTGAGTCCGCACATCGTCTCCGCTGAATAGGCATCTCCAATGGTCTCTGCAACAGTCCCTCGAATCCAGAGGCTTTCGCCACCATCGATCGGTGCGGAGGCACCCATGGGTGCAACCAGGCGGACATGGGTCGACTCGCTCCTGCAGATCCCACAGCGCCGACCGATGGCCGCCCGTTACAGCGCTGTCGTCCGAATGTGCAGGTACCCACCAGGCGAGCTTTGGTACCCGCCCTGCGCGGCGAGCGAGCTGGGGCGTATGCTGATTCGGGGAGCGACCAGCTTCTCGGTCGGAGACCTTCGACGGATCAGGAGAACATGATGAAGGCGGTAGTCCAACACAGGTACGGCTCACCTGGCGACGTTCTGACAATCGAGGAGATCGAAGAGCCAGCTGTCAAGGCTGACGAGGTACTCGTGCGAATCCACGCGGCTTCCATCCACATCGGCGACGCGTACATGGTCAAAGGTCTGCCGTACGCCTTGCGCCCGGTGTTCTCGGCCAGCAGAGCGCAAAGCCGGGTTCCGGGAACGGATATCGCTGGGACGGTCAAGGCGGTTGGAGAGAGTGTGAAACAGCTCCGACGAGGTGATGCGGTCTTTGGCTGGTGCAAGGGCGCCTTCGCTGAGTATGTGTCTGTTGCCGAAGATGCGCTAGCGCCGAAACCAGCGAACCTCACGCTCGAGCAAGCCTCCGCCGTCGGAACATCGGCATTCACCGCCCTCCAAGCTCTCCGAGATCAAGGGAACGTCCAGCCAGGGCAGAAGGTCCTGATAACCGGAGCGTCGGGCGGAGTGGGGACGTTCGCAGTGCAGATCGCGAAATCGATGGGGGCGGACGTAACCGGCGTCTGCAGCTCGAGGAACATGGACATGGTCCGATCGATCGGCGCAGACCATGTTGTCGACTACAGCCAAGAGGACTTCACCCGAAGCGAGCGGCGCTACGACTTCATCCTCGACAACGTGGGGAGCCATCCGCTGTCGGACACCAGACGCGCACTCACACCCCAGGGAACTCTGTCGGCCAACGGCGCACCCGTAAGCGGTTGGTTCGGTGGCCTTGGCTACTTCTTGAAGGCGTTCGTGTGGTCACTGTTCGTGAGTCAGCAAGAGCGACCGTTCGTTTCGATGCCGAACAAGGAAGACCTGGCCATCCTGAAGGAGCTCGCTGAAGCAGGCAAAGTCACACCCGTCATCGACCGAACGTACCCGCTCAACCAGGCCCCAGAAGCCGTCACTCATGTCGGAGAGGGGCACGCCCAGGGAAAGACCGTCATCACCGTGTGACGCGCCGGCCGCCGCTCAGATCACCAGGACCTCGGCAAGCGGCAGTGCAGGACGGCACACATCGTCGGCTTCGCTACTGTCACGACGGCTCTTCCCGGCAGAAGAGAAGAGGGCGGGGCTACGGTGAGTATGAACCGGAGGATGCGTTTGCGTCGAGTGTGGGCCGGAATCTGTTTGGCACTGGTGGCTGCGGCCTGCGGCGGCGGCGTGACCGATTACGTCGGGCATATCAACGTCGCCGTGGATCGAGCAGCCGAGGAGTACTACGAACTCGTCGCGAGCCCGCGAGGGAAGGTCCTCGTCGCCGAAGCGGAGCAGCTCACCGATTTCACTCCCCAAGATCTGCAGACTGCTCTCGAGCGTGTGCGCGAAATCGAGGCCGGGGTCGACGAAGCCGTCAACGACATCGAGCCCCCCGAAGAGGTCGCCGATCTCCACCGCCTCCTCTTCAACTTTGACTCCGACTTCATCTCCGCCCAGGAGGCGCTGGCTGTCAGGGCGGGCACCGCCGAGGACTGGGAAGAGCTCTCCGCAAGCCCTGAAATGGCGGCCTACCGAACAGCGCTCACCGAGGACAAGCAGCACTGCGCCGACTCCGAGGCCGAGATGAACGCCATTGCGGATCGGCGGGAAGTCTTCGCTGACACGCCCTGGATTCCCGGTGAACTGAAGGACGTTGTCGAGGCGGTGCTCGGCTGCGCTGGGTACCCCGAGCATCCCGAGGATGTGTACCGCCTGCTCCCAGCCCCCACGTCCTGAAACACCCGGACTCTCAGTACCTGCGTGCAAGGGACAATGCACGTCTCCGCGCTCGGCCGGTCATGATCTGCCGGTTGCACCGGAGGTTCAGACCCTCGCCGGGAGAGGAAACGTGCAGAACACCTGGCGGGCGACCTCACGACGCCGGAGGTAGGACGAATCGTGTCACAGTAAGAGGAGATGTCCAGTGATTGCACAGGTCGATTCGTACCCATCACGCCTAGATATCGACTACCCCGAGAAGCTCGACCGATTCACGACGTTCTTCCGGCTGATCTGAGCCATTCCGATCATGATCATCCTGGCGGCGCTCTCGTCGACTGCGAGTTCGACCGTGATCGTGGTGGCGAAGACCGGCGAGACGGTCCCCGAGGTCGCGAGGACCGGCGGAGGGATTGCTGCCGGACTCTGGTTCGCAACAGTGCTGATGATCGGGTTCCGAGAGCGGTACCCGCGCTGGTGGTTCGACTTCGCACGGGAATTCACACGTTTTGAGGCGCGCATCGGTGCCTATCTCGCTCTTCTCACCGATCGACACCCCTCCACGGTTGACGAGCAGGCTGTGCATCTCGACATCGACTACCCCGAGGTTGAACAGGATCTCAACCGTTGGCTCCCTCTGGTGAAGTGGTTCCTGGCAATCCCACACTTCATTGTCTTGGCAGTGCTCGCAATCATCGCGTTCTTCGCGGTCATCATCGCCTGGTTCTCCGTCCTCTTCACCGGTCCCTACCCACGGGGACTGTTCGACTACTTAGTCGGTGTCACCAGATGGGGATTGCGGGTAGTGGCTTACGCGGTGTTGCTGGTCACCGACCGATACCCACCCTTCAGCCTGAAGTAAACTGAACGCGGCAACCGTCCACCGGGGAGATCGGCATGAGACCGAGCGCCCCTCACGACGAGTGCCCCGGAACGAATCCGATCATGGATGGACCGTTTGATGAAGGCGAAGAGACGGCTTCGGACGGAAGGACGAGCGTACGATGGGCTTGATCTGCGGGATGCGTTTGCGGCGTGTTTGGGCCGTCGTCGGTCTGGTTCTCGTCGCTGCAGCCTGCGACGGTGGAAGCCTCAGCCTGTCGGAATACAACGTGCAGGGGACGGCCCTTGTCACGGTGATGGAAGAGCGGATCTACACGCTTGACGCTGAGTGGGAATCTCAGACTCAGACCGTGGAGCGTGCCCGGAGTTACTGGGTCCGACGGGTTGAGGCACGTGTCGGGGCCCTCGAAGGATTCCAGGGACTCGATCCACCCGATGAGATCGCCGAACTGCACGAGACGGGTCTCGACCTGTTCAGCAGGCTCACTGCAGCGGAGGAGACTCTGGCCGTTCGAGTTGCTTCGTTCGAAACGGTGACCGAACGCGACGAGTGGTGGGATACGTCGGAGGGAAGGGCCGTGCGAGCAGTGGACGAGGAAATCGATGCGTTCTGCCACGTCTTCCAGGCGGCGTACGACGCGACGATAGAGCGCATAGTCCTCTCGGATGTCCCATGGATTCCTTCGGAGATGAAGGAAGTTGTTCAGATCGACATCGGCTGTCGAGAGTAGAGGTGCTGTCCTAGACGCATCGCCTGCGGCACCCTTTGACAGTCTGCTCTAGCCAACCGACTCTCGATCAGGCACAGTGGTCCTGTCGAACGAAGGAGGAGACATGAAGCCTGAAGGAACCGCCGAGGAGACCGACGCGGCAGCGATCGTCGACGAAACTGAGCACGCAGACAAGTGCCCGGCCGCGGCCCAGAAGATCGTTGGATGGATCGTCGCGGCGGTCCTGATCTTCGTGGCGCAGCGTGATCTTCGGAAGAGGCCGGCCCAGTTGGTGCGCGGCAAAGTCGGGGTGTGGAAGGCAGTGGCGATGGTACCGCCGGGGGCGGTGGCCTATCTGCTCCTTGGCCGTCGCAGGACCGTTGAAGCGATGCCCCTCGAGGTGCCGATCTCGACAACCGACTGACGGGCATCGCGGGCATCGCTCAGTGCGGGATGTCGCATCGCGACAGCGCTCCCTCTAGAGCGAAGTGTCTGCAATGAGCATCTGAGA
>RCNF010001723.1_pt1 | contig 11614 bp, 8 predicted proteins | sample 2041311 | NCBI WGS metagenome assembly RCNF01 (sample SAMN09708228, study PRJNA481090) | Marine sediment metagenome, whole genome shotgun sequencing project. | biome: marine sediment; feature: ocean; material: sediment; isolation source: Sewage treatment plant 2 marine sediment (STP2) ... | reverse complement strand
GTTAGACCCGCGGCAGCCATTGCACAGGCTGAACCAATTTCACCCTGACAACCCACTTCTGCACCAGAAATTGATGCGTTTTCTTTGATGATGATACCCATCGCGGCGGCTGTTAATAAAAAACGAACGATGCCATCTTCACCGTCTTGTTTGTAAGCACGACAAAAATGCACGTAATAATGTAGCAAAGCTGGAATAATTCCTGCGGCGCCATTGGTAGGTGCAGTAACCACTCTGCCACCTGCTGCATTTTCTTCGTTAACAGCTAAGGCGAAAAGATTAACCCAATCCATACTACCTTGGTTATATTGTTCGTGCGTGTGCTTGTTCTCCAACGAGTGGCATAACTCTGCAGCGCGACGTTTTACTTTTAACCCACCGGGTAAAATTCCGGTATTTTTACAACCTGCTGTCACGCAATCTTGCATTACCTGCCAAATATTTAATAATTTTTTTCGTACTTCTTCTTCAGAATGCCAAACGCATTCGTTAGCCATCATCACTTCACTAATAGATAGTTTTTCTTTTTTGCACAGCGCTAATAATTCATCACCCGTAGTAAAAGGATAAGGTAAAACGGTATCATTTTGTTTGATTGGAGAAGTGATTTGATCGCGTTCACTATCATCAACGACGAAACCGCCGCCGACCGAATAGTAAATTTTATCGTAGAGAATATCTTCGCTTGAATCGCAGGCTGTTATCATCATTCCATTAGCATGAAACGGTAGGGATTTTTTACGGTGAAAAGTAATGTCTTCATCGTAATCAAAATCGATAGTTTTAGTGCCAGCAATGTTGATTTTTTTAGTATCAAGGATTTCTTGCATCACACCTTGAACACTTTCAACGTCAACTTCATCAGGCTTTTCACCCATCAGACCTAGCATCACGGCCTTACCACTACCATGGCCTTTACCTGTAGCACCCAGCGATCCATAAAGGTCAACCGAGATACTGTCAACAGCACCTAGGTTTCCTTGCGCTTTTAAGCCTTCAAGAAATTGCTTAGCGGCTACCATTGGGCCAACAGTATGAGAACTAGAAGGACCAATACCAATTTTAAAAAGATCGAAAATACTAATTGCCATGACAGATATTCACTAATAGATGGAATCGCGGATTATAGCTTCTTGCTTTCAGTACACTAGTACCAAAAGAGACTTATTTTTAGTATATATCTTTAGGAAGAAGTTATTTTTAAAGAAAGTTTATCTAAATATAAGGGATAACAATACATTGTTAATGTTATTAGTTCTTTATTAATCTAATTAAAAAACGAATAACTTAATATATAACCCATTAAGAAGTACGAATAGATTATCAAGCTGAAAGAAATAATTGATTCCTAACGAAACCTAATAATTAGTAAAAAGTGGGGAGGAGTCTTTTTTAAATGAAAAAAAATTGATCTAATTAATCTAAAAAAACAAGTTAATAAGAAATAGATACATATACCTTTTCAATAACTTATTTCTCATGCTTATCAATCATTTGTCTAAGTACTTCAAAATCTGTATTAACTTCATTTTGCATTCTATCCAAAAGATCCAATATCTGACGTTTATCAATCTCATTGGAGGTTTGACGTTTTATTATCGTATCTAACTCAGTGGTCGCTTTATTGAGCAATGGAGAGATATCATATACTAACTCGGCTTTCCTACTCCCGCTTTCGATAGTTTCAGATCTTTGAGAACGCCCAAATTTATAAGTACGAGATACAGGCAGTAAAGAGCCTTTTGGACGTTTATATTTTATCCGCAGAACGTCCATATCTTTACGTGTCATATACACGCTATAACTCAACATTTGTTGTAAATTAATGATACCCATGGAATGAAGGACGGGATATTCTTCAGTCACAATATTCTCCTATAAATATTCAACGGTTAATTTTCCGCCGACTTGATCGTACTGTTTTCAGCGCGAGAACGCACCACTCGTTCCATCCAGTCAGGATCCATTTCCGGTACTGATGATAATAGCAATTCGGTGTATTCATGATATGGTGGTGCATAAATCTCATCTTTTGGGCCTTGTTCGACGATGCGTCCTTGTAACATAACAATCACTTCATCAGAGATCGCTTTTACAGTTGCTAGATCATGAGTAATAAACATATAACCAAGATTGAGCTCACGTTGCAAACGGTCCAATAAGCGTAATATACCCTCAGCGACAAGTTGATCTAGCGCCGAGGTCACCTCATCACAAATAATAAACTGTGGCTCAGCGGCTAACGCCCGAGCTATACAAACACGCTGTTTTTGTCCACCAGATAACTCACTGGGAAAGCGATCGATAAATTCATCAGGGTTCAGCTCAATCATTTCCAACAGCTCACGAATACGTGCTTCGCGCTTTTTACCAGTGAGACCGAGATAAAAGGTTAGCGGCCGACCAATAATATCGCGAATCCTATGACGTGGATTAATCGCGGTATCTGCCATCTGATAAATCATTTGAACTTGGCGCAACTGCTCTTTAGTACGTTTCCGATAATCTTTCGGCAAGACTTTACCTTCAAAATAAACCTGCCCTTGCATAGGTGGTAATAGCCCCGTGAGTACTCGTGCAACAGTACTTTTACCACTACCAGACTCTCCTACTACAGAAACTGTTTGCCCACGATGCATTTCAAAACTAATATCGTGCAAAACTTTTACGCCGCCACCATAAGCCGCATCAACGTTTTCAATTTTAATTAAAGGCACTTTCTCTTTTGCTTGCTGTGTCCCTTCTTTAGTAAAAGATCTTACCGCCCATAGTGACTTGGTATAATCTTGGGTAGGATTAGATAACATTTCTCTGGTCTCAGCTTCCTCGACCATTTCACCGTATCTCAAGACCATGATTTTATCGGCCATTTGTGCTACTACTGCCAGATCATGTGTTATGTAAATTGCAGCGGTATTAAATTGCTCTACGATATTCTTCATCGTCATTAGCACTTCAATTTGTGTCGTTACATCAAGCGCTGTCGTGGGTTCATCAAAAATAATTAAATCAGGGCGACAAGACATTGCCATGGCAGTCATAGCACGTTGTAGCTGACCTCCTGATACTTGATGTGGATAACGAAAACCAATATTTTTAGGGTCTGGTAATTGTAATTTCTCATAAAAATCTTGAGCATCTGCATAGGCTTCAGCTTTAGTATTAATGCCATGTTCAACAGGCGTTTCAGCAAATTGATCAATTAACTTATGTGCAGGATTAAAAGATGCTGCGGCACTTTGTGCTACATAAGCAATACGCACGCCACGAAGGTCAAGTAATTGTTCATCCGATGCATTCACCATATCAATGCCATCAAACTCTATCGAGCCGCCAGAAATACGACACCCAGGCTTTGCATAACCCATCGCTGCAATTCCTATTGTTGACTTTCCCGCGCCAGACTCACCAATAACACCTAATACTTCGCCACGGTTTAATTTTAGATCAACACCTTTGATAATACCGTGCCATTGCTCATCGCGAAAACCATCGATTCGCAAATCTTTCATTTCTAATAATAGATCACCTTTTTCATTGGCAGTTTCACTACTGTGATCAGCATTTTGTTTAGTGTTTTTATTAGTCATCTTTTAATCCACTTGTAATATGTAAGAACCAATCGACGATAAAGTTAACCCCAATGGTTAATAATGCAATGGCAGCGGCAGGCAGTAATGGCGTGATGTCACCGTAGGTAATCAAAGTGGCATTGTCGCGCACCATACTACCCCAATCTGCGGTGGGTGGCTGAATACCTAAGCCAAGAAAGCTAAGTGAAGCAATTGTCAAAAAGACGAAACAGAACCTAAGCCCAAACTCAGCAATCAGTGGTGGAGTAATGTTGGGTAGTACCTCTCGGATAGTGATCCATCCGATTTTCTCACCTCGTAAGCGTGCTGATTCTACATAATCCATTACAACCACGTTTAAACTTACTGCGCGTGATAAACGAAATACCCTAGTCGAATCCAATACTGCAATGATAATAATCAATGTAGGAATTGACGTACCGAAAATAGTTAGCAGTAATAAGGAGAATATAAGTGAAGGTATAGCCATTAATACATCAACTATTCGACTCAATACCTGATCGGCCCAACCACCTAATACAGCAGCGATAATCCCACAGACACCACCTATTAAAAATGCTAGACAGGTGGTGACAAAGGCAATGCCGATGGTATTTCTGGCACCATAGATTAACCTTGTTAACATATCTCGCCCAAGGTTGTCGGTACCTAATATAAATTCTTTACCCCAAGGCTCAAATTCTGAAGCAACTATTTCAGATTCGCCAAAAGGTGTTAAAACAGGCGCAAATATCGCAATGAATATATATGAAAAGACGATAATCAACCCAATCTTGGCAGTTATTGGCGCCTTTTTAAGTTCGCGCATCGCTAAGGTGAATCGACCTGGTCGAGTTACTGGCGCAAGAGCATCAGCTGTATCACTGATTGTATTAGTTTTAGGTGAAGTACTCATCGTGGATGCAATAACCTCGGATTAGTAACAATAGATAAAATATCCGCAGTTAAATTGAGTATTACGTATGTGGCAGCAAAAATAATGCTACAAGCCTGTACCACGGGAATATCTCGTTTTTGTACCGAGTCAACAATCAACTGACCTAGCCCAGGATATACAAACACCACCTCAACAACGACCACACCAACAATTAAATGCGCGAGGTTAATAACAACGACATTGACGATTGGCGCCCAAGCATTCGGTAGTGCGTGTTTTAGGATGATATGTTTGCGGCTCATGCCCTTAAAAGTAGCCATTTCTATATAAGGACTGGCCATTAAATTGATGATAGCCGCACGTGTCATACGCATCATATGAGCAACCACCACGAGGGTTAAAGTGAGAGCGGGTAGCATCACTTTATGTAATTTTTCAAATAAAGGAGTATCTGGACTTATATTGGATAAGCTGGGGAACCAGCTCAGTTGAACAGCAAAGAAATAGATAAGAATATATGCAACAAAGAAATCAGGAAATGAAATTGATGACAAGGTAAAAGTGTTTATCAAACGATCAAACCAGCTATTGTGGTATAAGGCCGCTAGAACTCCAAGCACCAATGATAAAGGTACTGCGATAACTGCAGCAACGATTGCTAGAAAAAAGGTATTCGAAAGGCGAGTGCCAATCAATTCAGAAATTTCACGTTGGTTGGATAATGATTGACCGAAGTCACCCTGAACAATATTTCCTAACCAGTCTAGGTATCGAGTGTGTGGTGCTTTATCTAAACCTAATTCTAAGCGACAAGCGCTGAGTGTCTCTGCGGTAGCACCTTGTCCTTGTAACTCTTGGCAAATATCCCCAGGTAAAAGCTCTACTCCAAGGAAAATAATGAGAGATACAGCAAATAGAACTAAAACGCCTAAACCTAAACGTTGAAAAATAACTCTTAACAGTGGATGCATATAATTGTGGGTCTCTAAATAGTCGTACTACTTTGTCGAGATAAGTCTTTGCATGTTAAACACAAACTTAAGAATACTGACAATTAAATTGCACTGGCCTGCTTTTATTTTAAAAACAGGCCAATTGCTTTGACGAAAAACTACTTTGACTTAGCTAGTTTTTGACCATCTAGGTATAGCGCGTAAACCATCCATGGTCCAGCTATTACCTATTTTCTCAGGTTGAACAACCTTATCATTACATGCCATTAGGTAATTGTTAAATAATGGCACAATAACACCACCTTCATTACTGACGATACCTTGCATTTCAGCATACATTTCAGTACGTTTAGCTTCATTAAGCTCAGCACGCGCTTCTAATAAGATCTTATTAAATTTCTCATGGCTCCAGAATGAATCATTCCATTTAGCGCCTTCAGAATATGCTGTTGAGAACATCCAATCTTCTGTTGGACGACCACCCCAATAACACATACCGAATGGTTTCTTCATCCAAACATTTGACCAGTAACCATCATTAGGTTCACGAACAACGTTGATATCAATGCCAGACTTCTTGGCATGTTCTTTAAATAGAACAGCTGCATCAACTGCACCAGCAAAAGCCGCATCTGCTGCACTTAAATCAACCTTTAAGCTGCTCATTCCTGCTTTTTTAAGATGGAATTTAGCTTTATCAGGATCATAAGTACGTTGTTCTAAGTCATTATTAACATAACGATTAGCTTGACCGATAGGATGATCATTACCTACTCGACCATGACCTCTTAGAACAGTCTGTAATAATGCTTCACGATCTATACTATATTTCAAAGCCAATCTAACATCGTTGTTTTTGAATGGATCAGTATTAGTATGCATTGGTATGGTGTAATGAGCATTACCACTGGTTTCAAGAATTTTTATGCCTTTCTTTCTTTTCAGCAGATGCATCGTTTTAATATCAAGACGATCAATCACATCAACTTCGCCAGTAGTCAAAGCATTAGTTCGTGCGGCAACATCCGCAACGGTTAGAAGTTCTGCGGTAGCCACATGACCTACACTATCGTTCCAGTGATCATCAAACTTCACAAGCTCAGCTCTTACGCCTGGCTCATAACTTTTAAGTTTATACGGACCACAACCAATACCTGATGTAGCATCAACTTTTCCACTACCATCTGAAGGAAGAACAGCAAGCTGGTATGCACTTAATTGATAAGGAAAATCCGCGTTACCTTCATTAAGAGTAATAATTAAATTACTGTCACCGTCAGCCTTCATCTCTTTAATAGCATCTATAATAGGTTTAGCGCCAGATTTAGTATCTTTACCTCCATTATGATTAAGCGATGCAATAACATCTTTGACCATTACCGTTGATCCGTTATGGAATTTCACACCCTTACGAATTTTAAAATTCCAAGTTACTGCATCAGGGGAAACATCCCAACTTTCTGCAATTTCTCCACTTAATGAACCATCAGCATTAACAACCGTTAACCAGTTATGAACAGCTCCTGCGAGTACTTGAACATAAGCATGTGTATGAGTTGCAGGATCCATCGAATCCGTTGTAGAGCCATGCCCTAAAGCAATTTTTAAATGTCCCCCTTTTTCTGGTCCAGCTGCAAAAGCTGAACTACTAAAAATACCAGGTGCGGCAGCAGCAAGTCCAAATGCTGAAGCAGCTTTCATAAAATCACGTCTTGATAGACGTCCAGTTTTAAGGTCGTTCTCTAGTTGTTTTAAAGTTGTCATTCTGGGAAAAATCCTCCTAAATTAGAATTACTCTTTATTTTTAAACTTACTAATCAGTACTATAGAGCTCAAAATATAAATAACTTTCGGATAAACCGATATTGATTGAAAATCTCGTTCTTATACTTATGTTTTATACCACTCAATTTTAGTGTAGTAGCAATTAAGGCTAATAACTTAAATTTCTGATGTTTTTATATTTTTTATTTTAAAGTTCTAATTATCTTCCAAAAGCATATCTGAAGCTTTTTCTGCAACCATCATTACAGGGGCATTGATATTACCCGAAGTAATATTAGGAAAGATGGAAGCGTCTACAACCCGTAAACCCTGAACACCGTGAACACGTAATCGCTTATCGACAACCGAAGTTTGACTATCAGGCCCCATGCGACAAGAACCACATAGGTGATAAATAGAACCACTATTTTCACGAAAGTAACTAAGCATAGCTACATCATCGTTTACGTTTATGCCAGGCTCTACCTCTTCCTTTGTCAACTCTTTCAAAGCTGGTGCCAGTATCAATTGACGTATCAATCTACTCCCTTGAATAACTTCTTTGATGTCTTTATCAGTGGTTAGATAATTAGGTTTTATCAACGCAGCATCTTTTGAATTTTTAGAGGCTATTTCAATTTTTCCCTTACTGCTCGGCCGACAAGAATTAAACGATAATAAAAAGCCAGAATATGGCTCTACTACCATCTTGGCATTGGGGTCTTTCGGAATTTGATAAGACAAAGGGTTGAAATACATTTGAAGGTTAGGCTTGTCTTGTTCTTGATTTCCTTTAAAAAAACCACCCGCCTGATTAACACTCATCGACAAAGGGCCGCTGCGATTAAACAAGTATTGCAAGCCTGCTTTTACTTGTCCTGTTAATGAGCATAATTCATCATTTAAGGTCTTCACCTTAGCTTTATAGTAATAACTAACTGCTAGATGATCTTGTAAATTTAGCCCAACCTCCGGTGAATCAAAAACCAATGGAATATTGTATTTTACTAGTAAGGCTTTATCTGCAACTCCTGATAACTGTAATAATTTAGGCGAATCTACTGCACCGGCTGCAAGGATTATTTCACGCTTAGCTTTGAAAGTTTTAATACCATTGCTTTGTCGTACCCTAATCCCTATTGCAAGCTTATCGTCTTTAAAGAGGACCTTTTCTGCCTGTGTATTTAATTCCACAGTCAAGTTGGAGCGCTTTAAGGCAGGCTTTAAATAGGCTGTATAAGCAGAATCCCTTTTTCCATTTCGAATATTAGTTTCGTATATTCCAGCACCTTCAAAAAACTCACCATTAAAATCATTATTCATCGGAAAGCCTAATTGCTCTGCTCCCTTAAGATACTGTTTACAAATGGGATGAGCCGTTTCATGCATCGGCGTGATACCCACCTTCCCCGTTGCTGAACGATACTGTGTATCACCTCTGGGATGTTGTTCTAACTTTTTAAAATAAGGTAATACATCTTTATAAGACCAACCAGAGTTTCCCGCAGCAGCCCAATCATCAAAATCACTTTTTTGACCACGCACATAAATCAAACCATTAATTGACCCCGAACCACCTTGTACTTTCCCTCTTGGGGCATACAGCTTTCGGCCATTCAATTCAGCTTCAGGTTCACTGTAATACATATAATTGTATTTAGGATGATAGAAAGTTTTACTGAACCCTATCGGAATCTTTATCCAAGGTGAATGGTCCTTTCCACCAGCTTCCAGTATTAAAACTGAATACTTACCTGACTCACTCAAGCGATCTGCGAGAATACAACCCGCTGAACCAGCACCAACAATAATGAAGTCATATTCCATAGTTTAAATTAAGAAACTAACAACGTTACTAATCCTTCCAGCTTTTCGAAGAGTGTTCTTTAACATCATAGGGTTTATTATCCATAGACAAATGCAATTTACTACCGGTATAAGGTGAATTCGCTGTTACTACTTCCATATTGAGTTCAACACCCAAACCTGGTTTATCAGAAGGAATAATATAACCATCTTTCCATTCTATTTTTTCCTTGATAACCTCAGCATGGAAGCCGCCCCACGTCATGATACTCTCTTGAATCAAGAAATTAGGTGTCGCCGTGGCTAATTGAATACTGGCAGCAGCACCCACTGGACCGTTGTATAAATGTGGCGCAATTTGCGCATAATAAACCTCAGCAATAGCCGCGATCTTCTTAGCCTCAAGAATACCACCCACCCGACCTAGATTCATTTGCAATATCGCAGCTGCACCGTTACGCAACACATCATGAAACTCATATTTAGTGGTTAAACGCTCACCCGTTGCTACAGGAATGCTGGTGTGGTCAGCAACTCTCGACATTGCTTTTGCTTGACCTGGGGGTACAGGTTCTTCAAACCACAAAGGATCATAAGGCTCTAATCGTTTAGCCAAACGAATAGCAGACGCAGGTGTCATCTGACCATGCGTGCCAAACAATAAATCACAATTATTGCCGACCGCATTGCGAATTTTCTCACAAAAAGTAGCTGACTTCTCAAGCGCTTCCAATGAAATTTGTTGACCAGAATATGCACTGTAAGGGCCAGCAGGGTCAAACTTCAAAGCAGTGAAACCCTGCTCCATATTTTCAATAGCGCAATCTACCGCCAAAGGTAGATTATCGTAATCATAATCACCCGCTGAATTCTTAGGATACAAGTAAGTATAGGTGCGCAATTTGTCGTGAACTTTCCCTCCAATTAATTCATAAACGGGCTTGCCAGCGGACTTACCTATAATATCCCAACAAGCCATTTCTAAAGCACTCACAACCCCCATCATGCTTAAGTCAGGTCGCTGGGTAAATCCACTGGAATAAGTCTCACGAAAAAAACGTTCAATATGATGCGGATCATGCCCTTTAAGGTAACGATTAAATACATCTTCAACCGCTTTTTCCATAACCGTAGGGTGAAAAGAAGAAGCATAAAGCTCACCCACACCCTCAATACCACAAGCTGTTTTTAGTGTAACAAATATCCAATACATTCCACCAATATAAGGTGGAGGCACTGTAACAACATGAGATTCACACGATACTACTTTAATCATACTCTGCTCTAATTGGTAAGGTCATTTTAAACTGTATTATGGCAAGAATAGACCATGTGATTAAAAATACTTAAAATTAACATCGTTAGATTTGTATAAAGATATTTACAACTTTATATCACGTTGTACATTAGATAAAGGGACAACGATCTAAGGAGCATTAACTTTAGTTACGTAGAATAAATATAGCTAAATATGGAATCTTAATAATCTGAATATTAAACCTCATAAAAGTGAGAGTGCTGGAGTATAAAAGACACTCACCTCTACTTTGTAGGCTTTTATATATCCAATAGAAATGTATCTACAGTGTGATCACCACCAGCATCGGTAAATATTTAGATTTGGTATTGTATGAATAGTGATTCGTCATACTATGAATTCCAAATTGAGAAACGTTTTCCACCTTGCTAGCCATATCCTGAATAATTTTGTCTAAAGCCTTAACTCTTTTCAAAATAATTTATCGACAGTACATTAGTCTTGTTCTTACCTGCATACGTTAAATCATAATTACTTCTAAGAAGCGTGATTGCATCCCCGGCAACTTCTTTTGTAATCATGGTTAAGGCTAAATGAGCATCAAAATATGCCAGTATGAAACACAATGAGAAATTGATCTTTGCAACGATATCTCGAGTTTCATAATCGCCCATAAACTCATCATTTGCAAAATCTTGCGCATGAGCCACAAACTTAGGGTCGCTAATGTCTCGATTATCACAAGCCATTGAAACTGCTATTTCGATTAACTTTTCTTTTTGTTTTTCAGTAGGAAAAGGATTTCCCTGAGTGAGTACATCCCAAGCTGCAAGCATTGCTTGATAAGCCTCTTCAGCCCATTGCTGTTTATTTTGTGGGTAATCTTTCATAATGCTTTTTCCATTACTATAAATAGAAGGTTAAAAGACACCCCCCACCTTTCTAGGCACTTTTCCTATTCAGCGTATTTAGCAGTGGCGAAAGCAACCGCTTTTTCAATTCGCTCTAAACTGCGTTCTTTACCAACCAAGTCCAAAGTCACGTCTAATGACGGCGACATCGCTGTTCCTGTCACTGCAACTCTCAAGGCAGGCCCTACTTTACCCATACCAAGTTCTAGCTCTTCACAAGTCGCTTTGATAACGGCTTCGATAGATTCAGGATTCCAATCTGCGACCGCCTTAAATTTATCTAACAGGTTTTGTAAGATAGCAGGCGTGGCTGTTTTGAAATTTTTCTTAGCAGCGTTTTCATCGTATTCAGCAAAATCTTCATAGTAATACCGAATAGAAGCGGCAAGTTCTTTCAGCGTTTTTGCACGATCGCGGTGGCCTTCGATAACATCGGTAATCGCTGGGGCGTT
>RCNF010001722.1_pt1 | contig 11615 bp, 11 predicted proteins | sample 2041311 | NCBI WGS metagenome assembly RCNF01 (sample SAMN09708228, study PRJNA481090) | Marine sediment metagenome, whole genome shotgun sequencing project. | biome: marine sediment; feature: ocean; material: sediment; isolation source: Sewage treatment plant 2 marine sediment (STP2) ... | reverse complement strand
TTTTCTATACCACTAAAAACTTTCGCAAAAAAAAGATTTAAAATATTCGGGATAATGATCCCGACGGTTTTTGTTTGTTTATTTTTTAAATTAAGTGCAAAACGATTTGGTCTGTAGTTATGTTCTAAAGCATATTGTTGAATCTTTTCCCTAGTCTGTGAGCTTATATCATAATTATCTTTTAAAGCCTTTGAAACAGTGGCAATTGATACATTGAATTCAGTTGCTATATGCTTAAGGGTAATTCTTTTTTTCATTTCTAAATTCAATTATTCTGTGGACCACGTTGGCTAAATTACTAATATGTATGAAAATTTAAGTTTTTAAAATAGTTTAATACGGTTTTAAACTCAAAGTAGTTTTCGATTGTAGATCTATACGCTGTTGCTTCTTTATATTTGGAAAATCAGGAGCTTAAATAGCACGGCTATTAGTATACTAACTAATATACCAACTCAAATAGTCTTTAAATAAAGAGAAATTAATAGTAAGTTTGACAAAACTAATCATAACCACACAGCTGTGCCTCGTTCTATTAAAAATCGTTTTATGAGACAAAAGAAAAGCATCTTCTATTATTTTTTAATACTTATTTTGTTGGCTGGATGCCAAGATGATCCGCAGCATGCTGAACAAATTACCTTGATAGCCTTTGGTTCTTGTGCATCCGAAAAACATGACCTACCTATTTTTGACAGAATTATAGAGCATAAACCCGATCTATTTATTTTTCTGGGAGATAATATTTATGGTGACACTAAAAACATGGACACGCTGATGTTGAAATACCAACAATTAGCAAATAAATCTAGTTTTCAAAATTTAAGGAAAGGAACTGACATCATTGCAACATGGGATGACCATGATTTTGGTTGGAATGACGCCGGAAAAGAATATCCCTTCAAAGAACAGTCAAAGGATATTTTCTTGAATTTCTTTGAAGAGCCAGATTCCTCCTCCAGAAGAAAACACCAAGGAGTTTATCATTCTTATGAATATGAAATAGGAACAAAAAAACTACAAATAATTCTATTGGATGGCAGAACCTTTAGAGATGGGCTCAAGCCTTATGCTGATGAATTTGAGAAAGATGCCAGGTATGGTTTTTATCAAAAAGACTATGCTCCACATACCAACATTGACGCTACCTTACTAGGTGAAGATCAATGGAGATGGCTGAAAACACAATTTCAGAAACCAGCTGACATAAGATTAATTGGTTCAGGAACTCAATTCGGAATTGAATGGAACGGTTATGAGTCTTGGGCAAATTTTCCTCATGAACAAAAACGAATGCTGGATCTTATAGAGGATACAAAAGCTAGTGGCATTATATTTTTATCCGGGGATGTACATTATTCGGAAATTTCTAAATTGGAAACTAATTTTTATCCAATCTACGACTTCACTTCCAGTGGGCTTTCATCGACCTGGCATTTTCCTACACCTAATATAAATAGAATCGAAGGACCTGTAATGGATAATCATTTTGGATTACTCACAATAGATTGGAACAAAGAAGACCCAATGATAAAAATGGAAACTTGGGACATTACTGACAATCAAAGAATTGAACTCTCCATCAATTTAAGTGAAATAAGTTTTTGATATTTTATTTTGTTCGTTTTTGACGCGCCAAAAAGAACCAAACCCGCCTGCCGGCGTGGCAGGAAGGGCTCTCACTGCACAAGGCAATTACTCATCCCTTTTCTATTGGTTTAAGCCCGCCTGCCGGCGTGGCAGGTATTCGTGATGTGCTTCGCAGTTGCTTCGCACCTTTCACTCTTCCGCCGGTAGTCGGACAAGCGCAACTTCATGCTTGTTCTCCCCTTCCTCGCCGGCAGGCAGGCTTTCAGTCCGAACGCACTTCCGTTGCTTCGTTCATTATTACTTCGTGCAGCGCCACCTCCTATAGAAAATTTAATCCTGTCGACATTTTTTCTTTAGATCGTAACGACTTCTCTTCGATCAAAGAATATTGATTGGATCGAATCTTTTACGTCAGTGTAGTTTGAAAAGCGCGTTAAGAATTTTCGAAGCCTTGGAGGCAATTTAGTGCTTTTTAACGGTTTTTATGCGTTCGATAGAAAAGCATAAAAAACACCTTCGTAAAAGGCTCCTTTTTTAGGTTCTTTTTTTGGAGAAGCAAAAAAAGCAACAGAAAATAATATCTTACGACTTTTTCTTCTAAAAAAAACACATCGTTGCAGAAAAAAGAAGGGTGTAAAAAGGTAAACCTATATCATGGACGTGCAGTTCCCTCTTCGACTCAACTACCGGCTAGGCAGGTATTCGAAATTTAACTCAATTAGTAAACCTATTCAAAGCTTCAATCCCCTAAGAAAACTACCTTATGGAAATTGATTCAAATCAACAAATTCATTGATTCGTATCAGTGCGAATGAGCTATATAATGGCGAAATTATAGTCATAATTATTAAATTTCATCATTATGAAACTGATCGACAATATTTCCCAGCTAAAGACGAACAAGTACCTTATTTTTAAAAAGTATCTTAGAAAAAATAAATTCCTCTTTTTTTTAACTGCAATCTTGGCAGTTTTCCTAACTGTCACTTCTTGTGGGGATGATGACGAAGATTTCTCAGATACCGGAACCAATCTCTCTATTTCTGATATTGCCGGGAGTTGGATCGCTACAAGCGCTACTTTTAGTGCTCCAGAGCACATAGACATATTGGAAGAAGGAGGAACAGTGTTACTAGTTATTCAAAACAATGGTCGTTTTACGTTTACTCTAAAATACCCAGGTGAGGCAGATGAAGTTTCAACCGGAAAGCTTGGTTTTGATGGTGAATATTTGGCTGTTAGATTTGATGATGACCCCGAAGAAGCCTCCTTTTTTATCTCCCTGGTGAATAACATCCTTACATTAAGAGGTCAGGTAGAATTGGACTTGGATCAGAATGGAATCGAAGATTTTGGAATATTGGAGTTGATTATGGAACGGAATTGATTTTTTCGAGGCAGTAATACTTTAATTTATTTCATACATTCTCAATAGTCAAATAATAAATGTCTAACTATAATATAAAATAGTTAAACAAAATCGTATATTTGCACTAGCACCAATAGAAGTAAAGAACGAAAATACATTTTTAGAAATCAAAAATTGACAAAGCATGTTTGGATTATTTAAGAAGAAAACAGAGAAAGAAAAATTACAAGCGCAATATGAAAAATTGTTAAAAGAGGCTCATGATCTTTCTACTACAAACAGAAAAATGAGTGACCAAAAAGTATCTGAAGCTGAAGAAATTATGAAGCAATACGATAAATTGAGCTAAATTATTTGGAGGAAATGAAAGATGATAAAAAACCAGATCATATAGTTTTTAATACAGAAACCAATAAGTACGATGCAGCATTAAAGCCATATGCTACTTCTGTTGGCGCCCCGGTTATTAGTGCTTCAGACACGACCGCCTGGAAAAACAGAAGCATCAATAAAGTAAACCAGAAAATTCAAACTAAGTATTTAGAATTAAAGGCTGAGTACGAGAAAATGATTGTTGAGTTTGAATACAATAACCTTATTTTTAATGCGAAATTTTCTTTTGAACCTATTGTTGGGGAAATGTATCATCTCTATAAAAGAGAGAATGGAGAATGCTTTTTGTCGTTAATAGCACCTCACCAATGCAATTTTAATGCGGTTGGTAGTTTTTATTTGAATGCAGATCAAATTTGGGAAAAAGTTTAATGCTATTCTAATGGATACAAAAAGATTGACCGAAAAAGATTTTGATCGTATTATAGAAATGGCATGGGAAGACCGTACACCTTTTGAAGCCATTCTATTTCAGTTTGGATTATCCGAAACTTTGGTCATCAAAGTCAAGAGGGCCAACCTGAAAGATAAAGTTTTAAACGTTGACGACAACGTGTTAATAGTGGGGAGAGCCAAATCACTAAATTTACCAGGTCGAAATTTTCAAAACTCAAACTATCTTTAGATGAAAAGTCAGGATTTTAAAATACATATCATCGGTGCTGGAATAAGTGGTTTAATTGCTGCAAAAGTGTTGGAAGATCATGGATTTTGTCCGGTTATTCTGGAATCAACGGAAAGAGTTGGTGGTCGTGTCAAAACAGACATTGTGAATGGTTATCAGTTAGATCGTGGTTTTCAAGTGCTCTTAACAGCATATCCAGCTGCTCAAAAGTATTTGGATTTTAAGGCCTTGGATTTACAAAAATTTCTACCCGGCGCGTCAATTTTTAAATCGGGAAAACAAGCTATTATAGGAGACCCCTTGAGAGATATTTCATTGTTGTTTTCAACCATATTCTCAGGCATCGGAACTTTTGAAGATAAACTGAAAGTACTGAAACTGAATAACAGCTTAAAAAGCAAAACCTTATCCGATATATTCGCTGAAAAAGAGAAAACTACATTAACGTATCTACAAGATTTTGGTTTTTCTTCTGAAATGATTCAACAATTTTTCAAACCATTCTTTAGCGGGATCTTTTTGGAACCTGAACTCAAAACATCAAGTAGAATGTTCGAATTCGTTTATAAAATGTTTGGAGATGGGTATGCAGCCCTTCCTAAAGCTGGAATTGAAGCCATTCCAAAGCAACTTGCTAAAAACTTAAACAACACTATATTTAAATTCAACACTTCCGTGGCATCTATAAAAGATGGAACGCTAACACTTGCAACAGGTGCCGAACTTAAAAGTGATTTTACCATTGTAGCAACAGAAGCTACTGCGCTTATTCAAAAATTATCTAAACAAGCCACTGCTTGGAAATCTTGTGATACTTTATATTTTGAAACAAATAAGAGGATTATAACTAAACCATTAATTGGTCTAATAGCAGATACTGGTGCACTGGCAAATAATATTTTTTATCATACCAGTCTAGAAACTGGTCAAAGATCTGAAAACGAATTACTTTCGGTAACGGTAGTTAAGAATCACGACTTATCTGAGACGGCTCTTATTGCCCAAGTTCAAAGCGAGTTAGAGCAGTATTGTGGAATTGATTCGTGTACATTTCTAAAGCGATTCAGTATTCCGATGGCGCTGCCTGAGTTACATAATATACAATATGAAATGCTGCCTTCTGAAACGCGTTTAACGACAAATATTTTCCTTGCCGGAGATACACAACTTAATGGTTCACTTAATGCAGCCATGATTGCAGGGGAAAGAGCAGCACTTGGTGTGATTGAAACGTTGAAAGGTGGGAATCAATAATTCGGTCCGGTCGAAAAAACTTTCTTTAGGATTTATTAATATGTTCCAATTCTTCGGATAAGAATAAGTTAGACAACTTATTAGCTACAAAAATTAGATTTGAATAAATCTTATTAACTTGTGATGAAATAGCTCCTTGTTCAGTTCTCACAAGAGTATGAGCAACAATGACCCAATTATAATGATAAATTATCGCCTTGCCGCTCCGGAAGATAATTCTCAGCTTTTGAGCCTTACCAATGACGCGGATATGGCTGGTATCATAGGGCTTCGAACAGATCGCGACCCTTCGTTTTTTAATTTGATCGAATTGAGAGGGAAGAGCAAAGTTTATATAGCAGAGGAGAAACAAAAGATAGTTGGTTCTATTTGTGTTTCAGAGGAGAATGTTTACATAAATAAAAGGAATTATCCACTTTATTATATAACTGATTTTAAAGTGGCTAAAACTCATCGAAATCAGGGAATAGGTTTGCAGCTGACTAATGAAGTAGCTGAGTATTTGGAAACTAAAAATGCCGATTTAGCTTTCTTAAATGTCGCAAAAGGGAATAAGAAGCCTTTTGTTTTCTTTAGCAAAAGGACCAATTATCCGGACTTTGAAAATATTGGAACATTCAAAATATTTCAATTCATAGGCGCTAAAAAGAAAAGAGGAAACAACAAATATAATATTGAAGTTACCGTGGCGAATGATGAAATAATTCATTTTCTAAATGAATATTACAGCAAACACGAATTGTCAAACATTATATCAAAAGATAGCTTAAAAGGAACTTCAATTTTCTGTGTACGGAATAATGAAGTTATTATTGCAGTCATGTGTTTACTCGATACTTCGAGCATGAAACAGCATATAGTTCTTAAAATGCCTTGGTACTTGAGACTCTTTATTTTGGCGGTCAATACAATTCGCCCATTAACCAAAACTACACGGCTTCCAAAACAAAATGAAGCAATCAACATGTTATATCTTAAGTATTTAGCTGTTTCGAATCAAGATGCAAGTTTGATCAAGGAACTTATTTACAAAGCAAAACTCGAAGTATTTAAAAAATCGTATGCTTTTGTTTCTTTTGGATTACATGAAAAGGATCCTTTAGTAAACTACCTGCCGGGATTATTTAAAATTACATTCTACTCTGTTGGCATGCTAGTTAGCATGAGAAACAGTAAGGGATTGATACAGCAAATAAAAACTGGGGTTCCATTTAAAGATTTTTCAACAGTTTAACACGTATTCACTACTAAAACACCAAAGAATTATGAAAACACTTAATCAAGAATTTAAAAGTATCGAGGTATTTAATGTCATTTCAGATATTTATTCACAGGCGATTACAGGAGAGCTTATAGGAATGAGCAATTTTGCTTCTTTGGCTGATACTATTGATGACCCTTATGAAAAAATGGAAGCGGTGGAACATGCAAATAGTGAGCGATCACATGCGGAAGCCTTTTTGGCCCATGCAAAAAAATCTGGGTTAAAGATTAATATTAACCTTAAGGGTGAATATTGGCAAAGAGTACGAGAACAATTTCTTCAATATGCCGAAAAGAATGATTTTATAGCCTGCATTATTATTCAGGAAGTAATGCTGGAGGCATTTGCGATTTCTATGTATAAGGATGCAGGAAATGCTTTAGGTGGCGAATCGAAAGAACTTTTTTTGTCAATTGCAGAAGAAGAAAAAGAGCATATGGAACATTCTATTGAATTATTACAGGAAGAAATGCTCAAAAACCCTGATGCATTTACAGACAAGTTTGAAGAAATTCATTTTAACAGTATGACGATATTATCTGAATTCTCAGCTACAACAGATTTAAGTGGCCATTGTGGTGTATGCAATGGAGAATGCATGAAAAATTCATTGCATCACATCGGTTTGGAAGTGAATAGCCTTAGAGGTAATGCGTTGGCCTTATACGCCAAAGCTCTTGATACTATTGGAATTCCCGGAGAAAAATCAATTGTATGGATAGCCAAACTACCAGCTTAGACTTTGCGGTGATAGGTCATCAGGATAACTGGCCTAAGATCCAATCTTTTATCAATTCGATAAGAACGACTGACCTGGAGAAATTATCAATTGATAAAATTAAAGGGATCTATGGCTATATTCCTCCAAGAGAGATTTTTAAAATGCAGGTAGAATCTCCAACTGGTAAAGAAACCAACGGTGTTTATATAGAAACTTTTATCGCTCCGGATGAGCTTAATGCCCAAAATCTTAGAAAAAATATTCAAAAGGTGAAGGATGCTATTGAAGTGGCTCATAGATTAAAAGCCAAAATGGTCATTTTAGGCGGGTTTACTTCTATTCTTTTAGAAGGCAATTTTAAGGATTTTGAAAGGTATAATATGGTACTTACCACCGGAAACACTTTAACCACGGCGTATGTATTAAAAGGCGTCGAAAAAGCAGCTAAAGAGCGTCAATTGGTTTTGAACGAATGTAAGGTACTTATTATTGGAGCCACAGGAGATATTGGTATGGCATGTACTAATTATTTAAAAGGCAATGTAGAGCAGTTGTTACTATGTGCAAGAAACAGAATTCGTCTTGAAAACTATGCTGAGCAGCTAAAGAATGAGGGTCATCATATAAAATATTCTATCAATTTGGATGAATTAGTAACAGAAGCTGACATTGTTATAAGTGTTGCAAGTTCACAGGGTATAAAAATCAATAATTTGAAAAAATCAGCTATTATATGTGATGCGGGCTATCCTAAAAATTTAGAAGAGAAACTAGAATTGGAAACAGATGCTTTTCTTTTTCACGGTGGAATGGGACAGCTAACAAATGGCTATACTTTTATTCCGGATTACACGTCCAGTTTCTATCAATACCCGGCTCCGTATTTGGGTCATGGATGCATTATTGAGGTTATTCTACTCGCTTTTGAGGGAGTTATGGAGAATTATTCTACAGGTAGAGGTAATATAACAAAAGAAAAAATAGATAAAATGTACGAGTGGAGTATTAAAAACGGTATTGAACTTGCTCCCTTTTATAACTCAAACGGTCTTTTGTAAAAAGGATTAAACAATTGATATCATGAAAAAAAATAAAGACCAGGTTCAACTTTCCAAATTGGTATTTACACAGAGTTGGGAAGACCCCGAATGTGATCATAAAGCGCTCAATATTAAGGCTAATGAAGTTGTTGTTGGGATTACTTCAGGAGCTTGCAATGTATTGGGTTTTTTACAATTTGATCCTGATAAGATTTACAGTATCGATATTAATGCTGCACAATCCTGTTTGTTAGAATTGAAAATAGCAGCTATTAAAACGTTAGGATATGAAGATTTTACAAGGTTTTCAGGTTTGGTTGAGTGTCAGAACAGGCTTGATTTATTTGAAAAAGTAAAGTCACATTTAAGTGAGGAATCCATTTCGTTTTGGGAAAGTAAAAAGAGTATACTTGAAAATGGATTTATTATGAGTGGCAAATATGACAGATTTGTGAAATTTGCCGGGAAGTTTCTAAAATTGATACAGGGCAAAGCCAGGATCGATGGTTTGTTTAAGCCAAAAGAACTCAAAGAACAAGCAGTATATTATGATAATATTTGGGATACGAGGCAATATAAAGCCATATATAAGATTCTGTTCAATAAACACATTTTGGCAAGAAAGGGTCTTTCATCTGACTATTTTCATTTTGATGATGGAAGCTCGTCATTTGCTGAAAGTTTTTATAAACGTGCAAGAAATGCATTTAGAAACTTACCCATAAAAGACAATTATTTTCTCTCACTATATGTAAGTGGACGCTATGCAAATACCGAAGAAGTTCCGGATTATTTAAAACGAGAATATTATGAAGTGATTAAATCAAGAATAGACAGAATAGAACTATTTACTTCGGATGCACAGGGCTGGATAGATACTATCGATGATAATAGCATTGACTGTTTTGCACTTTCTAATATTTGTGAATTAATGAGCGAAGATGAAACGATCAGGCTTTTTAATGCAGTTTATAGAACTGCAAAGCCAGGCGCAAGGGTAATTTTTAGAAATCTAATGATTCCTAGAGAAGTGCCGGAAAATCTCAAAGAGCGTATAGTAAAAAATATTGATTTAAGTAAGTATTTGCAAGTAAACGATCGTTCATTTGTATATGGCAAGGTTGCCGCATACACTGTTGAAAAGTAAATTCTAAGAGAAATTATATCTGGTTTCTTATTTTTGGAATCGCTGAACTTCCCTAATTAGTATTGACCGTTTTACACACTTCTTCTTTACCGCAACGATGTATTTTTTTTGAAGAAAAAGTCGTAAGATATTATTCTTTGTCCTTTTGCCTTGATGCAAAAGAACGAAAAAATCAAGACTGCTTCAAATTCTCTGTAGCTTTCCCTCCTTATTTTCTCCACCGCAGCCCTAGCCGTTTCACTTTCCGCCAGTAGTCGGACAGGCTCGGCTACTCCTTCATCCATGGTTAAAATAAGTCGGAAGCTAAGACGAGAATTTAAAGAGGTCGAACTCAAAACAAACGAACTTTTCGATAAGGAGAATACTTAGACATTCGACCTTGGGCATTCGACTGTGCTAACTTGAATAATTCATTTTTTCACTTAACACTTAACACTTAACACTTAACACTTAACACTTAACACTTAACACTTAACACTTAACACTTATCCCCTGCCTCGCCGGCAGGAAGGCTTAACCCATATCTCTTTCTAAGTATTAAAATATTTACTAAATTGAGGCTTTAAAAAGTTTCAACTAATCAATCTTATATATGAAATGGAAAGGTAAGCGACAAAGTTCAAATGTAGACGATAGAAGAGGACAGTCTGGTTCGGGAAGAGGCATTGGCGGATTTAATCCGATGCTGTTGGGCCCTTTGTTTAAGCTCCTTTTTTCAAAAACAGGATTAATCATCGTAGGTATATTTCTAGTATTTTCATTCGTAACAGGGAATAATCCATTAAGTTTTTTAGGACAGTTTTTTCAGGGAGGGAATAATCAGACCCAAACTTCCGTACCCTACCAGGGCAGCGCTACAGAAAATGAACTGGCAGATTTTAGCGCTACTATTTTGGCGAATACAGAAGATGTATGGAATGGGCTTCTTGATAATTACCGTGAGCCTACGTTGGTTCTTTTTACCGGATCTGTTGCTTCTGCATGCGGATCGGCTTCCAGTGCTACCGGACCTTTTTACTGCCCGGGTGATGAAAAACTCTACCTCGATTTGAGTTTTTTTGATGATATGGCACGTAAATTAAATGCACCGGGTGACTTTGCTCAGGCCTATGTCATTGCTCATGAAGTAGGGCATCATATTCAGAAAATTATGGGCATTACTGATAAAATGCAAAGGCTTAGGGGTCAAATGAGTAAAACGGAATACAATCAGTACTCAGTTCGACTTGAACTACAGGCTGATTTCCTTGCAGGGGTTTGGGCCCATCACTCTCAGCAAATGACTCAAATGATGGAATCAGGAGATCTTGAGGAGGCGATAAATGCCGCATTTGCTATTGGAGATGATCGTTTACAGAAACAGTCAACTGGTAGGGTAGTGCCAGATTCATTTACGCATGGAACTTCTGCACAGCGTATCAAATGGTTTAAAAAAGGATTTGATACCGGAGACCTTGCTCAAGGAGACACGTTTAATTCAAACCCGCTTTAATGACTATGATTTTCTTTTAAACGGACGCAATGGTAAAGGTTTTAGTAAGTCTATAATGCCATTTTCAAGCCCTCTATTAACTGATCAATTTCTTCTGTACTGGTATAATGCAAAAAGGAAATCCTCAATACCCCTGGTTCTCTGGCAATATCCATATCCATTAATGGACGAACCGCATAAAAATGGCCCATTCCCAGCATCAATTTTTGTTTTGTTAATGTTGCATAGACCTTTTTAAGGTTTTTATTTCTAGGAATAATAGAAACAATTGGCGCCCTTTCTTCTGCGTGATCAGGGCCTATGATCTGAACATCATCGCGAGATCGTAAAAAATCAAGTAAGCGCTCCAATAGCGTTTTTTCATGCTCCTGAAACAATTTATTTATGGCGATGTTTCTTTGAGCAGGTGTCGCATCCTTATCAAAGTGATGCTTATAAACCGTATCAAAATAATCTAATATACCGCTTGCAGCTGCAATCTGTGCATGATCAGGTCCTGCCGGTGTAAGCATACTCCTGGTGATCCCTTCTTTGAAAAAATGAGATTGGTTCTCCATCTTAAGAATCAACTCTTTAGCAACATACATCAATCCCAAATGAGGGCCGAATGTTTTGTATAATGAAAACAGATAAATATCCGCGCCAAGCTCCTTTAGGTCAGGAAAACCATGAGGTGCGTAGCCTACACCATCTACAACAGAAAGCGCCCCATGATGATGG
>RCNF010001721.1_pt1 | contig 11616 bp, 10 predicted proteins | sample 2041311 | NCBI WGS metagenome assembly RCNF01 (sample SAMN09708228, study PRJNA481090) | Marine sediment metagenome, whole genome shotgun sequencing project. | biome: marine sediment; feature: ocean; material: sediment; isolation source: Sewage treatment plant 2 marine sediment (STP2) ... | reverse complement strand
GTAAAAATCTCTTGTGCCTTTAACCGATCTGATGATTTTTTTCATAAAAAATAAATCCTGTTCATAATATGGTCGTGGTTTTTACTTCTGCCATTCCGGACAGTGGGGACAATCTTCTCCCGGGGGGAAATCAACCCCTTCCTTGTGAGGACAGGAAAGAACCCACTCACTGGTTAAAACGCGGGCAACTTCATGCTCCTTTAAAAAAAGGGAAATTTCCCTGGCGGAAAACACATCTTCTGCTATATCTTCACCCATCCATTCCTTTACAATCGGCTCATAATCCTTTGATTTCAGAATTCCGACAATGATCTTGTTTGCTTTCGCCGGACTGGGTCCGTGATAGGTAATTGTCGCCAGGGGAAAGATAGAATTTTTGGAGATTAACTCTCGAAATTTGGCTTTCCTCTGCTGTGCTATAGTTTTCACTGATGATGGTTGAGTCATGTTAAAACACCGGCAATCTTGGTGAAGGGTGATCGAATGGATTGTAGCATTGAAAAGGGAAACTAGTCAATCCTAGCTGCATTAGGGTGGGGATAATCGGGTTTTGATTTGGCAAGGAACTTGCACATTAAAGAATTGAACACAATAAACTGGATCTCATTTTGGGTCTGGCTATTGTATATTTTTATAAAGAGAGAAACTGATGAAATCAATATCAAAACTTCTGATCCTGGGTTTTTTTGGCGTGGTGCTGTCATCTTGTGGGGCTATCCCCACCTTACCTCCCATGGATTCAACCATCACCATTCGAACTCCTGCGATCACAGTTATGTCCATCCTGCCATCTTCTACTAGTGTTGTTGTAGAAGCGACCAATTTACCAGTCACAAAAACGCCTTATCTATTACCAACTATTCCGACAGCGACGTCTACGAAACCCCCAATTCTGGATACACCGACTCCGGGATATACAAGTACGCCGACTCCAACCTCACCCCCAACATCAACAGCAACTGCCACGTCCACTTTCACACCTATGCCAACAAATACCGCAACACCAGTCCCTTATTCAGTGCAGATAATGAATCCTTACTACCTGGAAAATTTTACCCATGAAGATCTGGGCTGCAATTGGCTGGGTATTGCGGGACAGATATTTGATAGGGGAGGACAGGTCCAAAAGAATATCATTATCAAGGCTGGGGGGAAAATTAATGGGATCCCGGTTGAAGAAGATATGAGCATGCCATTAGCCAATCCGGAGATTGATACGGCATATGGACCGGGAGGGTATGAACTCACCCTTGCTTCAGCACCTGCCGATACTCAGCTAACTGCCTGGATTCAGCTCTACAACCTGACCGGAGACCCGCTAACAGAAAGAATATTTTTTGTAACATATAAGGAGTGCCAGAAAAACCTTATTCTGATGAATTTTATCGAAAAGTAATCCCCTTAGATTTCATCCCAAAGCCCGGAGAGAATTTTCCGGGCTTTTTTATTTTAAACTCTTTTTACTACTCTACCTTTTTTTGGAGTTCAAATAAAAGAACTATGGTATGATTAGGCAAGCCTGAACATTCGAAGGGATTAATGATGAGGTAAACCATAAGATGGTACTTTCAAAACAATACCGGAGTGAAAGCGTTCAGATGTATCTCATAACTGTCTATCGTTTGAGGGAGCAGGGAAATCCTGTCCCGATGCCTCTTCTTGTAGATGAGATGGGGTTAACCCCGGCGTCGATAAATGAGATGTGCCGGAAGTTGGAAAAAGAACAACTCCTTAATTATATTCCTTACTCAGGGGTCAACTTGACTGCACTAGGAGAGGAATTGGCCCGAGATATCCTCAGAAAACACCGAATATGGGAAGTCTTTTTGGTGGGAAACTTAGATTTTGATTTTGAAGATGCCCATAAAATAGCCTGTCAATTGGAGCATTATACCCCTGAGGATCTGGCAGATCGATTAGAAGAATTTTTGGAATATCCCCAGGTTAACCCTCGCGGAGAATCGATTCCCTTGTCAAAATCCGCCCTGGAGCAAAACCATGGTCAGCCTCTATTGAATTTGTCTCCTGGAGATAAGGCTCAAATCACCCATATTCGGGGGGATAAAATCGAAACTGGATATTTGCTGAAAAATAATATTAAACCAGGGCAGGAAGTGCTTATACGGGCTGTAGATGAAACCTCCGTGTTAATTCTTAACCAGGGAGAACACCTGGTTCTTTCCCGCGATTTAGCAGAAAAAGTTTTTATTCAGAAATTGTTAGAATGAGTTTCTGTGACTATTGATTTTGGTATTACCGAATAGAATACACATGAAATTAATTGACGTAGAAGATAACACTCAAGTCGAGATTATCAGTTTCCGGGGGGGGAAAGGGATCTCATCAAAATTAAGACAATTGGGATTAATGCCGGGCGACCAGATCTCAATCTCAAGACGCGCCCCCTTTAATGGACCCATCCTGGTAGAAGCTCGCGGAAGATCTGTAGCGATAGGACGGGGAGTGGCAGGAAAGATTGAGGTTAGATTATGCGGGTAGCATTAATAGGGCAGCCGAATTGCGGAAAGAGCACTCTTTTTAACCAAGTAGCAGGGTACAAAGCGGATACGGGGAATTTCCCTGGTACAACAGTCACCTTTACTGAAAGCAGTGTCCGGGTTATCGGTGAAACTATAAACCTGGTGGATCTTCCAGGGACGTACTCGTTAACTGCCTCTAATTTGGCCGAAAAAGAAGTTATTCGGTATTTATCTTCCCACCATGTTGATGTGATATTAAACCTAATTGATGCTTCACACATTGTTCAGGGCTTGGAATTGACCTTGGAATTATTGGAGTTGGGAAAACCCCTGGTTGTAGGCATGAATATGATGGATGAAGCGGCCAGACTTGGGATAACAATTGATGGACCCCATCTCGAGCAGATTCTGGGTGTCCCGGTCATTCCCCTGATTGCCAGTAAAGGCAGGGGAATTAAACCACTCTTTACAACGGTACTCGATCTAAGCAGGAACGGCAAAGATGTAAAACGAATTCCTTATGAAAACCGGCAAGTTGAGGAGATTATCCAGGAGTTGAGCACAAAACTTCAAGATTTGGATGTCGAGTGGAACCGGGAAGCCTTGGCGATTCGCCTTCTTGAAGATGGAAGTGAATTGTTAACTAGCTCCGATATCCAACAACTGGAATTGGAAAAAAAAGTTAGACCCTATATTCAAAAAATCACTGACCAGCAAGGAAAAACGCCAATCTGGGTTTTTTCTCAGGAGAGACATGCTCTTGCTCAAAAACTAACAGACCAAGTGCTTACTAGGGGAGAAGAACGTATTACCTGGCAAACCCGTGCGGATGATATATTGCTTCATCCTTTCTGGGGATATGTAATATTATTAGGTATCTTATGGGCATTTTTCCAAGTTGTTTACCTGGTAGGTTCAGCAATTGAAGGTCCCCTTATTTCTTTTTTTGACAAACTGATTGTGAATCTAAGTGAAATAACGGGAGAAGGCTCTTATATCTCTGATATTCTTACGGGGGTTTTACAGGGTATATCCGGCGGAGTTGCCATCGTTTTGCCCTATTTATTGCCATTCCTGCTGGGAATGGGCTTTTTAGAGGATATCGGATACCTGCCAAGATTGGCATTCATGATGGATTCATTAATGCAGCGATTGGGATTGCATGGAAAAGCCATAGTTCCCTTTATCCTCGGATACGGCTGTAATGTTCCGGCAGTTATGGCTACCAGGACCTTGGAAGATAAAAGAGATCGTTTTCTGGCTGCGACATTGTCAATCATGGTTCCCTGTGCTGCAAGAATTTCCGTGATATTTGGATTAATTGCATTTTATCTGGGATCAAGAATCGCCTTACTGATCTATATATTTAATATAATAGTGATTGCATTTACAGGCAGGATTCTCTCCTGGCGAATACTCAAAGAAAGCCCTGGTTTAATTCTGGAAATTCCTCCCTACCGGATGCCAACTCTCCGGTCCTTGCTTAATAAAACCTGGTTCCGGGCGAAGGAATTTGTGATTGAAGCCTGGCCATTGCTTATTGGAGGAAGCATTTTCCTTGAGCTTGCGAACCATTTTAATATCGCAGACTTTTTGAACCTTCTTACCCGTCCCTTTACTTGGCTTTTAGGTCTTCCGTCAGCAGTTGGAGTTCCACTGATCTTTGGTGTTTTGAGAAAAGAATTATCGATGATTATGCTTCGGCAGGCATTAAATGTCACAGATATATCTCAAGCTTTGAGCCCGGAGCAAATGATTACCTTTACTATTTTTGTTGTATTTTATATCCCCTGTTTAGCCACCCTGGCGGTTCTTAAAAAAGAATTAGGTACTAAACTAATGCTGATTATCGCTGGTTTTAGTGTTGTGATAGCTATGGCTACGGCATTAATTGGAAGAAGTATTGTGATTCTATTTACATCAATTGGAGTATTATTATAATACAAGGATTCCTATGAATTTACAATTATTTATTTCCTCTGGTTGGTATTTTCCTTTACTGGCGTACCTGGCTGGTTCCTTACCTTTTTCGTTATGGATCTCCAAAATGGTAGCGGGAATAGATATAAGGGATGATGGCTCAGGACATGCTACTACTACCAATACCATCCGGCAGGTGGGATGGTTTCCGGGAGTAATAGTATTTATCCTTGATTTAAGCAAAGGATTTCTTCCGACGTATTTTGCTTTACTTCAAGGATATTCTCTCCCCGTGATTGTATTGACTGCAGCTTTAGCAGTCATCGGCCATTGCTGGCCGGTATTTGCGCAATTTCGGGGCGGTATGGGGTTAACTACTGCTGGTGGAGCTTTTATTGCCATCAATCTCACCGGTGGATTAATCACTCTGGCAGTTCTGATCAGCTTGGTTTTACTCTATGGGCATGCTGCGAGGGCAAGTGCGGCAGCAGGGTTAGTGATAGCGCCGGTTCTCTGGCTGGTTGGGTACCGGGATACTTTGTTCTGGGCTGCATTAATTGTAGGATGGATCTTGGCCGTCCGTTTTTACCTCCAGGATTGGCACCGCGAATATCGGGAATTGTGGCTGGACAGACAAGATTAGATTGATGGTTTTGATAAAGATTATCTGGAAATAAAAAACGGTTTCCCTCGCAGGAAACCGTTTTCTTGTTGGCTCTCATTATTCTACAAAATTTCATCTTTTTGAACCGGCAGCATGGCAAACCCGGTAACGATTTTTGGGTAAAAATCCGTGGACTTTTGAGGCATTTTTTCACCGACTTCCGTACAGGCAGTAATTTGCTCGATTCTGGTAGCGTTCAGTAGAAACAAAAAGGAAGTATCTGATTCTTTTACCTCGTTATACCCGAGATCTGGTTCTCTGAGGTATTTAATATTTTCAAGATTATCAATTTTTATCGGATCTATCTCCATCACATGATCGAAGAGAAGTTTATGGAGAATGCTTACATCCAGATCCCGCCAGGCCTGTGCCCGTTCCGGGGCGAGTGAGTTTATGATTTCGGGTTTATTAAACGTCAATAGGAAAAAGCCGTTCTGGCAAACGAAGCCGATCTTTCCAATTTGGTCCACAGCCTGCCCCATTTTCTCTTCCAGGGCAGCCCGATCAGGGATCTCTTCCACCTCAAAATATTCAGCAGCTTTATCTAGAATTGACTGTTTCCCCAATTGGTCATAATCAAATATAAGCCTGTGGGTTGGGAGGATGGTCAGACCAGGATTGCTCATACTCACCATGGCAACCATCCGGTGGTTAAACCCTGCACCAGCTGGAGCATCCGGGTGTTTTTCCCTCATCTCGTCCTGGTAATTAAGGGCGGTTTCATACCGGTGATGCCCATCAGCGATGATTAGATTATTTTTTGACGACATTTCCGAATTTACCTGGGTGATTGTTTCTGGATCGGTAACAATCCAAACCCGGTGGAGAACATCTTTCTCGTGCAGTTCTTTAGCTTCTATGTCGGCAGATCGATTGATTGCCTCATCAAAAATAGCATCAATCCGGTTTTCAGGATCCGGATAAAGCATGAAAATATTCCCAAAATAAGTCTCTGTTGCCCGGGTAAGGTTTAATCGATCAATCTTGGGACCCGCATGTGTTTTTTCATGCGGCAAAACAATACCTTCCTCAAACCCTGATAATTCAAAGGCGCAAATAAATGCTTTCCTGGTGATTGTTTTTCCAGAAGGTAATGGGAAAGTCTGATGGTAGACGTAATAGGCTGGTTTATCCTCTCTGAGCAGGATATCGTCTTTTAACCACTGGTTCAGAAATTCCTTTGCCCGGGTATAGACATTATCGGTCTCATTATCACCGCTAAACTCCCGCCCCTTGATAATGCGAGTAATATTGTAGTCGCTCAGATTATAGTATTCATCCTGGAGTCCATATCTAACCCGGTCATAGGGTTGACTGATAACATGATTGATATTACCAATTTTTTCCTGATCGTATCGTATCGCACGGAATGGTTTGATAGTTGCCATAAGAGAACCGTTAACCCTTTAATGTTTTGATAACTTTTTCAGCAGCAACCTGGCCTACTCGTTCTTTTGCCTCAGTTGTACCTGCTCCGATATGGGGTGATCCAATAACCTGATCCAGGGAAAATAGCTTGGGATCAATGAGGGGTTCTTCTGCGAAGACATCCATGGCTGCGCCGGCAACTTTTCCGCTTTGAATTGCCTGATAAAGAGCTTCTTCGTCAATGGTTCCACCCCGGGCGCAGTTGATAATTCGTACACCATCTTTCATTTTTGCGAATGCAGAGGCGTCCAGGATATTGTGAGTTTCATCTGTATGGGGAATATGTAAACTGATGTAATCAGCTTCAGATAATAAATCGTCCAACTCCATCAGGGTGATATTTGGTAGTTGGGTTACATAGGGATCGTAAGCCATTACAGTCATACCCAGGGCAATTGCCCGGTTTGCTACCGCTTGACCAATCCTACCAGATCCAATTAATCCCAATTTTTTCCCTGAAACCTCACTACCCAGGAATGATTTCTTTTCCCATTTTCCAGCTTTCATCGAGGCAGTCATCAGGGGGATATTGCGAGCCAGCGCCATCAGGTAAGCAACGGTCAATTCGGCAACTGATTGGGTTGAGGCGCTGGGAGTATTGAGGACTGCAACCCCTTTTTCTTTCGCATAGCCAATATCGATATTATCCAATCCTACTCCCGCTCGGACCACAGATTTGAGGGAAGTGCCGGCATCAAGAACCTCTTTGGTTACTTTTGTGCGGCTTCGGACGACCATACATGGAAAATCAGGGATCACTTTGATTAATTCCTCGGGTGTAATATCAGGTTGATTCACAACTTCAATACCCGCTTCTTCAATTATTTTTAATGCTTTTGGATCGGTTGCATCACAAATTAGTACTTTCATAGTCTCCTCACGGTAGAACAAGAGGGCAGGGTCGGTTAATCAAGACCATACCCGCTGTCGATATTTATAGGTTTAGAATGTCATCAATTTGCTCGGTGAGCCACTTTACATCAGCGAGCTGGAGGTCACCCATATGAGCAATACGGAAACATTTCTCTTTTAATTCACCATATCCATTTGATAACATCGCCCCGCGCTTGGCAAGCTCTGTATTTAATTCCACTACATCTATGCCGCGTGTATTGTGGACATTGGTTACAGTGGTTGAAAGATAATTCACATCACTGTACAGGGCAAAATTCTTTTTTGCCCAGCCTCTGACTAACTCTGCCATGTCGATATGACGCTGGAAACGATTTTCAACGCCTTCCTTGAAGATTCGATCCATCTGGACATTGAGGGCATTAATGATGCTGATTGCTGGAGTGGCAGGGGTTTGGTTCTTAATAGCTTTTTTTTCAAGGGCTTCAAAATTAAAATAATATCCTTTGTTCTCGACTTCAGTTGAGTAATCAAAGGCTGCATCACTGACAGTGACTACACATAATCCGGGGGGAAGTGCGAAAGCTTTTTGAGTTCCAGCCAGGACTACATCCAGTCCCCATTCATCCACTTTGATCTCAGTTCCTCCCATGGAGCTCACCGCGTCGACCAGGACCAGAACCTCCGGATATTTTTCTTTCACTAATTTCCCAATTTCCTCAATGGGATTCATAACCCCGGTTGAGGTTTCATTATGAGTAATACAGACTGTGTCGAATCCTCCCTTAGAGAGATACTCATCAACCATTTCCGGAGTTGTAGCTTTCCCCATATCCACTTTAATGACATCAATTTCTTTACCATTTAATTGGGCAATTTCTACCCAGCGTTTTGAGAAGGCACCACAATCCGTCATTAAGGCTTTTTTCTTTACACAATTTCGGATGGAACCTTCCATCATTCCTGTTGAGGAAGATGTCGAAAGATATATTCGGCCCTCAGTTTGCAGGAATTTTTTCAGCTTAGAAACGACATCTCCGTGGAGATCGGAATAAAGCTTATCTCTGTGGCCAATCATTGGGACTGCCATGGCTTCAAGAATTACATCATCTACGTGGGTTGGACCTGGAATGAACAATTTTTTATACATGAAGGCCTCCTTCGAGGTATTAAAATGCTCCACTTTAACCATGAGTAAAAAAGGTGTGACCCTTTTTTTGAGTCACCCTATAAATATAGTCTAATCGATGAAAAAAAACATGTCAATCTATGAAGAACACATTAGTACATTTATCCAGATATTGATGATGTTTTGCTCTGAGAGATGATCTGTGCGTTAAATGACTGGAAGAGATTTACATTTTGTCAGATCTCTTCCAGGAAAAATTATCGATGTGTTGTATTCGGCTTCAATTATTCTACTATTAACCCTTAATAAACCCCTTTTCGATTAACATCGGTCGAGGATCGACGACGTTTTTGTGAAGAGCCGCGGATTTGGGAGGAAGGTCAAGAGCGATCGCGATCAATTGAGTGAAATATAAAATTGGCAGCGGCTGATCAACATCCATCTGGAACTGGCGTGCATCCAGGTTCATATGGCAGAGAGGACAGGCGACGGCAATGGCATCCGCACCCCGATCCAGAGCATGTTGAACCAAAGAACCGCTTAAGTCCACTACGATGTCAGGTCTGGTTAGCGAGTGGCCGGCTCCGCAGCAGGTTGTTTTATAGGACCAATCCAATACATCTGCTCCCAATGCTTTCATCAACAGATCCATATCCATAGGATATTCTGGGTGTTTGGCTTCAGTGACTTCTGGCGGGCGGGTGAGCAAGCAGCCGTAGTAGCATACCAGTTTGAGGTCTTTAAGTGGTTTCTTTGTTTTTTCCGCCAATTTGTCAGGACCAACATGATTGTAAATTGCCTCAATCATGGTACTGACATGTACCTGGTCCTGATATTCATAACCCATAAGCTCATCAACAGTTTGTTTGTGATCGGGGTGCTGCCTGATTTCATGCTGGGCAGATTTATGACGATTGAAGCAGGCAGCACAGGGCATGGTAACTTCTTTATAGCCGTGTCTTTCATACAGTGCCAGGTTTTCCATTGGCAGGTGAAGGGCTGCTGCAGGATCGGCTCTATGGGCAGCTGAACTGCCGCAGCAAACCCAACCTTTCGGCTCTACCAACGGAAAATCCAATGCCTCACAAACAGCCAATGTTGAATGATTGTATTCTGTTGCCGTGGTTTCCAATGAACATCCCGGATAATAGGCAACAGTTTCAGCTGCATTCGGCACAGGTTTAACCTGTTTTTTACTGGGCATTTTGGTAGGATGAGGCAGGAGACTAACTTTTCCTTTTTGGAAAAATTTCAGGTAGAGCTGAAAATCATCCACGATTGACTTGGGATTGTGCATAATCAGTTCAGCCATCAGCCCCGGTTCATAGGAACGACCCCAGAGGTTTACCTCTCTCATGAAGGCTTTATTAAATTGATCTGTTCCGGGAACTTTGGGTTTATATCCTCTTGCAAGAATTTCCCGGGTTAAGAATTCCATGATGGCAGTGATATTCAAGCCTTGCGGACAGCGTGTGGTACAGGTCAGACAGGAGGCACACAACCAGGGAGTTTCTGATTCAAGGGCTATATCTTCCTGGCCAAGCTGAATTGCACGCATGATCTGATTAGGCTGCCAATCAAAATACTCCGCTACAGGGCATCCGCTGGTGCATTTAACACACTGATAACAGAGATATACATTTTCTCCAATTTCTTCCTGGATGCGGGCTGCCAGATTCCCGTCGATTGTGATGGTTGGCTGATCTGGGATTTTGGTTTCCTCTGACATTGTTATCCTCTAGTAAAAATTACTGATAAAAAGGTTAATTTACTTCTGGGCGTGGGAAGAGACCTGCTCCCTCAACGATTGGTTTAACCGCTTCCTCCCACTCAATTGCCATGATGTGAACTCCAGCCACTCCATCAATCTTTTTGATATCCTTGATGAGGTCAATGCAGACCTGGATTCCTTCAGTTTGCCAGGCTTTTGAGCGGGCTTTTTTCTCTTCTGGAGCAAGATCAGAAGCTTTTTTCCCAACCCACTTTTTTCCCGCAACATTCATTCTTTCGATCACTTCATCTGGTACCAGGATGCCAGGAACATTATTTTTCATGTACTTAGCCATACCTGGGCTCTTGAGTGGACCGACGCCAGCAAGGATAAAAGCTTCTTTATGAACACCCAGGTCCCTGACTTTTTCCATATATTTGGCAAATTCTTTGACATCATATACCAGCTGGGTTTGAATGAAGTTTGCGCCAGCCTTGATTTTTTTTGCCAGGCGTAAAGGTCTGAAATCAACCGGATCGGCAAAAGGAGCTGCCGCCGCGCCTAGCAGGAACCCGGCCGTTGTCCCTTTTACTTCGTCTCCGCATTCGAAAATTGCATTATCGCGCATTTCGGTCAGCATATGAACCATCTGCAGAGAATCCATATCGTAGACGTTTTTCGCCGTGGGATGATTGCCGAAAATTTGATGGTCGCCGGTCAGACAGAGCAAGTTACGCATGCCCAAGGCATGGGCACCAAGCAAATCAGCTTGTATCGCCAACCGGTTGCGATCGCGACAGGTCATTTGGATGACAGGCTCTAAACCTTCCTGGAGAACCAAAGTGCCAGCACCAATACTGGACATCCGGACAATTGCTGTTTGATTATCAGTGATGTTAACTGCGTCTATATATCCTTTAAGCAGGGCGGCTTTTTCCCGGATGACCGCAGGGTCTGCGCTCTGGGGGGGACCGAGTTCTCCAGTAACAGCAAAATGACCTTCCCTGAGTACTTTTTCTAAATTTGAACCTACCAGATAACCGTTGTTTTTACTACTCATCAATGAATTCTCCTCAACTCAGGCTTCATCTGAGATCAATCTTAAGTCTTCGCGGATGATTTTTCTAGGACCGCCATCCCTGGAAACTTGCCAATTTTTCGGGGGTTGTAATTCCAATAAAACATCTTGTTTCCCCATACTTGTCAGCCGGTCATAAATTAACTGCCAGGCGCAAGGAACCTCCGGATCGATTTCGCAGTGACCATCTTCAGATCCACCGCAAGGTCCATTCAGCAGAGATTTTGAACAGCGCGCTATGGGGCAAATTCCCCCGGTCAAACCGAGGATGCAGTCTCCACAGGCAGCGCAGCGTTCTTCCCAGACTCCCTGTTCTTGGGGAATGCCCAGGAATGTGGTATTAAGACCGGGAAC
>RCNF010001720.1_pt1 | contig 11620 bp, 10 predicted proteins | sample 2041311 | NCBI WGS metagenome assembly RCNF01 (sample SAMN09708228, study PRJNA481090) | Marine sediment metagenome, whole genome shotgun sequencing project. | biome: marine sediment; feature: ocean; material: sediment; isolation source: Sewage treatment plant 2 marine sediment (STP2) ... | reverse complement strand
GTTGAAGAAACAATAATATCTCGATTATTAATAATGTGAAAATCAATATATATGGAAGAAATCGTTATAAAAAAAATTCAAGAACATTTATTTAACGAAGATCTGGATGCATTTAAACAGGAATTTCAAGTATTAGATGCTAGTCATGATCTCTTTTATATCTATGTTTTTACTGATTCAAATAATTAACACAGTTTTCAGACTTTACAGTTATTTAATTTTAGCGAGGATATTTTTAACCTGGATACCTGTAGACCCCCATAACCCTGTGGTGCAATTTATCTATAGAGTTACCGAACCTATTTTAGCACCCTTCAGGATTATATTGCCTTTAGGAGGCATGGGTTTAGATCTTTCTCCGATAATTGTCTTTTTTTTACTGAATTTGCTTCAGAGAGCAATAATTAATATACTTTTTAGTATAGCTATTTGAACAATATAAAATAAATCCAATAGAAATATTAAATGAGGGAGGATATTTGAATGAGAATTACACCAATGGACATTGAACAACAAGAATTTTCCAGGTCATTCAGGGGTTACAACGAAGAAGAAGTAGATGATTTCTTAGACAAGATAGTGAAAGACTACGAAGAATTAATCAATGAAAACGTAAGACTTAATGAAGAAATAGAAAAGATGCAAGAAAAATTAAAAGAGTTTAGCGAGATTGAAGAAACTTTGAGGAACGCTTTACTAAATACCCAAAAGTCTGCCGAAGAAATGAAGGGCAGGGTAGAAAGTGAAGCAAAAATAATCATAGAAAAAGCAGAGATGGACGCTAATACGTTAAAACAACAGATCTTACAAAGAGAAGATCTGGCGAAAAATGGAATCGATAACCTGCGGAGATATAAGTTTACATTTAAAGAAAAGTTTAAATCAATGTTGAACTTATACTTAAAGATGATTGAAAATGAGGAATTTGAGGAAGAAGGAAATTACGAGATTAAAGAAGAAAATATTTCTAAAGAAAAGGTAAGAAAAGAAGTTTCCGAGGAGAAAGTAAACAAAAGAATTTCTGAAGAAAAAATGGGTGAATTAGAAGGATTCGCCGTAAAAAAAGATTATAAAATTGAAGAAACAGAAGATGAGCAATGATATCAATGATTGTTTTAAAATTACGGGGAATGATATTAAAGTTAAAGTTAAAATTGTTCCCGGCTCATCCAAGAATAAAATTATCGGAGCATATAATAACGCTTTAAAAATTTCTATCGCCGCCCCGCCGGTCGAAGGAAAAGCCAATAAAAAATGTATTGCCTATTTAGCTAAGTATTTCGATGTGGCGAAGTCAAAGATTGAAATAATTTCGGGTCAAAGCGGTAAAAATAAACTTATTAAGATTTACGATATCAGCCAGGAAGAATTTTTAGATAAAATAGAAAAGATTGTTTGAAAATCTAGAATTCCAGTGCAGGGGCACAATAAATTGTGCCCTTCTTTGTTTATTGTATTTTGATTATCGTGAACACGATGCATCGTGCCCCTACTTAGACAGGTTGAGGTGCTTTTTTATAATATCAGAAATTTAATCTTATTAGTTATTATTCATCACTTATTACTGTATTTTATTCGATACGAGATACTTATTTGTTATCTCGTTTTCACCTGCTGCCCGCACAACTATACACTATACGCTCTACGCTATATAAAATATTGACACAAACCAATTTAATATGCTATTATTACGAATATTAAAAATAGAATAGCTGTTTATTTAATTTGAGGAAAAGTAGGTAGATATAATTTGACAGCGAGTAGGGACAGTGGGAGCCTGTAAATTCTTTCTATCCAAAATCACCTTAATATTTCTAATCGAAATTGTTTTAAAAGTAGATTAGGGCGGTGAACATCGTTAAAAACCGGAGTATATTTATTTGTTTAAATATATTTACTCCTTGAGTTCATTATCGTGAGGTAATGATAAAAATTGGGTGGTACCACAAGAACTTTTAACCTCTTGTCCTTTTACGCGGCAAGGGGTTTTTGTTATATTAGATAAATTATAAAGCGCGAGGAGTGATTCAAATGGAATACAAAGATACCTTAAATTTACCAAAAACAAAATTTAAAATGAAAGCGAATTTAGCCCAGGAAGAGCCCAAATTATTAGAATTTTGGGAAGAACAGGAAACATATAAGAAAGTACTGGAAAAAAAGAAAAACCTGGAAAAATACATCTTACACGACGGACCTCCCTATGCAAATGGCAATATACATATCGGGACCGCCTATAATAAGATATTAAAAGATATAATTCCCAAGTATAAATCGATGAAAGGGTATAATTCCCACTATGTTCCGGGGTGGGATACCCACGGCTTACCTATAGAGTTTCAGGTTACCAAAGATATGAAGGTTGACTTAAGTGAGGTAAACCCGGTTGAACTTAGGAAGAAGTGTACAGAGTATGCCAAACATTATATTAACGTGCAAAGGGAAGAGTTTAAGCGATTAGGGGTAATGGCAGAATGGGAAAACCCCTATCTAACCCTTAACCCTGCTTATGAGGCAGAACAGATAGAAATATTTAAAAAGATGTTTTCCAAAGGATATATCTACAAAGGATTAAAACCGGTATACTGGTGTGCTAATTGTGAAACAGCTCTGGCAGCAGCGGAGATAGAATATCACGACAAAGAATCTTCCTCTATATATGTTAAATTCTTGGTAAAAGATAGTTTGGGAAAAATATTCCCGGAGATCAAAGAAGAAGAAACCCATGTACTTATCTGGACTACTACCCCCTGGACTATTCCGGGCAATATGGCTGTTGCCTTAAATCCTGAGATTGAATACAGTTTGGTTAATACAGAAAAAGGGAATCTCTTGTTGGCGTCCGCCCTGGTAGAAAAAGTAATGAAAGAAACTAAAATTGTTGATTATAAGGTTATCGGAAAAGCAAAAGGTAAATTATTTGAGGGTTTAAAATGTAAACATCCTATCTTTGACCGAGACTCGCTAATGATATTAGGAGACCATGTTTTATTGGATGAAGGGACCGGTTGTGTACATACCGCTCCCGGACATGGACAGGAGGATTATGAGATAGGAATAAAATATAAAATTCCTATATTTACTACCCTTGATAGCCAGGGAAAATTTAACCAGGAAGGCGGAAAGTTTAAAGGATTAACTTATAAAGAGGGGAATATTGCTGTAATAGAAGAATTAACCAAGAATGGAGCTTTATTGAAGGTTGGTAAAATAATGCATTCTTATCCTCACTGTTGGCGTTGTAAAAAACCGGTAGTATTTCGGGCGACCGAACAATGGTTTGTTAACATCGAGGCTTTTCGTGATTTAGCCCTAAAGGAAATAGAAAAGGTCCAATTTGTTCCTGCCTGGGGCAAGGAAAAAATGAAAGGTATGGTGGAAAACAGAACCGACTGGTGCATTTCCCGCCAAAGGGTATGGGGAGTGCCCCTCCCGGTTTTCTACTGTAAAGGATGCGGAGAAATTATAGTAAATGAAGAAACTATAAATTCGGTTAAAAAATTATTCCTGGAAAAAGGGTCAGATTCCTGGTTTGCTCTGTCTGCCCAAGAAATTCTACCCAAAGATTATCAGTGCCCTCACTGCAAGGGTAAAGATTTTGAAAAAGAGAAAGACATAATGGATGTATGGTTTGACTCCGGATGCAGTCATGCAGCAGTACTTAAGACGAGAGATGAACTCCATTGGCCGGCGGAATTATACCTGGAAGGGACAGACCAGCATAGAGGCTGGTTCCAAACCTCACTGCTTACTTCGGTGGCTGCTTTTGAAGAAGCACCTTATAAAACAATTCTGACTCATGGTTTCATTGTCGATGCAGAAGGCAGGAAAATGTCCAAATCCGTAGGTAATGTCATTGCTCCTCAAGAGATTATTGAAAAATATGGAGCAGATATATTGAGATTATGGGTGGCTTCTTCTGATTACCGCACAGATATCAGAATCTCTTCTACGATATTAGATCAATTGGTGGAAATATACCGGAGGGTTAGAAATACCGCCCGGTTTATCCTGGGAAATTTATCCGACTTTAATCCTGATACAGATGTAGTTTCCTATGATAAACTTAGCGAATTAGACAGATTAGTTTTGAGTAATTTTCAAAGTTTGGTGAAAAGAGTAAATGAGTGCTATGATAAGTTTGAATTTCATTCCTTCTATCATGAGATTCATAACTTCTGTGCTGTCGATTTGAGTTCATTTTACCTTGACATAATTAAAGATAGGCTGTATACCGCATTTGCCGATTCCGAAGAACGTCGGGCAGCTCAAACAGTATTGTATCAGATAATAAATGATTTGGTTAAACTGATTGCACCGGTATTAAGTTTTACCGCAGAGGAAATCTGGCAGCACTTAAGAGAAATTGAAAAAGGCGAAGAAAGTGTTTTTCTTGCCCTCTGGCCGGAAGTAAATGAAAATTATAGGGATAGAAATTTAGAAAAAAAATGGGGCAGCATCTTAAAAATTAGAAAAGATGTTCTAAAGGCCTTAGAAATAAAAAGAGGGGAAGGTTTTATCGGTAATTCTTTAGAAGCGCAGGTAAATATTTATACCGAAGATAAAGAAGTTTATGATTATTTAATCTCTTTTAAGGAACAGCTGGAAAGCATATTTATTGTTTCTAAAACCGATATAGTTCGCGGAGAAGGGGAAAAAGGTTTTTCTTCTAATGCCTATATGGGTGTTGAATTTCCAGATATTAAAATACTGATAACCAGGGCACCGGGTAAGAAATGTGAAAGGTGTTGGTGTTACAGTGAGACAGTAGGAAGAGACCAGAAATATCCGGCTATCTGTGAAAAATGTGCTAAAGTAATGCATGAACATTTTGAGGAGTAAAAAAATACTATGGGATTTATACTTTTTGTCCTATTTATTATATTGCTTGATCAGGCAAGTAAATTGTACATTCAGTACAGCATGCATATTGGAGAGTCTATAGCGGTAATTGAAGGGATATTTCATATTACTTATATAGAGAATCCTCGAACCTCGTTTGGTCTTTTTGAATATAATTCCTCGTTCTTTGTAATAGCGGTGGTAATTTCCGTAATTTTGGTTATTTTAATCTACAAAAAAATTATTTTTAAGAAAGACCCTTTTGTGTACATCCCTTTAACGCTTGTCCTGGGTGGTGCAATAGGCAACCTCATTGATCGGGTGAGAGTTGATGGCAGAGTAATAGATTTTATAGATTTTAGAATCTGGCCGGTTTTTAATTTTGCCGATTCGGCGATAGTGTGCGGAATGTTGATATTATTGATTCATGTTTTGTTCCGTGCCCCGGAAAAGGAAGATGAGGGAGAAAAAGGAGAAGGGGAAAAATGGGAAGAAGAGGAAGATAATATAATGAATATTAAAAAATATAAAGAACGAGATGAGGAGTAAGGTTTAATGTATAGAATTTTATTTACTATTGGTTCATTTTCCATCTATTCTTACGGATTGATGATTGCTTTAGCTTTTATTACAGCCATTCTTTTAGCAATGAAAGAAGCAAAAAAAAGTGGAGAAGACCCGGAAAGAATTTTAGATATAAGTCTATATGTCATTTTAGGTGCCCTGATAGGGGGTAGATTGGGATATGTTTTAACCTATCTTGATTACTACATGAAAGACCCAGTTAAAATATTGTATTTCAGGCAGGGTGGATTAAGTTTTTTAGGGGGATTCTTAGTAGCTTATTTCCTGTGCTGGCTGTATGTTAAAAGAACCAAGATTTCATTTTGGAAATATGCGGATATCGGCGCTCCCTCCATTGCTATCGGAATAGGTATCGGTAGGATAGGCTGTTTATTAAATGGTTGTTGCTTTGGCGTAGTATCAGAAAATTACGGCATTAAGTTTCCTTCTTTACATATGCCCCCGGTGTATTTACAGCAATTAAATGATGGATTGATTGCCTCCGGAAGTTCCTGTACTCTCCCGGTAATTCCTACCCAAATCTATACTTCTTTATATGGCTTTCTAATATTTTTTATCCTTCACTGGATGAAAAAATACAAGAAATATGATGGATTCCTTATGCTGAGTTTTTTCATATTATATTCAATTTCCCGCTTTACCGTAGAGTTTTTCAGATTTTACGAAAATAATTACAAAGTATTTAATTTATTAACTATTACCCAGACTATTTTGATAGGCGTTGTGTTGGTTTCCCTGGTGTCAATGAATATTTTGAAGAAAAAAAGCAAAACTAGCGTAGAGCGTAGAGCGTAGAGCGTATAGTTATGGGCAGCAAGTGAAAGCGAGATAACAAATAAGTATCTCGTATTTCGTGAAGAAATAAGTATCGAGTATATAGTATTTAGTGATGAAAATAATAGAGAAAAAACCGTAAGAAAGGCATCTCGCCAGTCTAAGTAGGGGAGGGGTTTGATTTATCGAACCCGCTAAATGGAATTAGCTAAATAACTCGGGGCTGATTCATACGCCCCCTACAAAATTAAATTATAAATTCTTAAAGAAAACACGGCATGTCGTGTCATTACTAAATATTAACGAGTATTCATTATCGACTAATTTGATACGCGATACTAAAATTACTATACGCTAAACGCTATACGCTATACGCTAAAATAGGTTTTATTTATGATAGAAAAAGAAAAGAGCTTAATATTCACAGGCGAAGATAAAATCAGAATTGACCTCTATTTAACCCATGAAGAGATATATCCTTCCCGATCCCAGATAAGAAATTTAATCACCCAAGGTAAAATAAAAGTAAATAACCATCCGGTTAAACCAAGCTATATCTTGAAAAATGGGGACGTGATAGATTTAAGTCTGCCCGAAAATAAAGAATTAGAGATTAAGGCAGAGGCCATCCCCTTAGATATAATCTATGAAGATGAATATCTGGTGGTGGTTAATAAACCGACAGATATGATCGTTCACCCTGCAGGGAGGATTCGTTCCGGCACCCTGGTGAATGCCCTGCTTTATCATTGCCAGAATTCCTTATCGGGGATAGGCGGAGTGATTAGGCCGGGTATTGTTCACCGTCTGGATAAAAATACTTCCGGTCTGATGGTAGTGGCAAAAAATGATTTTGCACATCTTGACCTGTCAAAGCAGATAAAGGAACACCAGGTAACTAAAAAATATCTCACCTTGGTCCACGGTAATATGAAAAATGATTCCGGAATTATCGATGCGCCGATAGGCCGGAGTCTGAAGAACAGGAAAAAAATGGCAGTGACAGTGGAAGGGAAAAGCAGAGAAGCGATAACCCATTTTAAAGTGTTAAAAAGATTTTCCGGCTATACTTTGGTCGAAGCAACTCTTCGTACGGGTAGGACTCATCAGATAAGAGTACATCTGGCTTTTATCGGCCATCCCATTGTTGGTGACCAGCTATACGGCCACAAAAGACAGGGATTAAATATCAACAGGCAGGCTTTGCATTCTCATGTTTTAGGTTTTGTACATCCCTCATCTAAAAAATATATGGAATTTTCTACCCCTTTACCTCAAGATATGCAGAAAATAATTGATTATTTAGAAGAGGGTGGAAAATAGAAAAATATCAGAGTTATTTTTGAGAGACCTTCTCCATGCTCCTGATTTCTTCCGGATCTACTTTTATCCAAAGACTCTTTTCTTGAGAATAAATAACCATTCCCGGCTTGACATTTTTAGGTTTTTTTACATACTTCTTAAAAGTATAATCAACCAATACTTTATCAGCTTTTTTAGCTTTACTAAAATAAGCGGCTAAATTTGCAGCCTGAATTAAGGTGTCAAGCGGAAGAGATTGTTTGCACCCCTTATTTTTAATGATAATATGAGACCCTTGAATGTTTTTTGTATGAAGCCAGGTGTCATTGCCGGAAGCCAATTTGAAGGTTAAAAAATCATTTTGCAAGTTACTTTTCCCTACATAGATTTCCCAGCCATCTTTAGAGATATATTTAACCGGGGCTAATCTATTTTTTACTTTTTTTGGTTTTTTAAGGGAAGCAGTAGTCTTCTTTGCCCATCCCGATTTGGTTAGGTTATTATAAATTTTGAGCAGATTGGGAAGAGAATTGCTTTCTTGTTCATATAATTTCTGAAGCTCGGTCAGCCGGGCAAGCTTTTGCCCATGGTTCTTTAACTGCTCAAAAATTATCTGGAAACTATCTTTTGTTTTCCGGTATTTTTTGAAATATAAACGGGCATTCTCTAAAGGGGTGAATCTTTCGTTTAGCGGGATGGTTATACTTTCCTGCCGGGGAGAATAATAGTTAATGACATTAATTTCCCGGTCTCCTCTTTTAATACCGGAAAGATTTGCCTTTATCAGTTCACCGCTTATCTTGTAGTTTTCACAATTTTTCACTTCTTCAAGTTTTTTTTGGCAATCATTTATCTTGTTATTTATTTTCAACATATTTTTTCTGATTATCTGGTCTAACTTATTTTGAATAGATAGAATTTCCCGTTCTTTTTCCAGCTCGGTAAATAGGGATTCCAGGCAGGAATTCGCATTAGTAAAAGTTTGCTTATGGTATTTGGGAAACTGAACTGAATCGATGATGGACCAGACTTTTATCTTTTTTGATAGGGGATCTAAAAAGATGGCCGGCTGAAAATTATAATTTTTAATATTAATTATAATTCTATTAAAAGAAATCCAGAGCATTTCTAAATCTTCCGCGGATGCCTTAGATATATTCATCTCCGGGGATAAATTTGCCTGAAGAACTACTTCTTTTGCACTCTGGGGGCTTATACCTATAAAACTGTCCTGTATCAGCTTCCATAAGCTTAAATCTTTATTCTTTGCGGATAGGGTAAAAATATTAAAGAAGACTTCACGGTTAATATTTAGGGGGTCTATTTTATTTTGCGAAGGAGGGGGGATATAGAGCTTTCCGGGCATAATCTCCCGGTGCCTGCTGATATTAAAATCTATTAGTTTTATGGCAGTTTCTATGGTTTTGTCTTCTTTGAGGAGTATCATATTACTGTGTTTGCCCATAAATTCCACCACCAGAATTTTATTTTGCACTTTACCGAACTTTTGGTAAGGTCTGATAATGAAATGTAAAATACGGTCAAAATCGGAGTGTTCGATATCTAATATTTTCCCTCCCTTTAGTTGGTTTTGTAGAAGAGCTAAAAAAGGGGAGCTGATAGTCTTTTGTTTATTTTCTAATTTGGTAAAGTAAATTTCCGAAAGCGATGGGTCAATGGAAATATGGATATAAAAGGTTTCGCTTTTTTTATTTGTGTCATCTAAGGCAAAAAGCTTATCAGGTTTTACTTCAATAACAATTTTATATTTTTTAGTCTGAATTAGGCTTATTATCTTTCCTTCTTTAAATTTTTCCAGAAGCTCTTTTCTTATTGCCTCTAAAGCGATGCTGTCCAGGGACATATTAATCTCCTTACTGATATATTTAACTTTAATATAATCTATTATAGAGGTATAATCAAGAAAATAAATGACAGATAATCCTGATATTAGTATCGAGTATCGGGTATATATAGTGAAGAATTAGTTATCTGATTGAGAAAATAAAGAATTAGCGTGGAACGTACAGCGTAGAGCGTATAGTCAGGAAAGAAGAAAACAGAATAAATCCGTATCTCGTATAAAATACAGTGATAAGTAATAAGTTTCAACTTGACTTTTTATCTTTATCTTTTTCTCTTTTATTTTCTTTGCTCTATACTTATTTCCTAACTCGATACTCAATACTATATACTCGATACTGTTTTAGATACGAAATTATTTGACAAGCAGCAGCTATTACCATAAAATTAATATGAAATTTATAATTTATAAAATTTAACAAACATAAGGGGAAATAAAATTGATTAAAAGCATGACCGGTTACGGTGTGGGAACGGTTAAAGCAGAAGACGGAGAATGCCTGGTAGAGATAAAAAGCTTAAACAATAAATACTGTGACATAAATACAAAAAATAACTTTCAATCTTTGGAAATTGAACAAAAGATAGAAAAGTTAATAAAAAACAGGATCTCAAGGGGAAAAGTTAATATTTTAGTAAAAGTTGAAAACCATGGCCTAACCGAAGAGAAGGTAATGTTAAATGAAGACGTAGCCGATTCCTGTTATAAAAATCTAAAGACCTTAAAAAAGAAGTATAAGTTAAAAGACGAAATAAGCATAGATTCTATGCTTAAGTTCAAAGATATATTTAAAATAGTAAAAGAAGAGGAGAGCGCCAAGATATGGCCCCTGGTAGAAGAAGCCACGAATTTCGCCTTAGATTCTTTGCTGAAAATGAGGGAAAGAGAAGGTAAGGTTCTTGTTGCCGATATCCGAAAAAGGGTCGGGAAAATACAAAAATTAATAGGTAAAATTGAAAAATATTCAAAATCGTCACCGCTTGATTATAAGGATAATTTTTTAAGCAAAATAAAGAATTTAACCGATGGCCTGAATGTTGATGAAGGAAGAATCGAATTAGAGGCGGCGATATTTGCCGAAAAAACGGATATTACCGAAGAAATTACCAGATTAAAAAGCCACCTTATCCAATTCGATGATCTGCTGAATTCTGAGGAATCTGTGGGAAGAAAGATGGATTTTTTAACACAGGAGATAAATCGGGAGGTAAATACTATCGGGTCAAAGACTAATGATATAAAGGTAACTTCCTTGGTTGTTTTGGTGAAGAGTGAATTGGAAAAGATAAAGGAACAGGCCAGAAATATAGAATGATAGAGGACAGAATATGCTGAATAATTTAGTTAACATAGGTTTTGGAAATTTTGTGAATTCTACCAGGGTTATAACTATTTTAAGTCCGGATTCTGCACCGATGAAAAGATTAAAAGAAGAAGCAAGGGCAGAGAAAAAATTAGTTGATGCTACTTATGGGAGGAGAACGAGAGCCATAATAATCACGGACAGCAATCATGTAATTTTATCCTCCATCCAGCCGGAAACCATTGCCCATAGATTCACCGAATACAACGAACAAAATTTCAAATTAAAAGAAAACTCTCTAAAGTAGGTAATTTTAAATATGACTGACGATAAAGAGTTATCATCTTTTGTTACTAAACGCGATACGAGTGTAGGTAGGGGTTTGCTATTTGTTATTTCCGGATCATCAGGTGTGGGAAAAGGCACCCTAAGGGAAAAGGTGTTTAATATTTTCCCCGATTTAGAATATTCTGTGTCGGTGAATACCCGCCCACCTCGAAAGGGTGAAATAGAAGGCAAGGATTATTATTTTGTAACTGTAGATGAATTTAAAAAGATGATAAAGGAAAACAAATTTGTAGAATGGGCTATTGTTCACGGAGATTATAAGGGTACACCGGTAAAATTTTTAATAGATGAACTTCCAAAAGGGAGAGATGTCCTGCTGGAATTAGATGTTCAGGGTGCTATGCAGGTAAAGAAGAAATTCCCTGATGGCATTTTTATTTTTATAGCTCCTCCAACCTGGAAGGACTTAGAAGACAGATTGCGAAAAAGAAATACAGAGGTAGAAAAAGCCCTGGAAAAAAGACTAAAAGATGCCCGTATTGAAATAAAATATAAAAAAAACTATAATTATCTGGTAGTGAATGATAATATAGAAACTGCTCTAAAAAAATTAGAATCTATTGTAATTGCCGAAAGGTGCAAAATAGTAAATTATAAGAAAT